>ENA-UZXB01003161-UZXB01003161.1-metagenome-genome-assembly--contig:-Day-2-1m-contig-3161_pt1 | contig 10748 bp, 8 predicted proteins | sample MGYA00260339_ERZ794899 | MGnify/ENA metagenome assembly ERZ794899 | reverse complement strand
TGGAGTGGGTAGAGGCTTTTGAACTTTATAAACAGTATCCAGAATATCAGAAGCTAAATAACTATTTTGATATACAAGACTTTAAAGATATTTATTTTTGGGAATGGATTCACAGAGTCATAGGAAGATTTATAGGAATTGTTTTTTTGGTTCCTTTTGTTTATTTTTTAGTAAGAAAACAATTAACAAAAGCTACCATTAAAAAATCTTTAGTTTTATTAGCTTTAGGTAGTTTACAGGGTTTTCTGGGTTGGTATATGGTAAAAAGCGGACTTGTTGACAGACCAGACGTAAGTCATTATCGACTAGCAATGCATTTAACTACTGCCTTTTTAACTTTTGCCTACACTTTTTGGGTGGCATTAGATTTAATATTTCCCAATAAAAAAACGATCTCTAAAAAATTACGTAACTTCATTAGAATTGGTTTAATTATACTAATTATACAAATTATTTATGGAGCATTTGTTGCAGGATTAGACGCTGGTTGGATTCACAATAACTGGCCACTAATGAATGATGGAAAATTTATTCATGAAACAGTGTATACAGAACAAAACCCAACTTACCTGAACTTTGTTGAAGGTAAAAGTGGAGTCCAGTTTATTCATAGAACACTCGCATACCTAGTCGTTATATTTATAATTGCTATTTGGTACAAAGCAAAAAATAGAATATTAACTCCTTGGCAGACCAAGGGAATAAGAGGTCTTATGATATTGGTGGGTGTACAATTTATACTAGGTGTTTTGACTCTGTTATTAGCGGTTCCTGTTTGGCTTGGAGTGCTTCATCAAGTAGCTGCATTTATTTTATTGAGCTTTATGATATTTACACTTCATCGATTCAGCAAATAGTTAAAAACTTATTGATACTTTTTTAAAAAAAACTATCATCTTGTATATCTTTGCGCCTTAATTTAATATTATGATTTATCGTTTCAGAGCAATTTTAGATACAAAAGAAGATGTTTTTCGAGATATTGAAATCGATTCCGGAAACACCTTAGAAGAATTACACAATAGTATTACTCAAGCTTTTGGTTTTGAAGGAAATGAAATGGCATCTTTTTACGTCAGTAACGAAAACTGGGAACAAGGTGAAGAAATTGCTTTATTCGACATGAGTGAGGGAATGGAGAGTATCCGCATAATGAATGAAACTTCAATCGATGACGTGACTGATAGAAATCAACCAAGATTGTTGTATGTATATGATTTTTTAAATATGTGGACTTTTTTAGTAGAGTTAGCTGACATCGCAGAACCGGATCCAAATCGATCTTATCCCAACCTTATGTTTTCTCATGGGAATTTACCGGATGAAGCTCCTGAGAAAGAATTTGTAGCTGAAGGTAAAGAGACCGATGATGAACAATATGACGACGATTTAGATCCAGAAGATTATGGTGATTTAGATTTTAATGAAAATTGGAACTAATACGTATCAAACTAAAAATAATTCCCAAAAGCTATTAAATGATTAACTTATTCGGTGCACACATCACCTCAATTTCAATTCACAGAGTCGGAAATAAAATCAATAATGAACCTATTTTTTTATCAAATGATAGTTTTCATACCGATGATGAACTAACCCCTTTACTTAAAGAATATTTTTTAAAACCATTTAGAGAAAAGGAAGAAAATTATTTTCAATTTATACACGAGGCAGATTTAGAATTCCATGAATTACATGGGTTGTCTTCCAAAATATTTGAGACTCCAAGCACGATTCACGAGCAAAGTAAAACAATTGCAACACATTTATATGATCAATCACTTCATCCACATATAAAACCAGGTGAGTTATATGTTGTTTATTTTGAAAATATTCAATTGAATAATGAAAAAGTAGATGCTCTAGGAATTTTTAAGTCTGAAATCAAACAAGAATTTTTGCAGTTTTCTGAAAATGAAAATCAATTAAAAGCTCACTTACAACAAGGTGTTAATCTTAATAAGTTAGATAAAGGTTGTTTAATATTTAATGTTAATAAAGAAGAAGGGTACAAAATATTATCCGTAGATAGTAATCGCTACGATGCTCGCTATTGGCTGGAGTCATTTTTAGGGGTTGACGCATTTGAGGATGAAAATTTCTACACTAAAAAATACCTCAAATTTTGTCAAAATTTTGCTAAAGATGTGGTTTTACCTGCTGAGGACAAAAAAGAAGAAGTTTTGTTTATGAATCGTGCAGTAAATCATTTTGCAAAAAACAATGAATTTGAAGAATCCTTGTTTATAAATGAAGTAATAGATAATCCTGACCTAATTCCGGAGTTTAAGCACTATAAAGCGGAACAAGCTCCTAAATATAAAATAGAAGATTTAACCGAATTTCCAATTGCAAATACAGCGGTTACTGCAGCTAGAAAGAAAATAAAAAACGTTATTAATTTAGACACCAATATTCAAATTAAATTGGACTTTATTAATACCGAAAGCGCTGACAAATTTGTCGAGAAAGGATGGGACGAGGAAAAACAAATGTATTATTATTTAGTTTATTTTAATAAAGAGCAGAAAATCTAATTCTCTCACAAAACATTAAAAAGTTTTTTTAATCTCTCAATTGAAATGCATTTTCTTAATTTTGTAGTGTATTTTTTTATCTATGAAATTTAATATCGTTTCTGATTTTGTTCCGACGGGTGATCAACCACAAGCAATTAAGCAATTAGTGGAAGGTATAGCAGCTGGTGAATTAGACCAAACACTTCTTGGTGTTACCGGTAGTGGAAAAACATTCTCGGTAGCAAATGTAATTGAACAGGTTGAAAAGCCAACTTTAATTTTAGCACATAATAAAACCTTAGCTGCTCAATTATATTCTGAGTTTAAGCAGTTTTTTCCAAATAATGCAGTAGAATATTTTGTTTCATACTATGACTATTATCAGCCAGAGGCTTATATCCCGTCAACTGGTTTGTATATAGAAAAGGATCTCTCAATCAATGATGAAATTGAAAAAATGAGATTAAGTACCACTTCGTCATTACTATCAGGGAGACGAGATATTATTGTGGTAGCTTCGGTTTCTTGTTTATATGGGATTGGTAACCCAACTGAGTTTCAAAAAAATATCATCAAACTACAAAAAGGGCAAATCATCTCAAGAACTAAACTGCTACATCATTTAGTACAAAGTCTTTATTCTCGTACAGAAGCAGATTTTCAGCATGGTAATTTCAGAATTAAAGGAGATACTGTTGATGTATTTCCAAGTTATGCAGATGATGCTTTCAGGATTCACTTTTTTGGTGATGAAATTGAAGAAATTGAGGTTTTTAATGTACAAACAAATAAAGTTATTGAGAAATATGAATTACTAAATATATATCCTGCTAATATGTTTGTTACCTCACCAGATATTTTACAAGAAGCTATCGTTGATATCCAAGATGATTTAACAAAACAACTTGCCTATTTTAAGGAAATTGGAAAGCATTTGGAAGCAAAAAGGCTCGAAGAACGAACTAATTTTGATTTAGAAATGATTCGAGAATTAGGCTATTGTAGTGGAATTGAAAATTATTCTCGATACTTAGATAAACGCCAACCAGGGACTAGACCTTTCTGCTTATTAGATTTTTTTCCTGATGATTATTTAATGATAGTAGATGAAAGTCATGTTTCGATACCCCAAGTTTCAGCGATGTATGGAGGCGATCGATCCAGAAAAGAAAATTTAGTAGAATACGGATTTAGGTTACCTGCTGCAATGGACAACAGACCCCTTAAATTTGATGAATTTGTAACCATGCAAAATCAAGTAATTTATATCAGTGCTACGCCAGCAGATTATGAACTGGAAAAGAGTGGAGGGGTCTATGTAGAACAAATCATAAGACCCACAGGGCTTTTGGATCCTCCTATAGAAGTTCGCCCAAGTCTTAATCAAATTGACGATTTATTAGAAGAAATTCAGTTACGTGTCGAAAAAGATGAGCGGGTTTTAGTTACTACACTTACTAAAAGAATGGCAGAAGAACTCACCAAGTATATGGCAAGAATTGAAATACGCTGTAGGTATATACATAGTGATGTAGATACCCTAGAACGTGTAGAAATCATGCAAGATTTGCGTTTAGGTATTTTTGATGTTTTGGTGGGAGTCAACTTATTGAGGGAAGGTTTAGATTTACCTGAGGTTTCCTTGGTTGCTATTTTAGACGCTGATAAAGAAGGTTTTTTAAGGTCTACTAGATCCTTAACACAAACCGTAGGTCGTGCAGCAAGGAATTTAAATGGTAAAGCTATAATGTATGCAGATAAAATCACTAAAAGCATGCAACAAACTATAGATGCTACGGAATACCGCCGTAAAAAACAAGTAGCCTACAATACAAAAAATAATATTACCCCAAGAGCAATAATAAAATCATTAGACAACGCATTAACAAAAGAAAGACAGCAAGTTTATACCGCTAATTTAATAGATAATCTTGCAGCAGAATCAAAAAACGAATACTTAAATCAACCTCAACTTGAGAAAAAAATTAGAGATACGAGAAAAGCAATGGAAAAATCAGCAAAAGAGTTAGATTTTATAGTAGCTGCTAAATTAAGAGATACTATCAAGTATTATCAAAAGGAATTAGAACTTCTAAAAAAAACATAACATCATGTATCATCAAGATTCTAAAAGACTAAATAAAGCGATTAGCGATAGTGGATACTGCTCTAGGAGACAAGCTGATAAATTTATTGAGCAAGGTCTAGTAACCATAAATAATCAACCAGCATCTTTGGGAGATCGTGCGATGCCAAATGATATTATCAAAGTAAAAAATATAACCATCAACAAAAACGAACAATTGGTTTATATTGCTTTAAATAAACCTGTAGGAATCACCTGTACAACAGACAGAAGAGTTGAAGGTAATGTAGTAGACTTTATCAATCATAAAGAACGAATATTTCATATTGGAAGACTAGACAAGCCAAGTGAGGGATTATTGTTAATGACAAACGACGGTGATATTGTAAATAAAATTTTAAGAGCAGGTAATCAACATGAAAAAGAATACGTTGTAAAGGTGGATAGACGTATTACGGATAGTTTTATTAAACGAATGCAGTCAGGTGTCCCAATATTAGATACAGTTACTAAAAAATGTAAGGTAGAAAAAATTGGCCGATTCGTTTTTAAAATCACCTTAATACAAGGTTTAAATCGTCAAATAAGAAGAATGTGTGAGCATTTAGGTTACGAGGTGGAAACTCTAAAACGAGAACGTATTATGAATATAGAATTGGGGAAATTACCTACAGGTAAATGGCGATATTTAACTGAGAAAGAATTAAAAGATTTAAAACAATCCCTTGGAGACTCATTAAATATTTCTGCAAAACAACGAAGTTAATATAGTTTTAAAAGAAACCACGTACCGATTGAGAAGCACGTGGTTATATCAACTAACTAACCAAATTAAATTTCAATTATGAAATCTCAACCATTTTTTTGTGTACGATTGGTCTTTTTGTAATCGGTAAAAGACTTAAAAAATATTTTTTGAAGGTTAGTTCAGAATTACAAATATATAATAAATATATTATTCAAGCATACTTAATTTAAATTATAAGTAACACATTAACAGAAAATTATAATTTATAATCTACTGTTAAATTGAAACCGTTTTTTATCTATAACAAAAAAAAATAGTTTTTTTTGTTATGAAAACTTAAACTAAGCTAATACTTCTTGTACTTTATCAGCTGCCTCTTGGAATTCAATTACACTATATACATCTAAGCCACTGTCATCAATTAATTTTTTTGCAATATCAGCATTGGTTCCTTCTAAACGAACTATAATTGGAACTTCAATTGAGCCAATACTTTTATAGGCATCTATAATTCCTTGTGCTACTCGATCGCATCTAACAATTCCTCCAAATATATTTACTAGGATAGCTTTTACATTTGGATCCTTAAGTATTAAATTAAAAGCAATTTCAACACGTTCTGCATCAGCTGTACCTCCCACATCTAAAAAATTAGCAGGATCTCCACCTGCTTGCTTTATTAAATCCATGGTTGCCATTGCTAATCCAGCTCCATTAACCATACAACCTACGTTACCATCTAGATCTACATAACTTAAACCAACTGCTTTAGCTTCAACCTCCACAGGGTTTTCTTCTCTTAAATCTCTTAGTGCTTCGTAGTCCTTATGACGAAACAAGGCATTATCATCGATAGTTACTTTCGCATCAACTGCAATAACACGATCATCACTTGTTTTTAAAACTGGATTAATTTCAAATAATGATGAATCCGATTTAACATAAGCAGTATACAAAGAAGAAACAAATTTTGTCATTTGTTTAAAAGCCTTACCGCTTAATCCTAAATTAAATGCAATTTTCCTGGCTTGAAAAGGAAGTAAACCCATAGTCGGATCAATTTCCTCATTAAATATAAGATGTGGCGTATTTTCAGCGACTGCTTCAATATCCATTCCTCCCTCCGTAGAATACATGATCATATTTCTACCGGTTGCTCTATTCATTAAAACACTAATATAAAATTCACTTGGTTCTGAATCACCCGGATAATAAACATCTTCTGCAACCAAAACTTGACTTACAAGTTTTCCCTCAGCCGTAGTTTGAGGAGTTACTAAATGCATCCCAATAATTTGATCTGCAATTTGTTCTACTTCTACCAGACTCTTTGCTAATTTAACACCTCCACCTTTTCCACGTCCGCCGGCATGAACCTGTGCTTTTATAACGTGCCAACCAGTACCGGTATCTTCCGTTAATTTTTTAGCGGCAGTAACAGCTTCAGCTGGATTTTTCGCAACAATTCCTCGTTGAATTTCAACTCCAAAACTGTTTAACATTTCTTTTCCTTGATATTCGTGTAAATTCATAAAGTGTTATTTTTCCAAATTAATCGGAATTGTTTTTAAGACTGCAAAAATAACAAATGTTATGATTATTTATTATTTAATCATCTGTTTTTTACTAATTAAATTATGTTTGTTCACAAGTTATTACTAAAATAAAACTTAGAAGATAACTAAGATAATCCAGAAATTTTTCCATTGTTATCGATCGTCATGCCCTCCGAAGCAGGTACTGCAGGCAAACCAGGCATACGCATCATATTTCCTAAAATAGGAATCACAAATCCCGCTCCGGCTGCAAACTCAAATTCTCTAACAGTGACACTAAAACCGGTGGGTCTTCCCGTTAATTTATCATTGTCTGAAAAAGATTTCTGAGTTTTTGCCATACACACCGCTACATTGTCCAAACCTAAGTTTTCAATTTTACGAAGCCCTATTAACGCTTTCTTAGAATACTCAACCCCGTCGGCACCATAGATCTCCTTGGCTATTATTTCAATTTTTTCTTTTACGGGTGCTCTCCAATCGTATAATTGTTTGAACTCATTCGATCCGTTTTCAATTTCTTCAACTACTGCGATGGCAAGGTTTTTAGTCCCCTCACCCCCTTTCGTAAAGCCTTCTGATACGACAGCTTTTACTCCCATATTAGCACAACGTTCTTGAACTAATTGTACCTCATCATCGCTATCTGAGAAAAATGAATTAATAGCTACTACCGGGTTTAACCCAAACTTCTTCATATTTTCTATATGTTTTTCAAGGTTATCAAAACCTTTTTCAACTCTTTCTACGCTAGCGTCATTATATTGCTCCTTAGTTGCGCCCCCATGGTGACGTAAAGCTCTTATAGTAGCTACCAAAACTACCGCTTTAGGTTTTAATCCTCCGGACACACATTTGATGTTTAAAAATTTTTCGGCACCTAAATCCGCTCCAAACCCTGCCTCGGTAACAACATATTCTGACAAGGTCATTCCCATTTTAGTAGCTAAAATAGTATTGGTTCCTTGAGCAATATTAGCGAAAGGCCCCCCATGAATGATAGCAGGATTTCCCTCTAAAGTTTGAACTAAATTTGGATTGATGGCATCCTTTAATAATATTGCCATGGCGTTTTCTGCATTTAAATCCTTTGCGTAGATAGATTTTTTTTCAAATGTTTGACCGATATAAATATTTCCTAGGCGTTCTTTTAAGTCTGAAAAATCTTTAGCCATACATAAAATAGCCATAACCTCAGAGGCTGGAGTAATATTAAACCCGTCTTGTCTAGGAATCCCGTTTGCAGTGCCACCCAATCCAATAGTTATGTCGCGTAATGCTCTATCATTCATATCCATTACTCTTTTCCAGGCGATGGTTCTTGGATCGATTCCTAAGTTTCTTGTTTTTGATTGTAGATTATTGTCTATTAATGCGGAAAGTAAATTGTTGGCTTTTTCAATAGCCGAAAAATCACCTGTAAAATGAAGATTGATATCTTCCATAGGTACTACTTGAGAGTATCCACCACCAGCAGCTCCTCCCTTAATTCCAAATACAGGTCCTAACGAGGGTTCCCTTAAAACAACCGTTGCTTGTTTCTCTATTTTATTTAATCCTTCGGTTAATCCAATAGAAACGGTTGTTTTTCCTTCTCCAGCTGGTGTGGGTGTGAGTGCCGTCACCAAAATTAGATTACTTTTTGCTACTTTGCGCTCATCGATTAATCGTATAGGTAATTTCGCTTTGAACTTTCCGTATACTTCCATATCGTCTTCCGTAATAGTTAACTTATTTGCAACCTCTTTAATAGGCCTCATATTATTGGCTTGTGCAATTTCTATATCGGACAAAAACTCTTGTTTTATAGTATTCATAAATCTATTATCTTATTTGATACAAATGTAATGATTTTAGGAAACAAGCGGATTGTGAAACTAAAGTTAGTAGTTAAAAAAAAGCCTAGTAATGGATAGAAAAACAAGAACTATTTTATTCTATTAATAATTTATCAATGGTATGATGTACTTTTGAAGCATTCCAACGAGCAGCTCCTACTTTTTTCATCACTATCTCACCTTCTTTTGACAATAGGAAAGTAGTAGGTAGGGAATTACTTTCAAGGATAACAGGAGATTTTCCTGCTTGAAAGTAAACTGGAAGTTTGTAATTTTCTGTTTTTAAATAATTAGATACCTTGTTTGGGTCATCATTAGTGATAAAATAAAAATCTACTTGGTTCCCATATAAATCATATAAATTTTGCATTGCCGGCATTTCTGCGATACAGGGCGGACACCATGTAGCCCAATAATTAATTAGTATTACACTCCCTTTTGATTGTTTTAAATTTAAGCTCTTGCTAGTAGTGTCGATAAGATTCCAATTATAACTTTTAAGCACAATACGATCCTCTTTTAATATTTCTGAGGGACTCAACGAGATGGTGCGTTGTAAAAATACTTGTATGGGCATTCTTGTCTGCGGAATGATTAACAAAATTATAAAGCATCCGAAAAGTACGTTGCTTCCATGTTTTTTTATAAAATTCATTTTCATCTAGTAATAGTCAAAATTAAACTTGAATACTTACACTATGTGTATAATTATTTTAAATTTGTTAAATAACCACTTACAATTAAATTAATCACCATGAGTTCAAGAAGAAACTTTGTTAAACAAACTGCAACCCTGGGAGCGGGAATTGCTTTAGCTCCTCAATTAACTTTTGGGAGTACTAGTATCAAGGAAACACTAAATATTGGCTTAATTGGTGTTGGTCTCCGAGGAATCAATCATTTAAATAACCTTTTATTAAGAGATGACTGTAAAGTTACTGCAATCTGTGATATCGATTCAAAAAGAATTTCCATAGCTCAAGATTTGATTACAAAAAAGGGGCATAATAAAGCAAAAGTTTTTGGGAAATACGATTATGACTATCGCAATTTACTAGCTCTAAAAGAATTGGATGCTGTAATTATTTCGACTCCTTGGTTGTGGCATACCAAAATGGCTAAAGATGCAATGAAAGCAGGAAAATTTACTGGATTGGAAGTTTCTGCTGCCAATACCATGGAAGAGTGCTGGGATTTAGTGAATGTACATGAAGAAACAGGATCGCATTTAATGATCTTAGAAAATGTCTGTTATCGTAGAGATATTTTAGCTGTTTTAAATATGGTAAAACAAAATATATTTGGAGAATTATTACACTTTAGATGTGGTTACCAACACGATTTGCGTTTTGTAAAGTTTAACGATGGTAAAACTGCTTACGGTAAAGGAGCTGAATTTGGTAAAAAAGGAATTTCAGAGTCTGCTTGGCGAACCCAACACTCGTTGATGCGAAATGCCGATGTGTATCCAACCCATGGTGTAGGTCCTGTTGCGACTATGTGCAACATCAATCGTGGTAACCGTTTTGTATCGATGACTTCCCATGCTACCAAAGGAATTGGATTGAACAAATATATCAAAGAGGTAGGTGGCAAAGATCACCCTAACGCTAAATTAACATTTAAACAAGGTGATATTATCACCTCTACCATTGACACTGCCAATGGAGAAACTATTATTGTTACTCACGATTGTAACTCTCCACGACCCTATTCACTTGGTTTTAGAGTACAAGGTAGCGAAGGACTCTGGGAAGTTGATGGAAATCGTATCTACATCGAGGGTAAAACAGAAAAAGCGCACCGTTGGGATGATGCAAGCCCATGGCTCGAGCACTATGATCATCCTCTTTGGAAACGATTTGGCAAACACGCTGAAGGAGCAGGTCACGGCGGAATGGATTTTTTTGTGATTAATGCTTTTGTGGAGTCCGCTAAACAAAATATTGCACCACCCCTAGATGTTTATGATGCTGCAGCATGGAGTGCCATCACTCCCCT
>ENA-UZXB01004810-UZXB01004810.1-metagenome-genome-assembly--contig:-Day-2-1m-contig-4810_pt1 | contig 10749 bp, 11 predicted proteins | sample MGYA00260339_ERZ794899 | MGnify/ENA metagenome assembly ERZ794899 | reverse complement strand
GGCCAGAGCTGATCTACGTCTCGCTTGAGTTTACTCAAACATCCCAAGCGCTCATATAAATCAAAGATGCGTTGGATGTCAGGAGCGTTTTTGACATGGGGTTCCAAAGATTGGATTTTGGGATCTGGATGAACCTGATATCCCCAAGGAACCACGCCCCCCATCCACATGCCCTTCTTTTTGGAAGCCGCTATTTTATCACGTATACGCTCGGCTGTGACTTCACGCTCAAACTGCGCGAAGGATAATAAGACATTTAGGGTCAAGCGTCCCATGGAGCTCGAGGTGTTGAAGGATTGTGTGACCGATACAAAGGAACAACCAGCTTTTTCCAAACGCTCTATCAGGCGGGCAAAGTCAGACAATGATCGCGTCAGGCGATCTATCTTATAGACCACGATCATATCAATGAGCCCTTTATCTATCTCATCAAGTAAAGCCTTAAGGGCAGGGCGGTCCATTGTTCCCCCTGATACTCCACCGTCATCAAAGCGTTGTTTAACCAGCTTCCAGCCTTCATGGCGTTGAGAGGATATATAGGCGGTGCAGGCTTCATATTGGGCATCAAGAGAGTTGAACTCTTGTTCCAAACCTTCTTCTGAGCTTTTGCGCGTATAAACAATAGCGCGCACGCTTGGGCGCCCCAGCCCATTCATGGCTTTACTCCAAAGAACTTAAAGCCTGATACATTATAGCCTGTAATGGCGCGCGCTGCATGGGACAGGGACTTGAAGCGTTGTGTATTCCAAACAAACTTTCCATCATCATCCACTTCAACAACATGGGTCTTTCCATGATATTCGCGTATGAAGCGGCTGCCAGGCTTAAAAGCGGGGCGTAGAATATCGCGCATGCCGGCACGCGTCAGGCGCTGACTTAGCTTTTTGGTAAATCCACCATAAACAGCTGATTGCTGTTCCCAGGCCAATATCTGGATTAACAACCTTCGGCTGATATGTTTTGGAGGAGGTCGGCTAATCAAAAACCGCCATTGCTCCAAAAGGTCTACGCGAGTGGCCTTCTCCAATGTTGCTATATTAAACTCCATGCCCTTACTCCTTATGGCTTCGCTCACTGAGCAAAGCCCGAGGGTATTCGGGCCTATGTCGACACAGCCTTACGGGACAACAGAAGTCCAGTCCAAATAAGGGGTCAATTGGAGATTAAGCTGCTGATGCTGAAATGGGTGTGTCGTGGAGCACCGCCATTACCTTCATGGCACTTAAAATACTTTATTTATATAGCTTAAATTGATGTCCTCGAATTGGTGATGTCACACGTTTATGTCACACGTTGATGGCACACGTTGGGCAATAATTTTACCAAACTACGTCTATGACGCTTCCATCAGAATGAACACATTCACCCACTCCACCAAAGAGTGTTATCCCAGTGGAATCAGCATACTGCATCAAATACTAATCTAAACAGTCTTTAGTGGTGTTTGGACATATCCATACCCTCGACCAATCCCAACATTGGTCCTATTCCGGTTGAAATATCGTAAAACCCACGATACATCATTTCTCCCGAAACATAAACTAATACAAATAAACCCAACCAAGATATCCAAGGATACTTAGCTAATAATTTCATTATTAAAGTGGCGGCAAATGCCATGAGTATAATGGCCAATCCAAGGCCAAACACCAACATTTGAGTGTCACCATCTGCTATAGCAGCAACAGCAAGTACATTATCTAAAGACATTGTAATGTCCGCAATGGTAATTGATAATAATGCTGAAAACATAGTTTTTTGAGGTACATTGCTATCTGCAACTGGATTTATCGAACCATCATTTGAAATAGTATCTTCAGAGTGACCTCCGCTTCTTATATCTTTGAATAACGTCCAACAAACCCAAAATAGAAGTACTGAACCAAAAAATAAAAGTCCTTTTACACCTAGTAAATATGTAGCAATTACGGCGAAAACAATTCTTAAGACTGCGGCTATGACCATGCCATAGAATATTGCTTTCTTGCGCTGCTCAGAAGGCAAGCCAGCAGCAGCCATTCCAATAACAAGTGCATTGTCACCTGATAGAATTAAGTCAGCTATAATTATTTGACCGTAACCAACAACTGTGTCTAGCATAATATTGCTCCATTTATTATCACTATGAGATATTTATTTATTTATTTTATATATAGCAAGAGATCTTATGATCGTTACCATACAGGCTAACCACGGCTAACTATTTTCTTATCTTGGATATTTATGTGGAAACCAGCGCGGGCTACTTTGTTGCTGTATGATTATATGGGTACCCTTATTTTAAATTAAGAGGCATGTCTTGTGAGCAAAGTTCAGCAAGTTTATCAACTGCTTCAGTAAAACCTTTTAATGAGAATGTGACAACTTGATCAGCTCGGGAATATGAATCAAAGGAGACATAGGCAAAACTATCTTTCCGCATGTTAACAAACTTATTTTTGTAATCACTCCAGAAATCTACTCTACTTTTGTACGGCTTAAAAAAACTAGGTATAAATAATGCTTCCTGAACGCCATCACTGCCTTCACATACTGAACCATAAAACTCAGATGGTGTGGTCATTTTATCTGTTCTGAATACAAACGTACCACCGCTTAGCACATCTAATCCACCAAAATATAATCTATTACAATTAAGGCCAAAAAAAGGTTTTGCAAATCCATATTGACTATCAGTTTTAACTGCCTCGGAAGCAATATAAACTTCTGTTTCATTGGTAGCCTTATTTTTATTTATTACATAACCCCAGTTTCCAAATACCTTTAGTTCTTTTGATACACTAGGTACTGCAAAGCTAGCCATTATTGCCACTAAAAATAATTTTTTACTCATTCAATCACCATATCATTATTTATTTTCTATTAAGCTCAAAACCGTAAAAATAAATGTCACATACATTTTTATATTCATCAACATACCAAATTAATGCAGTAGCACCTGCTTCTGCTACTTTTAGTTTAAGTGATTGCACCTCTAAATGTGTCATATTTACAGCTGATGGATCACTCATCCAATCATCTAATATTCTCTCTGTTGAGTCTATCTCAGAGCTAATCTCATCATAACATAATGCTTCATTTCTATGATAACCAAAGTAATACGCTGCTCCAATAACCGCTGCGAGTATTGTTGATACTATTAATAATTTCATCTCTAGTTACCTTATTATATCATCATGGAATTGGGCAGCTATTTGCCTTGTCAGACAACGGACATTTGATTGGGGTTGGGGTTGAGATGTTGTCGACCTATCCGCTTGAAGAAGCGCAATTGAATTAATGGACTTGTTTTGTAAGGGTGGTGGTTAAGGGCTAACACGAAGTAGATTTAGCTTACCCACAAACATTACTTGCACGAGTGCTCCGTTGGAACGACGTCATTGTCCTAACCGCCTCAGTCATCAGCCAGGAAACGACGGCATCTGCATCTGGATTTCCGAGACTGTTATGTGATCGCAAAATATAATATGCGAAAGCAGATTTTTCTACATCCAGGAAGGGACGAACAAGCCGCCCGTTGTCAAGATCATCAGCCACCAAAGGTAATCTACCAAACGCCAGGCCATTGCCTGCAATAGCGGCATCGACGGTAAAACCAGAATGGCTGAAATTATCCTGCGCCACTTCAACATCTGGTAATTTGGTTGCGTTGTTCAGCCATTCTGACCATTTGTGGTCATCCATCTCGTCCATCAGCAGCGTCACTTCAGCCAAATCTTCTATTCGCATATTACGCCCCTTTGGGGCTATCAACTGCGGATTACATACGGGAAAGACGTCGTCTTCGAGTAGCATGATTGCGTTATACTCTTCTGGCGGCGTGGCGCAGTACCGTATAGCCAGCTGTATGTCGCTGCTCTTCAAATCGATCAAGGAATCATTGGCATCAATCAATATATTGACTTGTGACTCGGTATTTTGAAATCGATATAGTCGGGGCAAAAGCCATTTGCTGCAATAAGAAATCGGCGCGCTGATAGAAACAGTCTTAGTAGGTTTAGTGCCTGTTATGAGAGACTTCTCTGCCGCGAGCGTTTTGAACGCCGCTCTAACAGCCTCGAACAGAGCCTTTCCCTCTTCTGTCAATTCCAGCGACCTATGTTGGCGTAAAAACAATTTTACTGAAAGGTTTTTTTCAAGGTTTCTAACTTGAAAACTGATGGCAGCTTGCGTGCGGAATAGCTCTTCAGCCGCTTTGGTGAAGCTCTTATTTCGTGCCGCCGCTTCGAAAGCGGGTAAGCAATTTAGCTGTGGTAGATCGAATTCCATTTTCACTCCCAATAAGTGACATGCTTTGGCACAAGTAATTTTTATGGCTAAGAAAATATAACTCATTTGTCAAATCCATTTCTTTCCACGTATCTTTTAGACAGATTCTACAGATGCTTGTTGACTAGCCTAGAAAAGAAACTCGATAGGCCACAGCTACTTTTAACAAACTCAAACAAAAACAAAGGAATTACTATGTTGAAACTAAGAACAATGGCGCTTTCATGTACATTGGCTACAGGTCTTGCCGCTGGAGCGGCACAAGCCCAAGAATGCGGTGAAGTTTCTATCACTGAAATGGACTGGGCATCTGCGACTATTGTAACCGCTGTTGCAAAATTCTTGATGGAAGAAGGCTATGGCTGTTCCGTTACCAAGGTTCCATCTGCTTCGGTGCCAGCACTAGCATCTGTTGCAGAAACAGGTGAACCAGATATTCTGACAGAAATTTGGACAAATGGCGCACCTGCCTACCAAAGCTTGATCGAAGCGGGCAAGATCGAACCGTTGACAGAAGTTCTGGCTGATGGTGGCGTTGAGGGCTGGTGGGTTCCTAACTACCTGCTTGAAGAGCACCCTGTTCTGGCGACCCTTGAAGGCATAAAGGCAAATCCCGACCTTGTTGGAGGGCGGCTTCATAATTGCCCCGAAGGTTGGACCTGCAAAACTATTAGCACTAATATGGCGAAAGCAGCTGACCTTGCAGCATCGGGCATTGAAGATTTCGTCCATGGCTCAGGCGAGACGCTGGCCACTTCAATTGCTTCGGCCTACTCCAACAAAGCTCCATGGTTTGGTTACTATTGGGCGCCTACATCCATTCTAGGCAAGTACCCAATGACTTTGGTTGACATAGGTCCACACAACCCTGAAGGCCATGCCTGCAACAGTGACCAGGACTGTGAAACACCAACGGTTGGTGCCTTCCCCAAAAGTATTGTCACCACGGTTGTGTCACGTGAATTCGCGGTGGAAAACCCAGATGTGACCGATCTAATGAGAAATCTGACTTTCACCAACCAAATGATGGGATCAATTCTTTCCTGGCAAGAAGAAAAAAATGCCTCTCCAGATGAAGCGGCTGTTTATTTTCTGAGCAACAACAGCGAGGTTTGGTCTGGTTGGTTGAATGAAGCTGCACGAGGTAAGCTGGCAGCTTTGATCAAATAATCGTTCTAATACAAAATACGCGCGAGTGCCTTTGGTGCATTCGCGCGTATCCTAATTTTTTCTAGGCAATTGATATGGCTTTCTATGACTGGTTCTTTAATGCTCTTGGGTTACGTGAATGGTGTGATACGAACGTGTCGGATGCTCCGATGTCCATGGCACAGCTTTTAGCGCAAGCACGTGGTGAAACAGCAAGTGCGAACGGAGACGGTTTTCCATTTCCATCGCTGGACAACCTGAACAAGGCATGCACTGAAATGCCCCGAACACGGGAAATGACCGCGGCGGTTGAAGACAGTTTTCTTGCTGTCAAAGACACGCTTAAATTAGTGCTGGACCCACTGACACAGCCCCTGTCGTGGTTGCTTGACGGGGCACTCTATAGCTTTTCTACGATACCATGGTTTATATTGATCCCCTTGTTGGTGGCGGGTGCATGGTATGTGTCTCGCTCTGTCGGAGTTACCATCTTTGTGGCTATGGTATTTCTATTTTTGGGTTTTGTCGATCATCTAGATGTGGCGCTTCAAACCCTATCCATTATTTTTGTATGCACGGCTCTATGCATCCTACTCGGCATACCGATTGGGATTGCTATGTCAAAATCAAACCTCCTGCAAAAGGCCATGATTCCGTTACTAGATCTCCTCCAAACCTTGCCAAGCTTTGTTTACCTAATTCCATTGATTTTCTTGTTTTCGGTGACCGAAGCTAAGCTTTATGGTATCGCGATTATCCTTTACGCTATTGTGCCCGTGATACGTTTGACAGATTTGGGCATCAGATTGGTCGACCAGGATGTGATCGAAGCTGTTAATGCTTTTGGGATGAGTAATAAGCAAAAGTTAATTGGTGTCGAGTTTCCATTGGCGTTGCCGAACATAATGGCTGGGGTAAACCAAACTATCATGATGAGCTTGTCGATGGTAGTTATTGCATCGCTAGTCTCAGCGCCCGGATTGGGCGTGCTTGTTCTACGCGGCATCCGAAATCTTGAACTTGGTGTCGGCCTGGTTGCAGGCTTAGGAATCGTATTGTTGGCCGTTGTTCTCGATCGCACGTCCAAAGCGGCATTGGCACGGATCAATGTCTCACATCAAAGCAAATAAGGGTGACATGAACATGAACGATACTACAAACGCGCCTAAAATTCGCATCCGTAAGCTCTACAAAATCTTTGGCACCAAGCCGCAAGACATGATGAGTCATATCCATGCTGGAATCAGCAAGGCAGACCTTTTGTCAAACCATCATCACGTGCTGGGTTTACAGGATATCAATGTCGATATGCAGGCCGGAGAGATAACGGTGGTCATGGGATTGTCGGGGTCAGGAAAATCTACTTTGATTAGGCACCTTAATCGTCTGATTGACCCAACCGACGGTGAAATCTTGGTTGATGGCGAAGATGTCATGAGCCTCTCAAAAGACGAGTTGAGTAAGTTGCGACAAACCAACATGTCGATGGTGTTCCAGAAATTTGCGCTACTACCGCACCGGAATGTGGTTCAAAACGCTGCGCTTTCGCTTCAGATACGTGGTGTTGAAGAGGCCGAACGTGAAAAGGAAGCGCAACGTTGGCTCGAGCGTGTCGGGCTAAGCGGTTTCGAAAAACACTACCCTCATCAACTGTCTGGTGGAATGCAGCAACGGGTTGGTATAGCCCGAGCGTTGACTTCAAACAGTGACATTATGTTAATGGATGAAGCGTTCTCTGCGCTTGATCCTCTGATCCGAACAGACATGCAGGATTTATTGCTTGAACTTCAAAAAGAACTGCACAAGACAATTGTATTTATTACGCATGATTTGGATGAGGCGCTTAAAATCGCAGATCATTTGGTTATTCTGAATGACGGTGCTGTTGTACAACAAGGCGAGCCGCAGCAAATTCTAATGAACCCAGCCGATCCTTATATCGAGGATTTTGTCAGTGATATCAATCGTGCCCGTGTCCTTCGCGTTCACACCGTCATGAAACCACTAAAAAAGGGTACTAAATACACTGGTGATGTTAACCCAAACGATACATTGGAAACTCTGATTGCAAGATCAGAGGGCAACACTGCGGATAATTTTCGCATTGTAGATGGTCAAACCCCCATCGGACAAATAGACATGAAGGACTTGGTTAAAGCTTTAGTTCCTAGAATTTCAGCATCAGACCAGCGAGCGTTATAGGCTCTAAAGATTGTAGGGATCACAAATGAAGATTAAAAACACATCAACCACAGAGGCCACGGTTGTCCCCTTTGCTATGTACGATGCTTTTACAGAAATTCCGTATTCTGGCAGCCAAGCGGCGATTGTTTTGCATGCGTCAGGCATATCTCCCACAAACAGGGCGCGGATTGCCCGCGAAATTGGAATGCCAGCCACTGCATTTGTAAATACAATCAGCGGCAATCGAATTGACGTGCAATTCTTCTCTACCGTCATGGAATTGCCTATGTGTGGTCATGGCACGATCTGCTTGATCACCCGGCTGGTTGAACTTGGGTTGTTACCTTGTGACGGAGATGGCTGGCAAATCACTATTTTAACTCTGCCAAAAGGTGAGGCGAAGGCAGAGTATAGGCGGACCCTAGAAAACCGCATTGAAGTTATGCTCGATGTCGCTGTTGCCCAGTTTGCCCCCACATGCTTCAATCTAGAAGAGTTGATACAAATTCTTGGTGTTGGCCTTTCGGAAATCTCTGACAAATTGCCGCTAGAGGTCGCAACCGCCGATTTCACCCATCTTTGCCTTCCGATGCGTGATCTTGACGCTATGGGTGGGCTGCAACCAGAGTTTACAGCCCTTGCCAAATTTTGCGTATCCAATGGTCTAAGTACAGTTGCCGCGTTTTCGACCGAGGTCGTAGATGGAACATGCAATCTACATGTCCGAGATTTCTGCCCAGCTGTCGGTGTAGATGAATCAGCTGCTGCAGGCACGACGAATGCAGCCCTTTCAGTCTATCTTTTACGCAACGGACGCGTGCAACCGGATGACGATGGGAATGTACAGGTTCGTGCTGAGCAAGGGATAGAACTTGGCCGCCCAAGCAATGTAACGACACGGATTAAAATCAAAGACGAGCATATCACACGGTTGCAGGTTGGCGGTGTAGCCAGCCAAATCATCGAAGGTGTGTTGAACGTAAATTTGGGTGCATCATGACCGAGTTGTTGAAGAAGGCGTTAGTTTGGGACGCTCATGCGGGGTTATTTCCGTCAGCTGAAATGGACCTGAATACGCTTGAGGATTGGCGTAAGTATGATGTCAATTATCTGAGCATCAATGTGGGCTTTGACGTGATGTCGCGTGATGAAACACTGGCGACACTCGCGGCTTACCGGCGTTGGTTACTGGCACATTCTGATCGTTTTATGTTGGCCGGAACACTTGCCGATATTACAGAGGCGAAGCGCTCTGACCGTCTTGCCGTCAGCTTTGATATCGAAGGCATGAATGCTTTGGGCGGCGATATCAATATGGTCGAATTGTATCATACTCTAGGCGTGCGTCAGATGTTATTTGCTTACAACTTGAACAATGCGGCGGCTGGCGGATGCCATGATGTCGACATCGCTTTGACCACGTTTGGTATCGATATTTTGGCCGAAATGAACCGTGTTGGCATGATCGTGGATGCAAGCCATACAAGTTATCGCACCAGTATGGATTTGGTTGAGCGTTCAAATACGCCTGTGGTCTTTACACATTCCAACCCAACGTCGATCTGGCCCCATCAGCGAAACATTACAGACGAACAGATCAAAGCCTGTGCGGCGAAGGGGGGCGTGATAGGTTTGAATGGGCTCGCGATTTTTGTGGGTGACAATGATACGAGCACTGAATCGTTACTACGCCATTTGTTTGCTTTGATCGATATAGCTGGGCCTGATCATGTTGGGCTTGGATTTGACTATACGCCTGATGTAACTGTCGATCTTGGTGCGATCCTTCGTGCTCGACCAGATTACTGGCCTGTAGGTCAACAATATGACACTCCCAACATCGGTCATTGCGGGCCTTCTAAAATCCCCGATCTTGTGGAGGGTATGGAAACGCGTGGGCTGTCTGAAGTTGAGATAGCAGGCGTATTAGGGGCGAACTTCGCGCGTATTGCCAAGGAAAGTTGGACAAGATGAAGCAATTTACAGGGAAGGGTTTCACATGAACCGTCAAGCGCGCGTAAAAACTAGGATTGGAGTTCTAGTGCCTTTTACAAACACCAACCTTGAACTCGACATGATGTTGATGCGCCCGCCCAATTGCAGTCTACATTTTCAACGTACAGGTGGTTATAGCGCTGATGAAATTCCCGGATCAGATCAGATGGCTGAACTTGGGGTGTTTGATATCAGTCATGACCTTTCGATGATCGCGGGCGCGCGGCCAGATATTGTACTTTACGGCTGCACTTCCGCCACTTTGACCCATGGCACAGATTTTGACCGTGATTTGGCCCTGAAGATCAAGACTGGCTCTGGTGCGGTATCATTGACGGCCGCTGGATCACTTGCCGAAGCGCTTCAAGCGCTTGATGTTCAAAGGATTGGGTTTTCGTCGCCATATGTGGGTTCAATAAATGAACAAGCTGTCACCTTCTTAAAGCAAAGTGGGATTGAGACAGTAAAGCGCGCAGATATCGGGCGTGACCTTGGGTGTTATGGACAAGGAGAAATGAGCCCAGATGAAGTTTATGACCTCGCCTTGAAAGCTAATGACCCGAAAGCTCAGGCAATCGTTTTAAGTTGTACCGACATGCGTTCTGTCGAAGTGATTGAAAGGATTGAAGCCGCGACGGGCAAACCGGTTGTTACCTCTAATCAAGCATTGATGTTTTGCCTCTGCAGGAAACTTTCTATACCACGATATCATGGCCTTCCTGGCCGCCTGTTCGATTGTCTTTGATGCACGGTTGCATACTTAGTTATCAAATTTTTGGCAATATTGGTAGCTAAGTAGTTACCCGCAAAATATTTTCAAAAACTCCCATTTATGAAGACACCAAAGTGCATCAGAATGGATTAACGCAAGGTACAAAGTAAATTTCCAATACCACGACATGTTAACGAACAGAGAATTAGATCTCCAGCTATTCAGCTGGCATTGTCAGACAAACTTGACGTCCCATTGGTTGATGCCTAATTTTTATGAATGACAACAGAAAACCCATTCAAGTACTTCAAAACTTCGCCCAAAATCATCCGCTTAGCAGTTATGTACTACGTGCGTTACCCGCTGAGTTTCCGCCAAGTTGAAGATATCTTGCATGAACGCGGCATTGATATATCTCACGAAACTGTACGGTTCTGGGT
>ENA-UZXB01015131-UZXB01015131.1-metagenome-genome-assembly--contig:-Day-2-1m-contig-15131_pt1 | contig 10752 bp, 14 predicted proteins | sample MGYA00260339_ERZ794899 | MGnify/ENA metagenome assembly ERZ794899 | reverse complement strand
AGCCTCCTTAAAGAATGAGGATAGAAACTGGGTCTTATTAGACTGTGATAAATGTTACCCAGAGGTTCATCCCCAAATGAGCACACGCGAGCGAGTGAAAGTGCTTGAAGACAGGTTGCCAATCCTTCGGAGACAGGGATTGGTAGCCTGGCCTTCTTCTAGTGGGTATTTCCTAGATGACAGCATAGACGTCAAAGAAACAGGTCTTTCAAAACATCACAGGCTAAATCTGCATATATTCATACTCCTGGATAAGCCTGAGAGAGCAGAAACAATTAGGAACTTTCTTAAAAGTCACAAAGACGACTTGGATATAACGCTGGGCGTTATATCTCAGCCCCACATTATCGCAAACCCAATCTTTGAGAACACTCCAAAGCACACATACCCAGGCCAGGACATCTATTTAAGAGAGGAGGGAGAATGTTAGATTTAACAGAATATCGACAACGTACTACCGAGCCTCCTGGCAACTCTAGCCAATGCAAGGGATATGCTACTGCTTATGCCGATTTAGAGAGACAACTATTAAGAGAGTTTGAGGGAAGGACAGAAGGCGCTGATAGGTATAAGAAGTTTGGTGACCTGCTTGCTAGAGACATCGCAAAGAATAAGGGAGCGTATCCTGAGAAATTAGAGGAGATTCTTTCGCATCCAATAATTCTAGGAGATAGAGACGTACCCTGGTTAAAAGGTATATCTAGAGCAAATTTAGAAAACTATAAAATGAATGCCTGGAAGAGAGAGGTATTTACTAGCAACTATAGAACAAGAGGTCAGAATTACGCTGAGGTAGAGGATATATCTACAAAATATGGCATAAATCTATATGAGGTTCTTGAATGTGACCAGAAGACAAAAGAACAAATAACAGGGATATTTCTAGGAAAGGGACGAATAGATTGGCAGGTTAGGGAGATTAACTGCTTAGATTTAGCGAATTACGATGGTATTGATAATATTCCAGAAAAAGGGATAGTCGCTTTAAAGTCAGCCCCAGGAACAGGCAAGACTAAAGGTTGGATTTTAAATCATATAAAGAGACTAAAGCCGCAACGGGTGCTCTACGTATCAATGAGGCGTTCGATAATAGACAGCTTATGCGAAACAGCAAAGGCGCAGGGCATCCACTTTACGAACTATCAGAGCATAGAGAGCGATTACGGAGAACAAGACTACCTTGCCATCTGTGTTGATAGTCTCTGGAAGCTATTTAGCGCGGGTTATTTTAAACATTACCATTTAATTATATTTGATGAATGCGAGAGTATGTTCAATGAAAACCTGCTTAAAGACCCAACAATAGGCTCAAACATTGAACGCCTGGTGAAGAAATCAGAGACGGCGCACTTCTTAGATGCGGATTTTACAGATATGGTTTCTGGAATGGCTCTCTACAACTTGGCTCAATCTAGTCATATTGATTCGATTTTCTACCAGAACCATGCTGATTATATGAAGGGAATGGACGTTTATACCCTCCCAAGCGCAGAGCAAGCCTTTCAGAGGGTTCAAGAAAGCCTGGAGAAGGGGAAGCTTGTCTACTTACATTATGACCAGGCGAATAAAAAGAAGAAGCTTAAGGCGGTAAAAGCCTACTTCCAAGAGCAATTCCCTGAAATAACGGTTGAGGCTTACTGTGCTGATGAAAATGATAATGATTTAAAACTATTAAAGGCTGATGCGAATAAATTCCTAGAACCCCGTATTTTAAGAGAAGACAAGCCTCTTAGATTACTCATTGTTACGGGGTGGGCTGAAAGAGGTTGGGACATAACTAGCCCAAACCTTAAGTTTGATTTAACCGTGGGCATATATGAGGGTAATTATAAATCAGGTGAGGATATAGCTCAGGCATTGCGAAGGCCTAGATTTACTGACGAGCATTGGGTTTATATTGATAGGCAATTCAAATATACACCAAGGCGAGCGGTAAAAAATGCTCAAGAGGTAGCAATTGAGGGATATTCAAAGATAGAGAAACACTTTACAGAAGATGTGTACGATAGGGCGAAAGAAAGAGCGTTAATAATCAAAGAAAATATGGCCTATCACTTTAAAATAATCTGTGAGGAGAGGGGAGCTAACTATGAAGAGGTAAAGATACTCATAGGAAATAAGATAAGAAAGCTTATATCTAAGCTCGCTCTTACCGAAGAAGAAGATGAAATTGTTGAAAGATACAGCGATGACTACAAGAGGAAACTATTCTTAGACAAATATTATTGCAAACAGAATCTAGCAGAAACTATTACGTTTGAGGAATTTAAGGAGTTATTCATACGAGACAGAGATATAAGAGAGGATGAAATCCAGGAAATACTATATCTCTGGAGCTTAGACGAGGGGCGCAGAGGTACTCACAATCGAAAGGATAACTGGGTAGCTGTCTTGAAAGGAGCCTTATGTGACGAGATAGATAAGCTTATAAGAACATCGGGCATCACTCCCGCGCAATCTCTAATCTCCTTCCATCAGGATACGGGTGCATCTGAAATAGAGTTAATCCTGAATAAGGAAACGATTGAGCCTGTAAGACACTACCTGCAAGCAATCATGGAAACAGAAACAAACAGTTATTTCTTTCTGAAAAAGCATAAGACGCAGCCTTATGTATGGCTGGAACATTTCTTTCAGCGATTAGACTTTGATGCTGAGTTGATTCAGACCAGGGCTAGAAGCCAGGTTAAAAAGGAAATTATCGCCTATTACAAAGAGAAAGGACTGCTTAAAGGTATCTCAAAGGTAGGAGAGCAGACAGTCTTTATAGATGGACGAATCGCAGAAAAGATTTCAGATAGGCAGAGACTATGGGATGTAGAGCTGGATTGGTTAAGAGCAGATAAAAAGAGCCTGGTAATCACGAAGAAACACTACCCACACACTGAAACAGCTTTTAGGTTTTCAAAATTCTATAGAGCCTCTAAGCCAGGGCTAGAATTTTTTAAGGAGAATGCTAGTGATTAGGGATGTGTATGAGGAGGATGAGATTGTTAAGCAATGGCAAGGCAATAAACCAGATAGAACTATGCCAATAGAGGATTTATTTATTCTTGTCAGAGATGGTTTTAGGAGATGCGATGGACATTGTATTCATCGCGAAAGATACGGAGAAAGCTCTTGCTTATGTATTAGAGAGCTATTTCCGTCAGAAGAGTTCTACTTGCTCTATTTGGAGCTTAGAGAATGGTATGTAAGCCGCACTGCGGAAAAGATAGCGGAAGCTATAATTGGAGACATTAATGATTAAATTATTAGACTTATCGGATAAGGCACAGAAGATTCTAAAAGACTCTTATCCATTAAGAAAGGACTGGGAGAATGACCAGTTTGTAGAGGCCTACAAGGACTTTATGAGAGAGACAAACTTTGAATATAAGGACTTAGGGTTCAACGGATTCCAGGTTGCGATTAAGAGATATAAGACTCAAGGCGTTAAGAAGGACTTGCTTGATACAAAAACCTATCATCCGAAATATGACTCACTGGGCTCATACATAGAGCATAAAAGAAAGGAGGCCGTTGATGAATGCTACAGAGGTTGAAGCGTATAAGCCTTTTCTTGAGGATATCAAGGTTGCTGAAGATTGGCTGAAGGAGGCCGCTGAACAATACAGAGAGTTTGGCCTAGAAAGAAAGGAATGTCTTGAGAAGGTAAAGGATATTGAAATATCCTGGGAAGCGGAGAAGTTTAATATATCAAAGCTTCAGCAGGAACAGAATGCTCTTTCTCAGGCTAGAAAAATTAAAGAGGTAGAACTGGCCAATAAAAGACTGGAGCTTGAAGAACGCATATATCAGGACACTCTAAAGGGTCTCATGGATAAGCAGCCAAAGTTTGAGGAAGCGTTGCGGGGTCAAGTTAAAGCCTTTGCGGACAGCAGATTCTCAGGCCTGTCTTTTGAAGATGAAGATAGTGGGCATGAAGCGGTAGCTGACGGCATAATCAAGAGAATTGAAAATCTTAAAGACTTTTCCCTGGATACGGTTGCATGGCGCGGTGCTCAAGGACACTATGAAGAAATAATTGAGCAGCTTTGCGCTGCAAAGATTAAAGGCAAACAGCTAACAGCGAATGAGGCTCATTATAGGTTTCAGAAAATTATTGAGTGTCTAAGGGTTCAAGAGACGAGGCTTTTCCGGTGAATGTCGCCAGGAATGAGGCGAAATACCAGATGCTCAAGCTTGTCCGCTCAGGTAGAAGTCTTAGAGAAGCCAAAGCACTCATGAAGGTTGGAACTGTAGCTTTGACGACTGAATACGCGAAAGCGGGTGATTTGAAAGACCTTCAGAACCTTGAAGGAGGATTACACCGCTTTCGCCAAACTCGAAACGATGCAAAGCGAATCATGAAGCTAAAGTTTGCTCCCAGGACAATGGAAAGCTCAAGAGAGGAGGTTCTTGCTAAATTCGGAACGGGCTATAAAGGTAAGATTCCATTAGATTGGAAGCGGGACGGAAACCTAATAAGAAGAGGGCGGCCAAATAAACCCCGCCCAGGTTCTTCTAAGGGCAAGATTGGAAGGACGAGAGTGATTGGAGCAAAGAAGGTTCTGAAGGACTTTGAAGCACTGACCAGCACACTTCAGGATTTAATTAGAAAGCATGGCAAGGGCGACACAAAAACACTTCAGAAAGCTTTTAAGGCTGTCCGAACCGGAGTCAGCGTAAAGAGCTAAGAATATGCGTCTAGCCACCTAAAAGCCTCAATTCTGAGGTTTTTTTGTGCCTGTTATTTTTATTTTCCAAAAAGGGTTGTGAAGAGACTAGCTTTGTTTATAATGCCCGCCTTGCTGAAGTGAAAGACAGCAAGAAGATTTGGCTTTATATGGAACATTGATGGAACATGGGAAAAGCGTTAGTGAACCCTAACCCCCGGAAGCCCGCCAAACTTGAAGAAAAACTTAGTCCCGTTCGTCTAGAGGCCTAGGACACCGCCCTTTCACGCTCAGCCCGTTCAGCAAATCAAAATCGACACATCCTCTACAAGCCCCGTACTTCCTACTCATTTCAAATAATTAATTCTAAGAAACAGAAAAAATCGATGGAACATCCATGGAACATCAAAAAATTAAAGCTTGAAATATCAGTGATTTAGAATTAAGTTAGAACTCCCATATGGAACATCCATGGAACATTTAGGAGACGTCTAATGCCCAAATTTGTAAGCGAAACCATCCCGATTGACGACTATGCTGAGATAGGAGCTGTCCAGAGAGGAAACAACAAATATTGGTATGTTCGGATGTACTGGAAGGAAGGTAAGCAGAGCTCTTATAAGAGCCTTAGTCTTCCCTATGAAACAGGCTTGGCAAGCTCAAGAATAGCCAGAAAAGAAGGACTGAAGAAATACCAGGAATTTTTGGCAAAAGTCTCAATAGGCTTATCACCTACTACTACAACAGACATTCAGAATATTACAAAAGAATACTACCGAGCTATCTACGCCAAAGCGGAAGAGAATGATGCACTCCTGGAGCAAGGGTTAAGACCCAAATGGCAGGTGAAAGGTGGAAAGGGTTTTTATAGCATCTCAAGATGTAAGGCTATCCTAGACTTAATGCCTTACCTGGAAAGATTTTGGAAGACACTTCCCAATCAAGATATGGCGGCAATAACATTCAACCAGCTTGAGGCTTTTGATGATTGGATGAATATAGAATATACGCTTAGCCCCTCTAGACGCGCAAAGATAATAACTCAGATAAGAATGATATGGAGATACGGGCGAGAGAAGGGATACGTGAATTGGGTTCCAAATCCCTCCAGACCACCGCAAGAGTTAAAGGAAAGAGCCAGAAGAAACCTCAAAGAAGAAGAATGGCAACTAATGCGAGACTGGGCAAAGAATCAGATGGATGCGCTTGCGAAGGATAAATATGCCAGGAAGGAGCAAAGAGACATTGCTCAACAATTTTACCTTTGGTTTCAGGTTATCTCATGGACTGGCATAAGACCCCCGAATGGTAGCGTGAAGAAGAACTTTCTGCGCTGGGATAGCTACGAGAAGATTGGTAAGCCAGGCGAATCAGAAAAGAGGTTATTTCATCGAAAGGATGAGAAAGGTCATGACTATACAGCGACTATTCATCCAAGAGGGTGGAGGTATTTTGACGCATTAGAGGACTTCCATAAGAATAGAGGAACATACTCCAGGAATGGATACCTTTTTTGCCATACACACGTTCGAGAGAATACTTATGAGATTGGAGACCCAATAGCTAACTTCTATAAACAATGGAAGAAGATGCTGGTGGAATTAGAGCTCGATATGCCTCAAGGCACTCCTCAAAATCAGAGGTTGGTTCCTTACTCGCTACGGGGCTACTACATAACTATGAGGCTGAGATATGGCAAAGGACTGTCGATAGATAAATTAGCAAAGGCCTGCGGAACTTCTGCAAAGATAATTCTTCAAACATACTACGATTTCTCTTCAGAAAAAGAATATGACGAATTAAACCAAGGCTTTGAATTAGATGATGACGCACCTGGCGTAGAATTTACTGCGGATGGGTTCTTAATACCTAACTCCTTAGATGAGGCAATGTTATGAGCTTATGGGAATGGTTGGTAGAAGCTCCACCGTGGATTTTGATTTTTGGGGCGTTCGCTTTATTCGGCTATACAGTGAATAAAAATGACCATAGAGAAAAATTAGAGCGTGAATTGGAGAACTACAAAGGATACTACGAGGAACATAGAGCAAAGGGCTATAAGCTACAAGCTGAAATAAGAGAGCGAGATGAGACGATTAAGGAGCTAGAAGCTCTTATTGCCTCGATAGAAACTGAAATAGGAAAGCGAGATGAGACGATTAAGGAGCTAAGAGATTGGCTTAAAGAATATAAAGAGAATTAAGATAGACTGACCCCGTTGCGAGATAGAAGGGTCTCTCAAATAGAAGGATAATCGAATGGTTGAATATATTGTTGCTTTTGGATTCTTTGTTGTGTTTTGGGTGATTAGCAGCCTAAAGACCGATTTAAGCCACCTTGAGGAGACGGTGGATAATTTGAGAAAAGAAATAAACGAGCTCGAAAAAGAGGGGCGTTAGCTCAGCATTTCTGGTTTAAACTATTTGCACCTCTTGCTCCAGCATTCAGCGTTTAGTTCTCTAAGCCTTGCTTAAACCTTGATATAATATCCGCATATTTTGAGAAAGAACTGCTTGGCTTAAAAGAGCCAATTCCCATCCGAAGTATCACCAAACCAAACTTAAATAGACACCTAATAACCCAGGAGAGCGAAGCTATGCCCGAATTTAACAGCCTTAGAGAAGAGATACGAGATAGATTAGAGATGATGGATGATGAAAAAATTAATACGAGATTTATGTTAGCAAATGGGCTTTTGGAATTATACGGATTTCCAAGAACCCTTGAATTTTTATGTGAAGACCCTTCAATCGGTGAATTAGACGATGGAATTGAGAAGACTGGTGGATATGATGCTTTAAAAGAATGGAGAAAAGAATACTCTACTTCTGAATTAATTGAGCCACTTCTATTTTTTATTGACGGAACAAATCGCCTAGAGGAGGCTGGTGCTTATCCAGAATATAAGATTGTTAAATTAAATGCAGATGACGTTAGAAATTAGCAAAAGTTTTACGTGCGAAGGTGTCCAGAACCCAGGAGGTTCTAGGAGTTTTCTAACCGCCCTGGTATGAATTGAGGGTATTTAGAGCAATATAGAGGCAGATATAAAAGAATAGACGCTGTTTAGGTGGTAATGTATAATGCTTATTAATCTACAAAGATAAGCATTAATAACATAACTCATTGAAAGGTATAGAGAAATGGCTAAAGAAGGACAGGCAGTTACGCTAAATAAAGCAGACCACCAGGCATTTATAGCTTACCTGGACAATTCACGCCATGCCGCCAGGGATAAGGCTATTTATCTTCTAACCTATAGAGCTGGAATGAGAATTGGCACCGTTGCTCAAATTACTTTAAATGACATTATTGATACAAGTGGGAAACTGAAGACAGTAGTAGTTCTACGAAAGTCTATTACCAAAGGTGGAAAGACGGTAAGTGCCTATCTGTCGCATCCTGAGCTAAGAGAAGCTCTTAGTGCCTGGATAGAAGAAAGAGGGGATAACTGTAGAGAGACATTGTTTTTCTCTCAGAAAGGTGCTCCTTTTACGCCTAATACACTATCGAGGGTAATGCTCCAACATTATAAGAAGGCTGGCCTAGAAGGACGGTCAAGTCATTCAGGAAGACGCTCATTCGCCAGTAATTGTCTGAAGTCTGGGATGGATTTAGTGGCACTTAGCAAAGTGATGTCTCATACCTCAATCAATACAACAATGAGATATGTTCATCATGATGAAAGCGAATTGTTGAATCTAATTGAAAATGTATAGTAGTATGGCTCCAAATTATCAAAGGAGAAAATAATATGTTTGAAGAGATTGCAGTTGTACAGAAGAAGCCAGGTAGAGCACCAGCGAAGCCGTCAGATAAGCATTTGCCAGTTTTTGAGAGAATACTTGGTAGAACTACTAAAGCGTTAGAAAGAGGGATACTAGAAGCTAAAGGACGCTTTGAAGGAGCAGATAGCGGGCCTGAAGACAAGGCGCGTGCTTCAACTTGCTGGAAGGTTCATAAGCAAAATGATGCAAATCCTGGGCAAGAGGAGCTGGTCTATATCGGTATCCCTTGTGGTAATAAGTATATGGTTTGGTGGAAAGATGCAGATGGCAAGCCTACAGGTCAGAAACTTGTTAAGTCTGGTGAAGTTGTAGCACAACTAGAGAGCTGGTTAGGCACTATGAAGGGTCTCGATAAAACATCCTCGCACGGTAAAGAGTTTTGGGCGCACGCTATTGAAAATAGTGAGCCACCAAAGCAGAAAGGAAAGGATGAGAAGGATAAGGCTCAGAAGCACGATAAAGCTACAGACTTTTGGGTGGATAAATAATGAAATACTTATTAATGGTTGTATTTATTCTCGCAGGTTGCGGGAAACTTATGAGCGATGAAGAGAAAATTAATATTGCCAAAAGAGCCTGTAAGGTCGCTGAGGCAACAAGGCAGTTTGAGTCTGCAAAGAGAGTACAGTTGATTGATGATGCAAGAGAAAAGCTTGGAAAGGGGCCGTGGCACGGAGACTCACAGGGTCTTGATTTTATGATTAGTTATGGTTCTTGTTTGTCCTTGATTCTTAACAAAGATGACATCGCAGAGGAGCACCACGGCCTGCTCAAGTAATAAGAAGCACGATAAAGCTACAGACTTTTGGGTGGATAAATAATGAAAAATTTACTATTGATAGCATTGTTAGCTTTTACTGCACAGGCTTTCTCTTCTGATGCGGGCGAAGGCGATACTTACAAAGCTTGTTGGTTAAGACAAAATGCCTGGGTATTTAACCTAAGCCTTGAAAGGTGCCCTGGGCTTGAGAAAGGAGATATATTGAAAGGAATTCATCCCTTAGAGGCTCTCTTGTACTGTGGTGAGAAAATTGATGGGCTGGGCGAGGTTTACTGCTTTTACAATGGAAAGAAGATATTGCCAATAAAATATATCGACCAGCAAGATAAAGGGACAAGAAATTGGCCGAGGGCCGTTAATCCGTATAGATAGGCCATAGATAGTTTTAAGGAGCCCCTCGCGAAAGTCAGGGGCTTTTTTTATGCCTGGAGAAAAGCCCAGGGAATACAGAGTTACATGACAAGGGTAGGGATTCTTTATTTTTTATTTGTCTTGCTATTACTTTTAAATAGGCGAGAGAAAAAACACGGTCAAAATCTCATTAATAGTTAATTTAGGTTAAATCTACTTCCATTCAATTAATGACGCTTTAGCCAGGATAATAGAGAACCTGGTCGAAAATAATGCCTTTTAGACGGTAGGTTAGCGGGTCTGGGAGGGAGGACAAGAAATTCAAATCTTGACGAAAATGTCAAAAATACTGTATAATAACAATTACTTAGACGGGGAATCTAGAAACAACATTAAGCGAATAATAGTTTTCGCAAGCCGCCCCGCGAACAAATATGCGTCAATCATACAAATCTCTAGCAGACTTAATAGATAACCAAGAGCCTATCTATATCGGACACTATTACCCCGAAATAAAGGAATATCTGGACAATCAATACAGCATGAGCCTCAAAGATAGCGTTGATATAGACCAGATACTTGAACTAATAGTGTATGAGAATCCCGATGAAATATAGCCTATCTGATAAAGATATATTAAACCTTACCCTGTATATGGCTGTCCCGGACATTTGTAGGAGGTTCTCGCATCTTGAGTTAAATCAGCGGCGGGTGTATCGCGTACTGGAGAAATATCAGTCACCTCCGCCTTTGCAGAGAAGAAAGAAATTTTTTGAAGACACACTGAACGCGACAAAAGTGTCTGTAAATACTTCCCAAAAGCAGAAAAAATTTAAAGTAAAGAAAGCAATTCAGCTTCTTGGCGAAGACCTATGCGACAACATAGAGGAAAGAGCGCGTCTGTTTGAAGAGAAGTGGACATGACTTTAAGCATCTGGGAACCCAGAGATAAGACCAGACCTGTCAGAAAACTCTATAAAGATGGAAAGAAGGTAAACATTGATTGGAGCCTTTACTGGCGAGAGGTCAAAGCCTACAAGAATGAGGAAATAACACTATCTCTTATCAAAGAGCTGAAAGCTAAAGTTATAGAGAAAGACTTAAACGTATGTCTAGGCTCTAACTCACCAAAAGACGAAGGTTTGAACGATAAAAGGGAGTTTAGGAGATTTAT
>ENA-UZXB01005970-UZXB01005970.1-metagenome-genome-assembly--contig:-Day-2-1m-contig-5970_pt1 | contig 10764 bp, 19 predicted proteins | sample MGYA00260339_ERZ794899 | MGnify/ENA metagenome assembly ERZ794899 | reverse complement strand
TATGGCATTAAACTGCTGTATGTTTCTGAACTAATGATTGACGAACTAAGAAAGGAAAGTAATGATGAGTCACTTTGAAAGTCGAGACTTGCCTGCAATCATTGGCAAGATAGCTAACTGGCATCAAGACCGAAATTTAATTGAAGGCTCAGACGATAAAGCGCAGGTGTTAAAACTTATACAGGAATTAGGAGAACTGTCTGACAACATCTGCAAAAACCTAACACCCATAGATGATATAGGAGATATAATTGTAGTCCTTATTAACATTGCTGTTCGCAATAACCTCACAATCTTTGAGTGTTTAGAACATGCATACAATGATATTAAAGATAGAAAAGGTATCATGGTCGATGGCATCTTTATTAAAGAAGGCGATAAAATAAATATTGATTTAGACAGCTTCGGAAATAAATAATGTTTGACACCGCTTTAAAACTGTGGTACTATCCACATTCAATCCAACAAAACGAGGTATAGAAAGATGGCAATAGCAGAAGGTACAGCATATTGGGCAAGCGTTACAACTCCCAACACTAACTTTGAACCAGTGTATACAGTTAATTTAATTGTAGCTGATGATGTAGCTAGTGACTTTAAATCAAGAGGGTTTCCAGTTAAGGAAATGGAAGAAGGTACTGCCCTTATAATTAAGCGCAAAGTTAATGGGCCAAATGGAATGATACGTTCCGCACCTAAGCTTTTTGATAGGTCTAAAAATATATTAGATGAGAGAGTAGGTAATGGTTCGACAGTAAAAGTACAATACAAAGAGTGGGAATCAAACTGGAAAGGCCAAGTTTTTAAAGGCTTTGATTTCCAAGCTATGCAAGTACTTGATCTAGTAGAAGTAGGCTCACCTGATGGGTCTGAATTTGATGTAGAAGATGATAACATAGAGGATGAATTATGAGTGACGCACCGCAATACACTTACATTAAAGATGATCTAACCTATGATGTAGGTCAGCTGTCCCCTGAAGGGCAGTCTGTGTTTGGAGTACTAGTAAATGCACAAGGTAAGTTACGTGAGGCAGAGTTAAATGTCACACTAGCCAGAGCATCTATTATGACTTTAACAAATAGTATGGACGAGCATTTAGTAGATGATGCTATTATAATTGAAGAGGATACAACTGAGGAATAGACATGACCTTTGTGAAGACCCGCTTACCATGTAGTGAGTGTGGTGGTTCAGACCCTGTTGCCGTTGATGAGAACGGTGCAGGGTTTTGTTTTAGTTGCCGCCATGTTTTTAAACAATATGACACAACGGAAGTACAAACAGATACCGTAAGGGATATAAAAGGGTATCAAGAAAAGTCAGAAAGCTATAGTAATCCAAAATGTTTTGGCGCTATTTCTGACAGAGGAATATCAAAAGAGACTGCCCAGAAGTATGGGGTTCAAATCTCTAGAACAAATGGGGGTAATATAGCTAGACATTACTACCCCTACTATGATGGTACTGAGTTAGTTGGTACTAAAGTTAGAAAGGTAGAGGATAAAGGATTCACTTGGATTGGTGACGCTAAGAAAGGAAACCTATTCGGTCAACACCTATTCTCTAAAGGCGGTAAGTACCTGACACTTGTAGAAGGAGAGTTAGATGCACTAGCCGCCTATCAAATGCAGGGTAGTAAGTATCCTGTCGTATCTGTAAAGTCAGGATCGTCTGCGCTCAAGGATTGTAAAGAATCTTATGAGTGGATAGATAGCTTTGAAACTATAGTGGTGTGCTTTGATGGTGACGATGTAGGTCACAAGGCGGCCACCCAAGTTGCAGAACTATTTGGCGGCAAGACACTTATCGTTAAGCACTCAGAAAATTATAAAGATGCTTGTGATTATTTAAAATATAATCAGCAGTCTATGTTTATAAAAATCTGGTGGCAGGCAGAACGGTATGTCCCTGACGGCATTGTCCTTAGCAGTCAATTACGCGATGAAGTTATGGCAGAGTTAGAGATGCCATTCTGTAGTTATCCTTGGGACTGTCTCAACTTAATGTTATATGGGATGCGTAAGGCTGAACTTATAACACTCACCGCAGGAACTGGTGTTGGTAAATCAACAGTAGTTAAACAACTTCAAGAAGAAATATTCAAACACACCTCCGAAAAGATTGGAGTCCTTTCTCTTGAGGAGAGCGTGGCTACTGCCGCACTTGGCCTCATGTCCTTATCGGCTAACAAACTTCTACACTTGCCGACAAAAGAACAGATGATGAAACATATCCTGAAAGACCCCAATAATATTTACCGTAAGCCCAAGCTTGCAGAAAGTATCTCAGTTGAGGAAAAGCAAAAAGCTTTTGAAGACATACTCAGCGGTGGTCGCTTTCTCTTCTTGCGCCATGTCGGTAAGTTCGATATGGATAGCGTTCTAAATAAAATAAAATATCTAGCCAAGGCAGAGGACTGTGGAGTTATAGTCCTTGACCACATTAGCATTCTTGTAGGGATGGCAATGGGTGTAGGTAATGATGAGCGCAAAGCTATTGATGCAGTAATGCATAATCTCAGGGCAGTCGTTGAAGAGACAGGCGTTAGTCTGATAGCTATTAGCCACCTCAGTAAGACAGGTGCTAGTCGAGATTCACATGAGGAAGGTGGTCGCGTTAGACTAGGAGACTTGAGAGGGTCGAATGCCATTGCTCAGCTTAGTAATATTGCAATAGCACTTGAGGGTAATCGACAGGCTGATGATCCAGAAGAACGCAACATGACTGTTGTTCGCATCTTAAAGAATCGCTTTAGTGGCGAGACAGGGGTTGCAGGCTACCTAAAGTATGACAGTCAAACAGGAAGACTCAATGAAGTAGATGAATATAATTGCGGAGAAGTATTATGAATTTAGTATTTGATATAGAAGCTAATGGCTTAGAGCCTACTGAAATCTTTTGTATTGTTGCTATAGATGTAGACACTAATGTTGTGTATGACTTTGACAACACACAAATATCAGAGGGCTGTGAGTTCTTACAGAAAGCAACCAAGCTAATAGGACATAACATTCTTGGTTATGATCTGCCTGCTTTAAAAGATATACTGGGTGTGGATTTATTTGACAAGAAAATTGTAGACACCCTAGTTCTTTCACGCTTGTTCAATCCTACCAGAGAGGGCGGTCATGGCTTAGAGAGTTGGGGCTATAGACTTAACTTCCACAAAGGAGACTATGGCAAAGATGAATCTGCTTGGGATCATTACACCCCTGAGATGCTGAAGTATTGCATCAATGATGTTAAGTTAAATGTATTGGTTTATAATACTTTGCGCTTAGAATCTAAGGGCTTTAGTCCACTGTCTGTTAGACTTGAGCATTCTGTTGCTGACATTATTAACAAGCAAAGAGTCAATGGATTTCTTTTAGATCAGCGCAAATGTATGGAACTAATCGCAGAACTTAGCGACTCTCTTGGTAGAGTAGAAGAAGAAGTCCGCCAAGAGTTTAAGCCCACAGTAGTCACTCAAGTTTTAAAGCCAAAGTATACCAAGTCAGGGGCTATAGCTAAGACAGCAACAGACCAAGACGGTAATGGCGTTAGACTTACAGACGCAGAGTACGCTGAGATGGAGTTGTTCTCAGAACCAGTGATACGTAAAACTTATACAGAGTTTAACTTAGGATCACGCAAACAGATTGGAGAATATTTAATAGCCTTTGGGTGGAAGCCCAAGAAAATGACACCAACAGGCCAACCCATTGTTGATGAAGGTACACTAAGCAGGGTTAAGAATATTCCACAAGCCGCAATGATTGCCAAATATCTTATGCTTCAAAAGCGTTTAGCCCAAGTAAATTCTTGGATGAAAGAAGTTAAAGACGACAGCAGAATACACGGCTATGTCAATCCAAATGGAGCAGTGACTTCTCGCATGACTCATTCCCATCCTAACACCGCACAGATACCAAGCTGTACTGCACCCTATGGTAAGGAGTGTCGTAGCTGTTGGACTGTGCCAGAAGACTACAGGCTAGTGGGCATTGATGCATCGGGACTTGAACTTAGAATGTTAGCACACCACATGAACGATCAGGAGTACACAAATGAAATCCTTAACGGAGACATACACACCGCTAATCAAAAACTTGCAGGACTTGAATCAAGAAATCAGGCAAAGACTTTCATCTATGCCCTCATATACGGAGCAGGAGATGCAAAGCTTGGGTCTGTGGTTGGACGAGGTAGACAAGAAGGTAAAGGACTTAAACAACGCTTCTTTGATGGTCTGCCATCATTTAAAATTCTTAAAGATAGAGTATCAGGAAAAGCTAAAAGCGGATTCGTTAAAGCACTAGACGGACGTAGGCTTACGGTTCGCTCAGAACATTCAGCACTTAACACTCTCTTACAGGGTGACGGAGCAATTGTGATGAAGCAAGCCCTTGTAATACTTAACGACAAGATAAAGAACCACGGCTATGACGCTAAATTTGTAGCCAATGTACACGATGAATGGCAGATAGAATGCCACCTTGATGATGCAGTTGCTGTTGGTCAAGCAGGCGTTAGAGCTATCAAGGAAGCAGGCTGTATGCTTAAACTTAATTGTCCATTAGACGGAGACTATAAAGTCGGGGAGAACTGGAGTGAAACACATTAAAAACTGTAACCACTGTAATGTTTCTTTAACTGAACACAATTGGGGAAATGGCAATGTTAAGAAACAAAACTATATCTGCAAGCCTTGTGACGCTATAAAATCTAAAACAAATAGATTTAAAAGAATAGCTAGAACTATTGGTCAAGCAGTATACGGAAAATATAACAGCGTCAAACAAGGCCATGTTTACATTGTATCTAACCCTGCATGGGAAGGTTGGTACAAGGTGGGCATGGCTGTCGATGCAGACGATAGGTGTAGAAGTTATCAAACCTCTAGCCCTATGAGAGATTTTAAGTTAGAATACTTTAAGTTCTTTGATGATCGTAGAAATGCTGAGAACATCGCCCATCTTAAATTAAGCACTACTGACTATGAGAAAAGAGGCGAGTGGTTTAATGCACCTTTAAATAAAATAGTATCTGTTATTAAAAACATACAGGAAGAATCTAATGAGTAAACTTGACAGTGTAGTACCTGACATTTACGAACACCTTGAAGGATTATCAGACGGTAAGCCTCTGCCGCTAACAGAAGAAGATATTGACAGTACCCTTGTTGGAATTAAAGAGGCTCTCATGTCTTGGGCAGTTCCTTCTGAGCGTAACAAAGACTTTACTTTACGTATGTCTAACATCGGTAAGCCCTCGCGCCAGTTGTGGTTTGAAAAGCGTGACCCTGAAGGGCGTGGCGGTGTCAATGGCCCAACACAAATAAAGTTTCTGTACGGCCACTTGCTTGAAGAGATTGTATTGATGCTTGTACGAATGGCAGAATACAACGTGACAGACGAACAGAAAGAAGTTAAAGTTAAAGGCATTGTAGGACACATGGACTGTAAGATTGAAGGCGAAGTAGTTGACGTTAAGTCTGCCTCTAATTTTGCATTCAAGAAATTCCAACAGGGTCGCTTAGCACAAGACGATCCCTTTGGATACCTTGGTCAGCTTGCAGGATATGAGGAGGCAGAGGGTACAGAAGAGGGTGGATTCTTGGTGATCAACAAAGAGAGCGGTGAGTTGTGTATGCATCGCCCAGAAGATTTAGATAAGCCAAACATAAACACCAAAATAGATCAACTTATTTCAGCATTAGAGGTTGACGATCTCCCAGAGATGTGTTATAGTCCTATACCAGATGGTAAGAAAGGGAACTTCAAACTCCCTAAAGGCTGTTCTTGGTGTAAGTATAAGTTTGAATGTCATAAAGACTCTAATGATGGCAATGGATTAAGAGTTTTCAAATACGCCAACGGCCTATCATATCTAACACACGTTGAAGCAGAACCTCAAGTAGAAGAAATCTTATGAATCGCAAACAATCTAAAAGAATATCTAAACAATCTAAAGTGATACTAGCCGAGTGGCTACGCTCTTTACTGCCAGAAGAAGAGGCCAGTAAAATAAACACTACAAATTGTTTAGATTTTATTCCAGAGCAGACACACTTCATTGCAAATAGAACTTTATATTTGAATGCCTATCACCCTAAGTGGATCAGAAATAAAATAAAACGAATGCTAAGATTATTTCCTGATCGCTCTATTAGTGATATTACTTTTGAGGATATTCAGTGGCTGATGCAGAAGAATTAAACTTACAGGAGTGTATTCTAAATCTAAGCGAGTGGATGTTACTGGGCGGCGGTCACACAGACCACGTACCCCTAGAGATTTGGTATACAATTAAAAAATTAATTGAGTTTGAGATTGCATTTAAAGAGGGGGAAACAATACATTGACAAAGAAAGTACGTAAGGGCTATCGCAAACAGCGCGTCAAACGCCCAGTAGAAAAGGACGTAGTGAAAGGCTATGACTCCAACTGGGAGTATGAACTTCATTCTGGCATCCTTGATGGTTGGAGTTTCCATACTGACAAAGTTCCTTACACCGTTGAGCATAACTACCACCCAGATTTTATACGCGAACTTGAAGGCAAGAACATTCTTCTTGAAGCTAAGGGTAGGTTCTGGGACTACGCAGAGTTTAGCAAGTACATCTGGATCAGCAAGGCACTGCCCGAAGATACAGAGTTAGTGTTTCTTTTTGCTAATCCAAGTGCGCCAATGCCGCAAGCCAAACGTAGAAAAGACGGCACTAAAAGAAGCCACGGTGAGTGGGCAAGTGCCAATAACTTTAGGTGGTTTAGCGAAGACAGTATTCCTGATGGATGGATAAACATTAACAAGAGAGAGACATTTGATGACTAATGAACTGGAGGAACACCTAATGCAACAAGAGTTTGAAAGAACTAGTATTGATGATGTTAGCCCAGAAGAATGGGACAGAGTATCTAAGCAAGATAAGCCGCTTAAATTAGATGTAGTTAATAACCCACCGCACTATAACTTTGGAAGCATAGAATGCATTGAAGCTATTGAAGAGTCTATGTCTAGCGTAGCTTTTAAAGGATACTTGAAGGGCAATGCCATGAAGTATTTGTGGCGGTATGACTACAAGGGTAAACAAGTTCAAGATTTAAACAAAGCCCAGTGGTACTTAAATAAACTGACTCTTATGGTTAGCGCGGAGAATAAAAACAATGGAAGAAGTCAGTCGTAAAGACAAAAGAAGAAATAGTTTTTTAAGAAAGAAGAAGTTTAAAAAGATTCAAAGCTCTTCTAAACTAAAAGAAACTAGGCGTAAAGAAAACAAAAACCTAAAACACTTTATAGAGGAATAGCAATGGATCAGTATCAAGAATTTATACACAAGTCACGTTACGCACGTTGGATACCAGAACATAATCGCAGAGAAACATGGGCAGAGACAGTGTACCGCTACGTACAGTTTTGGAGAGATCGTGAACAGATCACCGTGACTGAAGGTCAGAAAATATACGATGCAATATACAATCTAGAGGTTATGCCTAGCATGAGATGTATGATGACAGCAGGAGAAGCACTCAACAAAGATAATGTTGCAGGGTTTAACTGTAGTTATCTGCACATAGACTCTCCACGATCTTTTGATGAGTTAATGTATGTCCTAATGTGTGGCACTGGTGTAGGCTTTAGTGTCGAACGTAACTTCATCAACAAACTCCCTGAGATTGCAGAAAGCTTTCATGAGACTGACAGCGTTATTGTCGTTAGTGACAGTAAGATAGGTTGGGCTTCTGCGTTCCGCGAGTTGATTGCTATGCTGTACGCAGGTAAGATTCCTAAGTGGGATATACATAATGTTCGTCCCGCAGGCGCAAGACTTAAAACTTTTGGTGGCCGAGCATCTGGCCCAGAACCCTTAGTAGATTTATTTAATTTTTGTGTAGGTATTTTTTCAAAGGCCGCAGGACGCAAGCTGACATCTATTGAGTGTCATGATGTGTGCTGTAAGATTGCAGACATTGTGGTTGTAGGTGGTGTTAGGCGTTCAGCATTAATAAGTTTATCTAATCTATCTGATCAGCGTATGTCCAAAGCTAAGTCGGGAGATTGGTGGAGAAACGAAGGACACCGTAGACTTGCTAACAACAGCGTAGCGTACACAGAGAAGCCTGACTTTGAAGCCTTCTTAAATGAAATGCAAAACATGTATGAGTCTAAGGCAGGTGAGCGTGGTATCTTTAGTAGAGTTGCGGCACAAAAGATAGCCGCTAGAAATGGAAGGCGTGATGCTGAGCAGGACTTTGGGACTAACCCTTGCAGTGAAATCATATTACGCAGTAATGAGTTCTGCAATTTATCGGAAGTGGTTGTCAGGTCTGAAGATACTTTAGAGACTTTGAAATCTAAAATAGAAGTAGCCACAATCATTGGCACACTACAGTCTACCTTGACGGACTTTAGATACTTGCGTAAAGTATGGCAACGTAATACAGAAGAAGAGTCTTTGTTGGGCGTAAGCCTTACAGGAATTATGGATCACAAAACACTAGGCTCTGTAACTGACAAGCTATCTGAGTGGCTAGAGGAGATGAAAGGTGTTGCAGTTAAAACTAATAAGACTTGGGCAAAGAAGTTGGGCGTTAATCAGTCTACGGCTATCACATGCGTTAAGCCTAGTGGCACAGTGTCTCAGCTTGTTGACAGTGCTAGTGGCATCCACCCTCGTTTTTCTAGTCATTATATTCGTAGAGTTCGTTCTGATACTAAAGACCCGCTTGCTCAGTTTATGTCAGCGGCAGGATTCCCTGTAGAACAAGACATCATGAGTCCTGCATCTCTTGTGTTTAGTTTCCCTGTAAAGTCTCCTAAGACTAGTACAACAGTTAAACAAGTAGGGGCTATGGAACAACTTAAATTATGGAAGGCGTACCAGAATCACTGGTGTGAGCATAAGCCAAGCATCACAGTGTACTACACAGACGATGAGTTCTTGCAAGTAGCGCAGTGGGTGTGGGAGAATTTTGATTTATGTAGCGGAATTAGTTTGTTGCCTTACAGCGATCACGTATATCAGCAAGCACCCTATGAAGAAATTGATACACAACAATACAAGGAGTTAGTAAAAGCTATGCCAAAAGATGTTAACTGGAATGACCTAGAACACTTTGAAGAAGAAGACAACACAACAGGCTCACAAGAGTTGGCGTGTGTAGGTGGGGCGTGTGAAATTGTTTAAGAAGAAAGAAGCTAATATATTGGGATTTAAAATTGTTATAAATTCTGAGGGGGTTGTCGTTACAGAAATGAGCGGCATCCCCGAAAAGGATTTACATAAAGTTTTTAAAGATGATGAGTTAGAACTAATGCGGAAAATAATAACGCTTGCTAAGCCCAAGCTTGAAGAGATACATAATTATTTAGAAGCTGAGCTTAGCGCACTTAACCACGTTACCACTTAACTCTGTTAGCCCAATAAGCCGCAGACATTTTGCCCTTAGCAATGTTCTTAGCATGACGAGCTTTGAAGCTTGCACGTTTCTTTTTCATACGGTCAGATTCACCCGCCTTGGGTTTCCCTGCGGTGCTTGCCCCCTGTTCTCCAAACCTAATCGTCTTGATTTTGTTACCTTCTTTTGCCACGACAACATGACTTTTCTTTGAATGTTTGGGGGTACGTTTCGGTTTATTGTATCCACTGACTCCTGCCCTCTCTAGTCTTGAATCTTTTTTCTTCATCGTTTCTTTCCTTTATGTAGTCCATGTTTAGCGTGTTGTTTGCCTTTAGCTGTAGCTTCTCTTTTCTTTTTATTAGCCGCCGCAAGTTTCTTTCTGCCTGCCGCAGTTGATTTGAGTTTCTTTATAGCCTTAGCAGGCGCGTATACTTCGCCAGTTTTACCGCTAGGTTTTCCAGAAGGTGTAGTCCACTTTTGCTTTGTCCATTTCTTTAAAGACTTTTGAGATTTTTTAAGTGCCATTATTTTTTATGAACCTTTTGTACTTTAAAATTAGCTTCAAGTGAAGCGCCCTTGTGCTTAACAAATTTACCAGTGTGCTTCATTAGAGTCATTGAGCCATCTTTCTTCTTCATCCAATGATGTCCTTTAGGTGCTTTAACTTTCATTTGTAACCGCCTCCCTTAGCTTTGTATTCTTTAGCAAGCATCTGAGCCTTTCGTGCTGACCACTGTCCTGCCTTACCGCCCTTACTTCCCGCTTTAATTTTATTAAATAAGTTCTTACGCATTGTAGGCTTGGTGTAATTGCCTGCTTTGTTTACTGTAGACTTTTTCTTTGTTGCCATTATTTATCCCTCTGTACGCCCTTAGCTTTTTCAATAGTTCTCAAACCACCTAGTCCTAACATACCCATAAGTACTGTAGTAAGCAACGAGCTATCTACAGGCGGCACAGTGAACCAGATGCCTAAGATGGGTGCTAGAATTGTAGAGTACATGAGAGCCAATCCACATATCCAACCAATTGCAGGCCGCCAACCCGCAACAAATAAACTTTTATGCGCGGCTTCAACCTTGTTTACTTCAAGCTGTCCTTGGGCAAGCTCCTGTGCGTGGCGCTCTGCCATCGTGCTAATCTCATGGGCTAGGGCGTTCTTCTGATCCTTGTCCTCAATGAACTTATCTAGTAGTCCTGCTACTGGGCCTATCAGTGCTTCTAACATAGTAATTACCTCAATTATCTATTGTGTATACTTTCAGCTTCTGGGATTTTCCTTTAGCTTCAATGGGCGATAGTGGCTTTAACTTAATACTAGAGCCTTTCCTAGTGCTGAAACCTATCAACACATCTACTCCTGCCGCCTTAGTTCCTGA
>ENA-UZXB01013257-UZXB01013257.1-metagenome-genome-assembly--contig:-Day-2-1m-contig-13257_pt1 | contig 10769 bp, 10 predicted proteins | sample MGYA00260339_ERZ794899 | MGnify/ENA metagenome assembly ERZ794899 | reverse complement strand
GGAGAGAAAACTATTAAAAATGCTCAAGAGACGATAGCAGAGACTCAGAAATATCTTGAGGTAAACGCTCCAGATCAAACCTCTAAATCAGTAGAAATAGACAAGTAAAAGCAGGTGACAGATGCTACAGAGGCAGTACTTAAGCGTTACTAATTCTTTAGTAAATCATTTAGTTTTCACAGAAGACATCTTACTTTTACACCATCAAAGTAAGAACCAAGATACTCTTCTCCGAAGTAGCAGCAGTGCTTGTTGCTGGCTTCTTTCTGATCAGAAATCACTTAGATAGTGGCCAAGTATCAGATGCTATGGAAATCATTCCCAGCGATGCTATGTATTTACTATCCTTGGAAGACCCTTTAGACAATTGGCACAGCTTGAGCAAAAGTACGTTTTGGAGCTACTTAGAAACTCATCCTCTTATGAGGAGCTTTCAGAAGATGCCAGCTATCTAGATACACTTATTCAAGAAAATGAAAAGCTATATGATTTCATAGGAAAACGAAATACTTTCATATCCGCCCACATGGTGAGTGGCTCGGATTATGACTTTCTTTTTCTCGTTGATTTGAAAAAAGTAAGAGGTCTAGAATTGGGGCCAGTCTTCTTCAAGACAATCCTTTCCCAGGAAGACTATCGCATCCAGTCAGAAGAATATAAAGGTCAAAGCATAACATCCATATAGAGCAAGGAGGATCAGGATGAGTTATTCTTGACTCAGATTGACAACTTCTTGGTAATAAGCTACACGAATGAACTCGTATTCAGAACGATAGATAAAAGTCTACAGGACGAAAAATCCATTCCACCAAAACTCACAGAAAGTAATAATCAGGTAGGTAGTGGAGGTATTGCGACACTTCACATTAACTATGAAAAAATTAAAGATTTAGTCACCTATTACTTACCCCAAGAGAATACCATGGCAACAGGATTTTCAGCATCCTTTGCTTTCAGTTCATTAGCTTTAGACATAGGTGAAGACCAGGTTTCTGTAGAAGGATACACTTCTATTCAAGATTCATCAGCAACTTACACAACGTTGCTTCACAATTATGGAAATACCTCGTTCGAATTTGATCAAATCATAAGTGCTCGCTCGGCGTTTCTTATGGCATTTGGTATATCGGATTTCAAATCTCTCTACACCAAAATTATTGATACAAACAGTAAACTTGGGCCAAAAAGTGATTATACTCGGGTGAAGCACAAAGTGGAAAAAATTCTTGGTCTATCGCTGAAAAAAGATGTGTTGCCTTGGATAGGAGAAGAAATCGTACTCGCTCAATATCAAAAAAAACAAGCTTCATCCATCTGTGAAAGATGACATCATCGTTGCGGTGAAGGCAGATAATATCGATTTCGCTCGAGAGAAACTTAGTCTGATTCAAAAGGCTATAAAAAGACGAACACCTGCCAAATTTAAAAAACTAAAATACAAGACCTATGACATCTATTACTTAGACATAAATGGATTCTTCGAGTTGTTTTTTGGGAAAGCTTTTAAAAATGTATCTAGGCCCTACTATACTATTTTAGATGACTACGTTGTATTTAGCAATGATCCAAAGACGCTCATAGCTAATATAGAAGATTATGAAAATGGCAAGACACTTTCTGAAGACGAGCAATTTACAGAGATGAAAAGCGAGCAACCCAGGGAGTCCTCCATATTTGTCTATGCCAATGGACCACTTTCAAGTCCCATACTACAAGATAAAGTAGCTTTTGATAAGAGAAAAGACTTCTTGATTTCTAAGCCTTATATCGATTTTCTCAAGGGGGTATGTATCACTTACTCTACATCCAATCAAGGATTTGAGAATAATATTCTGGTCTACTTTTCTGAAAAAGAGTCTCCGGTAGACATATCCGAGCTTTATCCTACAAGCCTTTATTTAGAGGATTACTCTCGAAACATCTCAAACCTCTCCGAGAGCGAAAGCTTTGTGCTCAATGAATTGGAAGATGGGAGATTTGTTAAGTATTATAAAGGGACAAAACAAATCCACATAGAAACCCATACTAAAAACAAACTACTTCACGGAAAATTCAAAGAGTACTACCCCAATGGAAAAATAAGAAGTGCAGGCAAATACAGAAAAGGTAAAAAAGTAGGAAGGTGGCAGTATTATCATCTAGACGGTAAGGTCACAGAAAAGAAATGGGAAGGGTTTTAAACAAAAGTTAATCCGTTTTCCAGGTAGGTTCGTATATTTTTTGCATTCTGTAAATCAAATATGGATTCTCAATCGTATAATATAATATGAAGTTACTATCATATCTTGCTTTTCTGTTTCTAGTGGTATCGTGCTCGGCACAGGTAAACACCGAACAAGAAGAGAATCCGACAAATAAATTAACAATAAGCAGCGAAATGAATTTCAACGTACTCACCAAAGAAGAACAAAAAGTCATACTCAACAAAGGCACCGAATATCCAGGAACAAGTGAATTCACTGACAGCGAAGAAAAAGGTACTTATATCTGTAAGCAGTGCAATCAGCCTCTCTATAAATCCGAGACCAAATTTAACAGTCACTGCGGATGGCCCAGTTTCGATGATGAGATAGATGGAGCTGTCACCAGAGTCTCAGATGCAGATGGAAGAAGAACAGAGATTGTATGTTCTAATTGTGATGGGCATCTAGGTCACGTATTTTTGGGTGAGGGTTTCACGGCAAAGAACACACGTCACTGTGTGAATGGGATATCTATGAATTTTGTAGATGGTGGAGACCCACTTCCAGAAGTCATAAAAGCACAGGAGCCAGACTTAAGTACTATGGACACCGCTACATTCGGAGCAGGATGCTTCTGGTGTGTAGAAGTGCTCTTTGAGAAGCTCAAAGGTGTGCACCACGTAGAGAGTGGCTATGCCGGAGGCAAACTCAAAAACCCAACATACCGAATGGTAAGTCAGGGGAATACGGGTAGTGTGGAAGTAGCACAGATCGTCTTTGATCCCAAGATCATTTCATATGAAAAACTGGTAGACATATTTTTTCACGTGCACAATCCTACTACGCTCAATCAGCAAGGAGCAGATAGAGGTACTCAATACCGCTCGGTAATCTTCTACCATTCAGATGAGCAAAAAGCCATAGCAAAAAAAGTGCTAAAAGTAATAGATGGTACTGATCTATGGGCAGACCCTATAGTGACAGCCATAGAACCTATAAACAACTACAGCACTGCTGAAGACTATCACCAGAACTACTACAACGAAAACAAAAGTACCAATGGATACTGCAGTGCAGTGATAGCTCCTAAGGTGGCTAAGTTTAGATTGAAATATAAGGACTTACTGAAAGAGTAAAAGATATCATCTCTTTCTTAATCTTAAAATTTTATCAGCATCGAACTCCTTCTTAGGTGACCTAGCCTCTATTTGAAGGAGCAGCTGGGGGGCGCAAATACAGTGCCACCAGCCTATAACACATCTTTCAAAAAGCAGTAACGGAAAGTGGCTGTAACCCCTGGGCAACACCACATACGCTGAGACATAGTTTCGCTACACATCTTATGCAAGCTGGCACAAACCTCAGATTTATACAAAGTACCCTTGGTCATGAAAGTCCAAAAACAACAGAGATCTATACGCACGTTATACGCATCAGCAATAAAACGATAGAAAGTCCGATTGATATTCTTATAGAAAAAGGTAGATTTGGTAGTACATAAATAATAAAACAGACAGGAGATATATGTGCCATGCATTTATACAGGTGTTGGGCTTAATTAAAATCAAAAAATGAAATACGTTGCAACGACACTTTTAACACTTCTTCTCTTAGCTGCTGCGGTATTTTGTTTTGTAATGCCTCAAAAGACAATAAATCAAAAGGAACATCAAGATAATCCAAAACATAAAACGATAAAGATTACTGAGAATGACGGACTAAAAAATCTATTGGAATACATAGGACTTTTCCTGTTGGTATTTGCGGCTTGGCAATGGAGAAAGGAACTAGGGTTTGATTTCGTTTGGGTTTATATCGAAACAACATGAAATTACAGGAACTAATCCTGATGATCGAGATAATGACGAAGGAGACATTCCTCCTGATGCACCAATTTCGCCAACGCCATCAATAACAAATTATCAACCTCCAGCGGGTAATGATGAATACACGAATTTTCAGTTAACGGAAAAATTAAGAGAAATAATTTCCATTCTCGAAAACAATCCAAATTCTATAACTAATGCTTCTTTAATAGCAAATAAAGTTGGTGTAAGTAAACCCAACGCACAACGTTATCTTTTTGAGCTTTTAAAACAAAACGTAATCAGAAAGGACACATTTCTAGGCTCGAGAAGTTCTGTCTATTCACTTGCCTATTCACTTGACAACAAGTCTATTGACTTTTTCATAAAGGAGTTTATTCCAAAAGACGAAAAAGTTCTAAGTGACTATCGTTATGTCCGTTTGAAGTCAATATATGAAATAGATGCCATTGTCAAAACTGACCGAACAAACTATGTAATAGAGTTAAAGTACAGCAAAACCGGGACAACCAGAATAATTAATCGTGGAGTTGAACAATTAATGAATATTGAGGAATATCTTGAAATGGAGCCAATCGACCTAATTTTACTGATTGTCACACCAAAGGAGAATATTCAATCAATGGAACAGTATTCATTTGAAGGAAAACGCAATTTGAAAACATACATTATTGAAGAAGAAAAAAAACTAAGCCCAACAATGGCTAAGAAAACATAGGGAGGATAAGGCTTTCAGAAAGTTTAGTTCATTTAGCAAGCTTCGGTTTCGGTGACGAGTAATCGCTTCGGAAGCCCTACGTTTCTTAGCCTAAACGTTACTCTAAAATGCATACTCCAAGTACCCTTACGATAAATGTGACCGTTTTCTAACCCATACTTTCTTTGTCCTTATCGCATTTTAATTTTCTTTGCGATGCTTTGAAAAAAACATTCCTTTTGGCCCTTCTAGCTATAACCTTTTTCTCCTGCTCATCTACTCAAAAGGAATATCAAATCAAGAAAGTGATTGACTTTGATGAATACCAAAAAATCATAGCGAATAATAACGATAAACTTCTGGTAGTCAATTTTTGGGCTACTTGGTGTAAACCTTGCGTAGAAGAATTGCCCCATTTTATGGAGGTGAATAACGCCTACAGGGACAACCCAGATTATAAAATGATCTTAGTCTCACTAGACAAGGCAGATATGCTGAATTCCGGAATGAGTGATGTAGCTCAAAAACTCAATTTCACCCCAGATCTGTATATCTTAAATGATAATACCCGTATGAATGAATGGATACCTGCCATAGACTCTTCTTGGAGCGGTGCCATTCCAGCTACCGTCTTCTACCAAAATGGAGTTAAAAAAGATTTTGTAGAAGGTCAACTCAAAAAATCAACCCTCACTCAAAAAATAAACAACTATTTGTAAAATTATGAAACTATTAAAAACCTCTTTATTCACTCTGACTATTATTGGATTATTTGCTTGTTCTCAAAAAACGGCTAGTGAGCAAAGTAATGAAAATCAACCATCAGAATCTGCAGTAGAAAAAGCCGAAAGACCCAGCGGATATGCCATTGGTGATATCGCAGAGGACTTCAAACTTCCAAATGTAGATGGAACCACCGTGTCTCTTTCAGACCATGATATTGCAAAAGGTTATATCGTGACATTCACTTGCAATCACTGCCCTTATGCTGTTGCTTATGAAAGCAGAATAATGGACCTACACGATAAGTATTCATCATTAGGCTACCCAGTGATAGCAATCAGTCCTAATGATCCTGCAATCGTACCAGAAGACGGTATGGAGGCTATGCAAAAACGTGCTGCTGAGAAGGGATATACGTTCCCATATCTACTAGATGAAAACCAAGAAGTATACGTGAAATATGGAGCTATTAAAACACCTCATATCTTTGTCCTTGAAAATACAGATGAAGGCAATGTAGTGAGATACATCGGGGCAATAGACAACAACTACGAGGACGAATCTGCGGTGACTGAAAGATATGTAGAAGACGCTGTAGATGCATTGCTCAATGGTGAGACTATTGCAACGACTAATACAAAAGCTATTGGTTGTAGTATAAAAGACAACCGTTTTAAGAAATAAATACCACTGGTGGGAATTCAGTAATGAATACTACTGAGTTTCTACCTCATTTACTTTTACGATATCATAGTTTTTGGGTATGGGTAGAGTTAAGAATCCATTCAATATCCGTTTGATATCATTGTTGTTTCGGTATCGTGTGATAGATTCGGCAAGATCATCTTGACTCAATTGTAAGTCAACTCCTACAAATCCAAAACCTTTGTAATCCCCAGATTCAATTAAGACTACCGACTTTTCCTCACGTGTCCTTCCGGGCCCGATAATGAATGCAGACAGGTGTTCATCTTGATTTTCAGCTATCGCAATCACCCGTTCATTGTATTCTACTACCGTGATATTCTCAGTACATACATCACATTCATCTCCCAAGTAGCACGCACTTTTAGTACGCTCTAATCCCGAGTACTTTGGGCACAGGTGGTGCTTCTCCACCATTTGATACAAATGGTCCTTTGCCATGACCATTGAGCTAAAACTTTTGATGCTATTTTTTGCAAATTTCTGCATAAACACATCTACTCTCATTATTCCATCTTGCCCCTCGTAGTAGCATACATGAAAATTATTAGTCTTATACTTTTGAGCCTTATTATATGGCGGAAAGTTGCGTTTTATCTCGTCACTTTCCAGTAAAAGAGCGATAAGTTCATTCCCTGTCTCTTGGAAGCTGACGTGATGAATTTTTCGCAAAAGTTCGGCTTTCTTTATTGAGCTCTCTGTAAAGTGAGTGACTATCCTCTTCTTTATATCTTTTGCTTTTCCGATATAAAGTATTTTGAGATTTTTATCTAATAAGTAGTATACGCCAGGTGTGTTTGGTAGGTTCTCAAATTCTTCTTTTGGCAAGTTTGGTGGTAAAGTAGCCTCTCGGTTCAATTGATTCAAAGAGTAATAAATGAAATCTTCTTTATCCTCTTTGACCAAGAGATGAAACAATTCCACTGTAGCCATAGTATCTCCCATAGCACGGTGCCTACTCTTATTCTCTATTCCTAGTGATTTGCACAACTTACCTAGCGAATAGGATGGGTGACCAGGGATTATTCCTCTTGATAAGCGAACAGTGCAAAGCTTTTTTCTATTAAAAGACATGCCCAACTCTTCGAAGTGGTTTTTGATGATCCCATAATCAAAACTTACATTATGTGCGATAAAAACACAGTCTTGTAAAAACTCCTCTAATTCATCTACAATATCTTCAAAAACTGGAGCATCATCTACCATAGGATTGGTAATGCCCGTTAGCAATGAAATAGATTTTGGAATGAATACCAGAGGGTTTACTAGGGTCTCGTAGGAATCTAGAATACGATCCCCGTCCGTGCGCACTGCGGCTATTTCCGTAATTCTGTTCCCGTGTGAACCACCTGTAGTCTCTATATCTACAATCGTGTATATCATCTTAGCACGAAGTAATTAGCATCAAATTAGAAAAGGCTTTCAATGATGCTGTCTGCAGACACATTTTCTGCCTCTGCTTTATAATTACGCACGATTCGATGTCTCAGTACCATTTTAGCAACTGCCTGCACATCTTCTATATCAGGACTATACTTTCCATTGATGAGTGCATTTGCCTTTGCTCCTACTATGAGATATTGACTTGCTCTAGGTCCTGCTCCATATTCTACATAAGCATTAATCATATCCGTAGCTAACTCTCTTCCTGTACGCGTTTTACCTACAAGCTTCACTGCATATTCATATACATTATCTGCTACCGGTACTTTCCTCACCAAATTTTGGAATCCTAGAATTTCTTCTTGGCTCAATATTTTGTTTACTTCCACTGATTTGTGACTAGTAGTGGCTTTCACTATGCTGATTTCTTCCTCCGTACTCGGATAATCCAACACCATGTTAAACATAAATCTATCCAACTGAGCTTCCGGCAGCGGGTAGGTCCCTTCCTGCTCTATAGGATTCTGAGTAGCTAACACGAAAAAAGGCTTCGGCAATGGGTACAAGGTACCTGATACCGTCACATTCTTTTCTTGCATAGCTTCAAGGAGAGCAGCCTGAGTTTTCGGCGGAGTACGATTGATCTCATCCGCTAATACGATATTGGCAAAAACCGGCCCTTTGTTAAACTTAAAGTTTCTGCTTTCATCTAATATCTCAGAACCTACGATATCACTAGGCATCAAATCTGGTGTAAACTGTACACGATTGAAACTCATGTCTAGTGATTCACTTATAGTCTTTATCAAGAGTGTCTTAGCTAGGCCCGGTACACCTATCAATAGGGCGTGACCATTACTAATAATACTTGTAATCACTCCATTGATCACATCCTCTTGACCAATTATTACTTTAGCTATCTCACTCTTGAGAACCTTTACTTTATCTGCTAAAGCGTCAGCAGCCTTCTTATCATCCGAAAAATCTATCATTCTTAATTACTTAAACCTTTCCATCCACTTAACTCTTCACAACCGGCATACTTCTTATCTATCCATACGTATACGCCACTTTTATATGCTTTCACCCATTCCTCAATTGTAGTCTCTTGCTTCTTTTCAGATGCTAGAGCTTGAATTTTCTGATAGTCATCTTTCAAGTTAGCTCTATGCTCAGGAACAATGCTTTTCAGATAAAAGAATCTGCATCCCATAGAACCATCATAGTCTTGGTATTTTTCAGGATTAGTATACTCTCCTACTCTTAGGGTCGCTACTTTAGCTGCTATGATAGGATCCAAAGCCTTAACCGATACTTGCTGAGATCCTGTACTTGCATCTGTAAAAAATCCACAGTTATCCTTCGTCTCATTATCTTCACTAAAAGTAGATGCAACATAACACATCGTAAGACTATCTTTTTTAAGACCAGAAATTAACGTCATCAATTCCGCCCTTAGCTTCACAAAATCGCTCTTCACTATAAGTGGTTTTATCAGAATGTGTCGTGCATTTACCTTCTCTCCTTTTCTATCTATCAATTCCATAATATGATAGCCAAACTGGGTTTCTATCACCTCAGAAACTGAATCTTTTGGCAATCTGAATGCGGTTCTTTCAAATGCACTTACCATCTGTCCTCTAGAGAAGTATCCCAGCTCACCACCATTTATAGCGTTACTCTTATCATCACTATTGGACCTTGCGGCCATTTCGAAGGTATAGACTCCATTGATGATGTTGTTTCTTATTTCTGTAATCTTCTCCAACGCATATTGCTTCGCATAATCACTCGGCATTGGCTTATCCGCGATAAGTGCCAACTCTACCTCCTGACCAAACATAGGAAGACTATCTTTTGGTATTTCTGCAAAAAACTTCCTCACATCTGTAGGAGAAGCTTTCACATTAGCCACTAAAGATTGTTTAACTTGCTGATTAGTAAGCTGCTCACGTATCTTATCCATCATCTGCTCCTTGTACTCTGCTATGGATTTTCCAAGGTACTTCTCTAAGTTTTCTTCACCCCCTATTTGAGAAGAATAATATTGGATTCTTCTATCCACCTCACCCATCACTCGCTCATCTGCAACAATCGTACTGTCCAGTTTTGCCTTGTGAAGATATAGCTTTTGAATAATCAATTGATTCAAAATTTCACATTTGATATCTCCATCAAAGAATGACATGCTAGCCTTAGCTTGTGCATACTCTGCCTCTAATGACGAACGTAAAATCACGTTTTCGCCTACTACAGCGACTATCTCATCCATCACACGATTATCTTGTGCCGTGGAGATTAGATTAGCAAATAGGGCTATTATTAGTATTGTTCTTTTCAAAATGTCTTTATCTCTTTTTTGTTATACGCTTCCTCTATCAATTTTGTTTCAATAGATTGCACAAGGTGCTGCTGACGCTTCATCACTAATATCTCTTTTATATTCTGCCGCTCCATAGAAAACGGAGAGGTGGAGCTTCTTATTTTAAAGTCCAAGATTTTAATGAAATAAACGTCATCTCCATCATTCAATCGTATGAACTTATTATTATTCAAATAATGCTCCTGATTGTAGGTGTTTATAGGAATTTCCTTGAGTATATCATCAAAATAAACCCAAGCATCTTCATTCAAATAGTAATTACCTCCATTCTCAGCCAATGACTTCAATTTCCCCTTGATTGATTCATCTCCTGCTTTAAAACTTGACCATAGCAAATTGAAATCATCTGCATTGCTAGGAATTTTGTAAAAGATGATTTTGATAATGTTTTGAGACAACTCAAACTCTTCTCTATTTTCATCATAATACGCTTGAAGCTCTTCATCACTAAAGAGAGTATCCAGCTCCTGCGAGGCAAGTTTATTTAGGACTACGTATGAAAGCAAATCCATCTTGTAATCTGCCAGCTGCTTAGATTTATCCTTTTCTGTAGGTGACAATAGCAGCTCTGCTTTATGCATCAATACCTGCTGACCAAGCCAAACATTGATATACTCCTTTGCAATAAAAACACTGTCTTCAAAAGTAGCTTTGTCAGAAATGACCTTCTCTAAATCTGAAAGATACAACGTTTTGCCATACGCTTCGGCTACAACGACACCTTCAGGTTCTTGAGTGCAACTCGACATTGCAAGCACTGCGAAAAACAGATATGACAAGAAGTTTCTAAACAAGCCTACTTGTAGAGTTTTTGTACATTATCCTCAAATACTTTTACGGGATACTTTTTCTTAAGACTAGCTATCCAT
>ENA-UZXB01006735-UZXB01006735.1-metagenome-genome-assembly--contig:-Day-2-1m-contig-6735_pt2 | contig 10773 bp, 13 predicted proteins | sample MGYA00260339_ERZ794899 | MGnify/ENA metagenome assembly ERZ794899 | reverse complement strand
TTTAAAGAAAGCTATAGACTTTCTCCTGTTGCATTTTATTGCGAACTAGTCGAAACTATATTACTAGTTAGTGCAAGTGCAATTCTTACACTAACAGTATTAGATCCTGCAACAAAGATTTTTATTCCATTGTATCTAGTAGGTAGTATACTTGGTGTAGTAAGTACAATAATTCGCAAAGCAGGATTTGCTATTGTATTATGTGCTTGGTTTGTTATAATGAATAGTATTGCTATGGTGCAACTGTTTATACTATAGGATAGAATATGCCAGATATTGATATAGATTTTGCAGACAGAGATGTGATACTATCACAACTAAAACATCGTGTGGCTAAGTTAAACACAGGCAAGAAGCACAACACAGGTGTTTATACTACAGAAATTCCGCACAACCCTATTGACAACTTAGCCACAGTTGAACATAAGGCAGCAGACGAACGTGGCTATTTTAAACTAGACTTCTTAAACGTTAGTATCTATAAAGACGTTAGAGACGAATCACACCTAACCGAATTAATGGAAAGAGAACCTATATGGCAACTTCTGGAGCACAAAGACTTCGTAGACAAAGTTTTTCATCTCTCAGGACACGACAAACTGTTGAAACAATTGAAGCCCACATCGGTAGAACAATTGGCTGCTACCCTTGCGATTATAAGGCCAGCCAAGCGGCATTTGGCAAATCAAAGTTGGGAAGAAATCTTAAAAGACGTTTGGATAAAACCAACCAACGGTGAATATTACTTTAAGAAGGCACACGCATTTGCTTATGCAATGAGTGTTATAGTACATATGAATTTATTGTGTGAACAACTTAGCGAGTAGGTCTACGCATTACTTGTACGCTTTTGCGTTTTACTCTTTTTATTGTTAAATTATTTAAATTTACGCAAGGTCCTATTACTACTTTAACATCTTTGCTGTTCATAGAAATTAGACTATAACTTAGTTCTTGTATCTCGGTTCTTAAAAATATATTAATTGGAATCATACGATTTGATTCCCACCACCATATTTCACCAAGTTCGATCAACAACGCTTTGTGTTGTTCTGATTTTAATTTTGTATAAATGTACATAGTTGTAATTGTAGGGTCTTGATTTACAATCACACCTATATATTCGTTGCCGCCATACGCAACAACACTCAAGTAAGGAAATTTTTGTTCAATATCTTTTAATAACATTATTTCAATAAATACACTATAATAAAGGATCCTATATGCAGTTAATACCTAGATATTTAGTCGAAAACAAAATAGACATTGTATCAAACGATATAGGTTTCGTAGTGGAGTATAGACCAGTGTATAGTAGACAATTAAAAATTTATAGAGGCATAGATAATCAAATTCAGTTTAGATTGTTGAATGCTGATCAAAAGCCTGTGACAATTACCGAAACGCCTGTTATTGTAATATTGGATGAGAGCAAAAGTAAAGTTATTGAAAAATATTGTACTGTACAAGATGACGGTTCTACAAAATCAACTAAGGGTATGTTTAGTGTATCTATTACAGAAAATGATTTATTGAATATAAAACAACAATTTTTGCATTACAATATATATTTAGAAGGCAGTGATAGTAATAAAATTACGTATGCTAATGCAGCGTTTGAAAGTGCAGGTAGTATATTTGTAGATGCTAATGCATATGCAGGACCAAAAAGCAGTGTTGAAGTTGTAAACTTTTTTGCAGAAAGTGATTATTGGATTGCAGGATCAGATGATGCAACTAAAATTACAGCAGAACCTGGATTAAACGGAAACGATGCACTACATACTATAGCAGTATATACTAATAATTACATTGGTGAGATTCAAGTACAAGCAACACTAGATAATCAAATTGTAGGAATAAACAACTGGACAACAGTATCTACATTAACCTTTGACGGAACTGAGACAGAACCAGTGCCGACCAACTTTAATGGTGTATATACATATTTAAGATTTAAAGCAACTACAGATCCAAACAGTACAATTACAAAGATATTAGTGAGAAATTAAATGGCACAAAGTGAAACAATATTAACATCAAATACACACGGCGGTGATAGTACCGTTCAATCTATTACCGGTGAAAAATTTAAGGGTGACGGTTATTACAGTCGTAGTGACGGCTTGCATACTGTACAATACAATTTTCAAGACTTAACTGGAACTATTAATATTCAAGCAACGTTAGCTGTTGATCCAGTAGATGCTGATTGGTTTACTGTACATTCATACACGGCAGCACAAGAGTCCGATAACAAATTTTCTAACTTTACAGGAAACTATGTATGGGTTAGAGCATATATTAGTAATTGGACAGACGGCACTATTGATTCTATTGCACTAAATCATTGACAATTAAACTGTAGGATGCTAATATAATGTATGAGCATCGTATCTGATACAATCACAACACACCTGCCTGGTAAGCGTAAAACCACACCTAGTGGTTGGACTAGCTTCAATGCACCCTGCTGTCAGCACAACGGCAATAGTGCAGATAAACGTGGACGTGGTGGACTTATTAGCGAAGGCGATACTGTTAGCTATCACTGCTTTAACTGTGGATACAAAGCCAGCTGGCAGCCAGGCAGACCGGTATCACACAAGCTACGTAAGCTTCTACAATGGCTCAACTGTAGTGATGATACAATTACTAAGCTCACATTTGATGTGATGCGCATAAACGAAGGCGTTGAGGTAGCAGAGCGTAAGATAGAACTGCCCACATTCGAAACTGTACCACTACCACCAGATGCTGTAAAGATTGCAGATATAAAAGACTTTAACAAGTTTAGCATGGCTATACTTGAATATATGTCTGCAAGACAATTAAACTTAGATGATACAGATTACTATTGGAGCCCTAGCTTGGGATATCGAGACAGGCTTATTATTCCATTTTATTATGAGAAACGTATTGTAGGGTGGACTGCTAGAACCATCACAGTAGACAAGAAGCCTAAGTATCTCACAGAAACACAGCCTGGATTTGTATACGGACTAGACGAGCAAAGCTACAACAAAGTGTTTGCTATTGTTTGTGAAGGACAAGTAGATGCTATTCATGTAGACGGTTGTGCATTAGGTGGCAGTGAAATTAATGATGCACAAGCATTATTGATTAATAAACTAAACAAAGATATTATAGTAGTACCAGACAGAGATCGAGCAGGTAGCAAACTTGTAGAGCAAGCAATTGAACTAGGCTGGGGTGTCAGTATGCCTGAGTGGAGCCAGGAGATTAACGATGTTGGCGATGCAGTAGATAAGTACGGTAGACTATATACATTATACAGCATTGCAAATGCTGCCGAAACTAGCCCACTTAAAATTAGATTGAGAGCAAAAAAATGGTTTATATAAAACAAATTTGGCGCATACTTATTTGGCCCTATACAAAAATTAGAGACGAAATACGTTTTAAGAAACGTTTGAAAGAATTACGCAAACAAGATCCGTTTATATACAAATGATTACTTGGGGGATAAGTGCGAACAGCCATGATGCTGCATTAGCAGTATTCATAGATAACAAGCTAGAGTTTGCTAGTCACAGCGAACGTTTCAGCGGTTTAAAGAATGATCCCCACCTTAATAAAGAGATAATTAACTATGCACGTCAATGGGGAGAGCCTGATGAAATTATTTGGTACGAAAGACCCTTTAGAAAAACTCTTAGACAGCTTCGAGCTGGACAAGGAATCAAATACTTTAGGAAAAACAATATTAATCATTATCTTCGACAGTATGGTATATCTGCTCCTATTCGCTATACTGATCATCACCTTGCCCATGCTGCTGCCGGTTTTTATACTAGTCCTTTTACAGAAGCCAGCGTTGTGGTTATCGACAGTATTGGAGAGTTTGATACACTCAGTATATGGAACGCCGACGAAGAAAGAGGACTTAAAAAAATCTACAAACAAACGTATCCTCACTCCATCGGATTATGGTATTCGGCATTTACACAAAGACTAGGATTAAAGCCGCAAGAGGACGAATACATCCTCATGGGTATGGCAGCATACGGAGACCCCCTGAGGTTCTTCAATGAAATACTACACGAATTTTTCCACCCTCTTGACGACGATACCTTCAAACAAATATTTTTCAACAAGCCTACAGTCAAGCTCAAGCACAACTTGCATAGGGGGTGCCAGTGGTGGCGTCCTGAACTGAATAGCCCACAGGATCTTATGGATATAGCGGCTGCTGTGCAAGGAATATATGCGTACTTATTGAAGTATATCAGCAACTGGGCTAGGTGGAAATCATCTTCGGGCAACCTAGTGTTGATGGGAGGATGTGCTCTAAACTGTAGTGCAAACAGCACTATCAAGAGCGATTGGAACGATGTATGGATTATGCCTAACCCAGGTGATGCAGGGTCAGCTATAGGTGCTGTACTTGCACACAAAAAAGAATTTATGCCTATGCCACATGTGTATACAGGCTACGAAATAGAAGGAGAATATCCAGTTGAAGAAGCATTACAAGAATTACTCACTACTGGCATTGTTGGTGTTGCCAACGGCCGTGCTGAGTTTGGACCCAGAGCCTTTGGACACCGCTCCTTACTTGCAGACCCCCGCGGCGCCGATATCAAAGATAGAGTCAATAACATCAAACAAAGACAGCTTTTTAGACCCTTTGCCCCAGCGGTCCTTGCCGAACATGCCTCTGCCTATTTCGACGGATATGTCAACCCTTTCATGCAATACACTTCAACTTGCACGGATCCTGGACTACCNNACAGTTTCTGCTGATCAAAGCGTGGGCTTTAGAAAACTGCTAGAGCGTTGGTATGAAGAAACAGGGTGTCCTATATTGCTGAACACAAGTCTTAACATCAAAGGCAAGCCTATTGTAAATACAGTAGAACAAGCACAAGAGTTTGAAGCACACTATGGAGTAAAGGTATGCACGGCTGCTGCAACAACGTAATACAAACACAGAATAAGAAAATAATTGAGTTTGACAATCACAAGTTTTGTGTTATAATAAGATACTGCAAGACATGTGGACAAGTAAAAGCGCAATCTCATATCACGGAAGCAAAGAATGACAACTAGACAAAACACAGACTATGGATATGATATACAAAAAGTATATCTAGAGATGTTTATGACAGACGCTGAGAGCTTTGTGCGCTGTCAAGGTGTGTTTGAGCCAGATACATTTGACAGACGTCTAGTTGAACCTGCAAAGTTTATTAAGAGCTATGTAGATGAACACAATGCGTTGCCTACGTTTGATATTGTAAATGCAGCAACAGATAGCAACTTGAAAGATCCTGGGCAACTTGCTGAGAATCACTATGACTGGTTGTTGCAGGATTTTGAAACGTTTAGCAAACACAAGGCACTAGAAGCAGCAATACTTAAGAGTGCTGACTTATTGGAGAACGGTGAGTATGGTGCGTGTGAAGACTTGGTTAAGCAGGCTGTACAGATTGGCTTACAAAAAGACTTGGGTACAGATTACTTTGCTGATCCAAGAGCAAGACTAGAAAGCATCAAAGACAAGAACGGACAGATAAGCACAGGCTGGCCAGCACTAGACAAGAAATTGTTTGGCGGATTCAACAGAGGCGAACTGAATATATTTGCAGGTGGATCAGGATCTGGTAAGAGTTTGTTCTTAGCAAACATGGGTGTAAACTGGTGTTTGCAAGGATTGAATGTTATGTACTTGACATTTGAGCTTAGTGAAGCATTGGTTAGTATGCGTGTAGATAGTATGACAACTGAGATTCCAAGTCGTGATGTGTTCAAGAGCATTGACGATGTTGAAATGAAAGTACGCATCATTGGCAAGAAGTCAGGTGCATTCCAAGTCAAGTATATGCCAACTGGTAAGAACAGCAACGATATTAGAGCGTATCTAAAAGAGTATGAGATTAAAACAGGCAAGAAGATTGACGTATTGCTGATTGACTATCTAGATCTTATGCATCCAAATGCTGTTAAGATTAGCGCAGAGAACTTGTTTGTCAAAGACAAGTATGTAAGTGAAGAACTACGCAACTTGGCTATGGAGCTCAACACTATCTTTGTCACAGCATCGCAGTTGAACAGAAGCAGTGTAGAAGAGATTGAGTTTGATCACTCGCATATCTCAGGTGGTATTAGTAAGATCAACACAGCAGACAACTTGATTGGCATCTTTACAAGCAGAGCAATGCGTGAGCGTGGACGCTATCAGATACAACTTATGAAGACACGTAGTAGTAGTGGTGTTGGACAAAAGATTGACTTAGAGTTTGATGTAGACAGTTTACGCATTAGAGACTTAGGCGAAGATGATGATGATGCACCAGTGACATCTAGCAGCAGCAGTAGCAACATACTCAACAATTTGAAACGAAACAGTGGCACAGTTGTTGAAAAAGAAAATCCAAGCGAAGGAACCAATGTAGGTAAGATCAAAGCTGAAGCAGACAGCACAGCATTGCGACAGTTCTTAGGAAACTTAGGCAATGGATAAAGTTGCAATATTTGGCGATAGTTTTGCATCACCCGACTGGATGGTTGAACACGGTGACGTATGGGCCGAAGTTGAAGACTTTACATGGTTAAAAGAATTAAATGAAAACTACGATGTATACAATCAAGCAGTAGCAGGTTCAGGACCTATGTATAGCTTAAAAAAACTACGTCATTGGTTGCATCCTCAGATAAACGATTTAAAGCATTGCTATGATACTAGTTTGATTTTTATATGCAGTGATGTCTGTAGATTGGATTTAAGTTGCTACAAAGCCCCGGGCGAAGCAGTACATATATTTGATCATGCTGATGGCAGTCGTAGACATGTTTCTAATTCGTTTGCCAAACATGCTGTACAATGGTATATGGATATTGATTGGCAAATAAATCAAAGTTGTATGTATTATAGTATATTAAACAACTATGCTCAATACTTTAAACGTGTGCTGTTTTGGCCTATAGGAGGAGCAAAGTTTTTTGAATTAATTCCTTTGTCACAGAATGACAATTTTTATTTTGTATCCGAAGAGTTAAATGATCTTACAATAAGAGACTGCGGCGAAAGTATGTACGGACAAGGAGCCGATTGGCGTCCAAATCATTTTCAAGAACCAAACCATCGTGTTATGTACAAACAACTTTCCAATTGGATAGAAAATGATACGCCAATTGATACATCAAAATTTATATATGCCGGGCCACTAAACGCCTAATGTGCGGATTCTTTGCCACTACACACCATAACCCTACAACAGACTTCTCTGACGTATCGTCTCGAGGGTGGGCAACTCAAGAGTTTTCACACGGCAAGTACCTAGCAGTACAAAGTCAACTGCCTTGCTACAACGGCCGCGATGATTTTTCCTACTACGAAACTGATGATTTCATATTCTCATTCACTGGCGAAATATACAACACTCCTAGCAAATACAACACAGACACTGAATATATGTTGCAGTGTGTGCTCAAAGACAAATACACACACTTGAACGGACAATGGGCGTTTGCACTGTACAACAAGCACACACAGCGTGTACGGGTAGGCAGAGACCCGCTAGGACAAATACCTTTGTTTGTATCTACTACGGACGGTATAACTGTATGCAACACATTGCCCAGCATTGTACGCACACTAGAGGCTGTACTAGACCCTGCTACACTACTACGTTGGTACAGTTCAAAACACTACACAAGTTTGCAAACCTGCTGGCAAGGCATACACACTGTACCAGCAGGCACTGTAACTGATTACAACAGCGATGGAGATACTGTGAGGGTGCAGCGTGTACTCAGACAGTGGCACACCACACCACAAATTCTGCAACACACACTAGCAGACATGCGTGAAACTTACAGCACGGCATTGCCTAGTGCAAGTATAGCCAGCGGAGGCATAGACAGCACACTTGTAGCAGACACATTTTGCACACGAGAAAACTATGCTATAAATCACATAGGCAAAGATTGGGTAAGCAACACTGTGGAAGAACTGGATATTAATGTGTTTGTAATGAATGTGGATCTAGCTGAGTGGCGTGAAAACCTTGTACAGTTGGTACAGGAAACATACACCATACCCTACAGTTGGAGTTGGGTTGGCTATTATATAATAGGAGCACACTGCCCGGAAAGTGTGTTGTACACCGGAGAAGGTGCAGATGAGATATTTGGCGGCTATCCTGGCTATGGCAACGGGGGTACACCATACAGTACCAATCCAGAACATGATGCACTACGTGCGGAATACTACAGCGCACATACGCCTGTTGTAGCAAACAAACTGTTGGATCAAAGTGTGTTTGTTCCTGTTAGTTGTACAGGTGCTAATCTAGCACTAGGCTGTCACGCTGTTGAACCACGCAATCCTTATTTGGATCATGCGATAGCAAACAACACTGTATATTTGCCGCAAACTCACAAACCAGAATTAACCGAAATGTTTCGAGGTCGCTGGGGTGAGCCTAAACCCAAACAAGGATTTGGTGGCTGGCCCGATCAAGTGTTTACGGACGCAGATTGGAAAACTGGCGCTTGGAATCTTCTAGAGGATATCGTCTAACGTCAATAGCACGACTGGGCAAGTACAAATCATATCTCACTTGGTTGTGTTGATTTCCGCCTAGTATGACCCAATACTCTCGGCCGTTGTGCTGCTGACTTTCAACATAGAATCCAACATGTCCTTGCCAACCTTTGTTGCCTCTAGGAAAGACAACAACATCTCCACGCTGTATGTCCTCACGAGCCACACGTTCGCCCCAATACAGAAAACTACGTGCCATCAATGGAGGATATCGAGTTTGATCGTTNNTCTGCTCTATGTGATCTTTCTTGTAGTCCTATATAAGGTTGTGCAGTCACCACACTATCATTCACGTTGGGTTGTGCTATACTACATGCACCCAAGCATGAACCAACAACTGCCATATACAATAACTTCATGTGGATATTTATACGATACTAAATACAACATGCGATATCGAGAAATAATCACTGAACGAACACTACACGATCCTGAATTCAACCTTGAGAATGTGCAAAACTTTATGCAGTTTATGGGAGGTACAGAAATAGCTCGTACTGGACTCAATAATGCACTGTTGCTTGCAGGACTAGTAGGCGATCCTAAGTTAAGCAATTTAAGTGACCAACACTGGGCGTTCACACAGCGATGGGATATTCTCAATGACTATGCTCCTGGAGAAGACATTGACAAGAACACACGACTGCGCCTTATACGCATACTAGACAAGGCTGATCCAGACAACGCCAACGTAGCAGGGTACTACAGCCTCCTTGGTGTTGACGAATATCTAATTGCTATAGATGAGGATATAGAACGCATCAACGATGCTTACATAGAGCGCTGGCAGAAGGTCAACACAGTAGATACACTTGTACACGAAGCACTACACAGAGGCTTCGGCATATTGAGGGCGATGATTGGCAAAGGAGACATCTCTGTTGATGAAAATGCACTGTGGATATTGCAGAGCGATAATAGCAACGCCAACAGCTTCAGCGGAGAACACGCACTGATATACGCTGTTACTGCACACCCCAGCCGTGACAAGTTCACACAGGGTTGGGCCAACAACAATCAAAGAGAGTTGAATCGTCGATTTGGTATAGGCAGCAACAGTTTCAATGACCGTTATATAGATATGCAAAATGGAGAACAACCCGTTGAATCAACGGCTGCACAAATTGAATTGTTTTGTCAAGTAGAGTTTGAAAAATTCAGTCAACTGTTGAGAGATTATCTAGGCAGTCGTTTGATGAATTCACCACGCCCACGCAGCAGAAGTCAAGGTGCACCAACAGCAAGACCAGCACCAACAGCAGATCTAGCACCAACAGCAGATCTAGCACCAACCGCTACAGCAGAAACTTCACCACTAGAGATGGAAGTTGGCAAGTGGATAGCAGGCGAGATCAATCGTGGCCGCAAAGGCATAGGCGCAGAAGATATACTGAGTCGTCAATTGACACAACTACTAGGTGGTAGCAGCACACCAGATCGTATACGTGCGATTGCACAAGCAATAGTAGCTGGTGATTTGACCACAGATGCAGATATACAACTTGCAGTGGATTATCTACTGCCCTAAAAGCCCGAAGGGTCAGCGCCGCCAAAAGCCGCTTGCGGTACAGCGCATTTTTCTTGTTGCTGCGAAGCAGCTTGCGGTTTTTAGCGCCACAACTACTATCCCACTATACAAAAGAAAAAACTACAACACCGTGTCGTACGGTATCAAACGGCGTGTCGTACGGCACCTAACGAAGCGGATATGGTTTTAGCATCATTTAAATCAATATACTCAAACTCTACAAGTGCATATTTCAAGGCTATGAAGCTGATCATACTGCTCTTAGTATGTGTAGCTATAAACCTAGCTCTATAAGGTCCTGGATAGTCTGGATGTTCAACTAGTGCAAAACGGTGATACATAAGCTCTGTACGAAAGTACTGAACTTTTCCAAAGTATGGATAATTGAAAGGATCCTTGTCCGATCTATGCACACGTACAAACCAATAGTTCATATAGTATTTATCGGGTATGCTGCGCACAATGAATAGCTAGTATGCTAAATGTAGCCTTGGCTATGCGTACTACCTGTGACGAGTGTCCATACTGTATAACACTGTGCGCATTGTGAATATTTAGCAACTTGAATATCTCGCAAGCTCGATAACTTCACAGACTATCGTCGTTCGTTATAGTCGAGAAAGTTAAGAGAAGAAGTTTTCTTCTTTCATAGTCCTAGAAAATACATCCATAC
>ENA-UZXB01020088-UZXB01020088.1-metagenome-genome-assembly--contig:-Day-2-1m-contig-20088_pt1 | contig 10787 bp, 13 predicted proteins | sample MGYA00260339_ERZ794899 | MGnify/ENA metagenome assembly ERZ794899 | reverse complement strand
GTGGATAGGGAAGATAGTGCCTCAGCGATTTATAAAACAAATTTCAAATTTTTTTTTTTCTAAAAAACTTACCTAGGGCATTTTATAGTCTATACTGCAGAACGTGAGTAACACTTCCCAAAAGTGCGACGCATGCGGTGAGACTAAGGACAGATCGAGCTTTTCAAATGGCCGCAAAATGTGCGTCTCCTGTAAGCAAAAGCAGTTCGAAAAAAGAGCGTCCGGCTCATACGAGAAATACTGCCGCGCGTTATACTCAGGCGCTAAGTACTCCCATAAAAAGCGCGCTGCACTATCCGGAAAGGCGTTTACCCTAACAGCTGAAGAGGTCATCGAACTTTGGGAGCAGCAAAATGGCAGATGCGCACTGTCAGGCACAGTTCTCACCCACCACCGTGACGGGTCAGGTCACAAAGAGCACAACGCGTCGTTAGATCGCAAAGACCCCTCTATAGGCTATACTATAAAAAACGTGCAGTTAGTTTGCTATAGGGTAAATATAATGAAACATGCGCTAACAGAAGATATGTTTTACTGGTGGACTAAGACAATTACAGACTATTCTTGCGATTAAACATTAGGTAGGATAACATCCCAACATGAGAAACTATATCGCCGTACGAGGCCTACAAGGAGCTCTTATTGGCATAGGCGTCAAAGGACAATCAGAAGTACTAGTATACGACGCAAACATAGCACAGCAGATCCTTGTAGATAACGGTTTTGGCCCCGATACACTAGAACCTTATCTGGACTCAGTTGGTATAGACACACTTGGGGACGAAACTCCCATATTTGTTTACTTAGACGATGAGCTAGCAGATGACATCAACGGAACCTACAACAGTAGAGTCTGCACCATCCACTAACGCCGTAAGCGACCACACAGACTTCCAATCCCATTTACCATATATGGGATTAACGCTGACAGATATCACGGTTCAGCAGGAAAAGCTCGTTTCGCTAATAGCTAGCGGGATGACAGTTGCAGCAGCAGGACGAGGTGCAGGTTACACAAGTTATAATGGAGCCCTAGAGGCTTCAAAACGCCCCCAAGTTCAACAGGCGTTGCAATACTTCCGCGAACAAATGCGGGAGGAAGTTAAGTTTGAGCGGCAAAACGCCCATTGCATGTACATGGAAGCGTATTCGTCATCAGCTAACGCTACAGAAATGAAAAACACCGTCGATTCGCTTGTTAAATTACACGGTTTAGGTACTCCTGATACCGCTGTACAGGTAAATGTAAACCTAAATGCTTCGGCTAAACAGTTAGAACGGTTAACTGACGAAGAACTCTTAGAGATAGCAGGTAAAAATGCTGGATATCTGGAGCCAGATGCCCCTTGACCGAGCAGATTAAAAAACGAACCTGCATTAGGTGTCGCAAAAGTCACCCAGAAACCTTATACTCTAGTGATAAAGACGGATTGTGCGTCTACTGTAAAGCAGACGACGCCGATAGGTTACCAAACCCTGATAATGCCGCCACCGAAACTACCACCAAACAGACGCCGGACGATATATCTCTTGAAGAGAAAGCAAAAGCAGAGCTCGCGCTCAGATTCCTCACCCGTAAACGACTCCTGCCTTTCGTCGAAAGATTCAACCCTGAATACGAAGCCGGATGGGTCCACAAAGACATCTGCAAACGCCTCGAACAGTTTTCACAAGACGTTGTTGACAAAAAGTCACCAAGGCTTATGTTATTTATGCCGCCTCGTCACGGGAAGTCAACTCTGGCGTCGATCAGTTTCCCAGCTTGGCATTTGGGTAGAAATCCGTCTCACGAATTTATTTCTTGTTCTTATTCGGGTTCGCTTGCGATGGGTTTTAGCCGCAAAGTCCGTCAACTCCTACGTGAACCGAACTATAAAACAGCCTTTAGTAAAACGCGTCTCGATCCTGACTCACAGTCTGCAGAGGCATGGCTTACTACCGATGGCGGCGGCTATGTTGCTGCTGGTGTTGGCGGTGGTATCACAGGTAAGGGAGCCCATATTCTCGTTATTGATGACCCCGTAAAGAACAGAGAAGACGCGGAGAGTCAAAACAACAGAGAATCAAATCACGATTGGTATACATCAACAGCGTATACCCGTCTCGCCCCCGGCGGAGGCGTGTTGGTCATCCTAACTAGGTGGCACGATGATGACCTAGCTGGACGGCTATTAAAGACCAGCTCAGAGAACGATGGGGACGAATGGGAAGTAGTAAGTTACCCTGCACGAGCAGAGGTTGACGAAGTATATAGAAAAGCTGGCGAAGCACTACACCGCGAGCGGTATAACGAAGAAGCATTAGATAGAATAGAACGAGCAGTTGGGCCGCGAGATTGGTCGGCTTTATACCAGCAGAACCCAGTTGCAGACGACGGTGATTACTTTACCCGTACAATGATCCAGTACTACGATCAGGACGACATTGATCTGGACAGAATGCGTTTTTATTGCGCATGGGATTTGGCCATAGGTAAAAAGGATCGTAACGATTATTCAGTCGGGATGGTCGTTGGCATCGACGAAGATGATAGCATCTATATAGTAGACGTTGTCAGAGGACGGTTCGACGGCTTTGAACTAGTAGAGCAGATCCTAGATCTATATGAGTTGTGGAAGCCATCAATAGTCGGCCTTGAGAAAGGGCATATAGAAATGGCCCTCGGCCCTTTCTTAGAGAAAAGGGTTAGAGAACGGGGCTTAACTGAAGCTTATTTTAAAGAGTTAAAAACTGGGCGTCGAGATAAAGAGGCGAGAGCTAGAGCAATTCAAGGCCGTATGCAGCAGGGGATGGTTCACTTCCCTCGCAATGAGCAGTTTACCGGGCCGTTGATAGCTGAATTACTACGCTTTCCAAATGGAGTACACGACGATCAGGTGGACACGTTGGCTTGGCTAGGTTTGATGATGACTGAATTCACTACCTACCAATCGACAGTAATTAAAGAACCTTCGTGGAGGGACAGGCTCGATAGCCTCGTCGTAAAACCTCTTCGTGGTAAATCAGCCATGAGTGCTTAGACATGAAAAAGAAAGGCGGTAAGAAACTATCCAAAGCTGCAGAGGGAGCATTAGCTTCTAGCCAGTGGGAGTGCTACGAACGTGCCAGAGATAACGGGCACTTAGACTACGTTGAGTTAGCTCAACGATGCGATGCGTACTACCGAGGCGATCAGTGGGACCACGAAGATCTATCTTCTCTAGAAGCGCAAGGTCGCCCCGCCCTTACTATTAATACTATCTTACCTACTGTGAATACTGTTCTCGGTGAGCAGTCAACGCGTAGAGCTGATATCCAGTTCAAACCCCGCAGAGGCGGCAGCCAAGAGGTTGCTAATACCCTTAATAAGTTGTTTATGCAGATTGCAGACAACAATAAACTAGACTGGGTAGAGCAGCAAGTATTCAGTGACGGTTTGATTATGGACGGCCGTGGCTATTTTGACGTACGTATGGACTTCTCCGACCATATAGAAGGTGAGATCCGCATAACCGCTAAAGACCCGCTAGATATCTTAATCGACCCGGATGCTAAAGAAGCAGATCCTAAGACTTGGAACGAAGTATTCGAATCTAAGTGGATGACACTAGACGATATCCAAGAGCTGTATGGCAAAAACAAAGCAGACGACCTTAAGTTCATTGCAGAAAATGGCAACTCTTTCGGTTCCGATTCAGTTGAGTACGTCGAAACACGTTTTGGTGATACAGAAGATGATATCTACGGCACTCCTATTTCTACCGACGAAGAGTATCGATCAGTAAGAACATTGCGTGTTATTGAGAGACAGCATAAGAAGATGGCCCGTGTGTGGTGCTTTATTGACCCAAACACTGGCGATACCCGCGAAGCACCCGAAGCTTGGAACGAGGCGAAGAATAAGAAGTTTGCTAAGCAGTACGGACTTAGCCTTATGTCTAAGATGAAGAAAAAAGTTCGTTGGACAGTTACGTGCGACAAAGTGGTACTGCATGATGATTGGTCTCCCTATAACGACTTCACCATTATCCCTTACTTCTCCTACTTCAGAAGAGGCCGTCCTTTCGGTATGGTGCGAAACTTGCTGTCTCCGCAAGAGCAGCTAAACAAGATTGCTAGCCAAGAGCTGCATATTGTTAACACCACAGCTAACAGCGGTTGGATGGTAGAGTCAGGATCATTGACGGGCATGAGCCCAGATGACCTTGAAGAACATGGCGCAGAGACTGGTCTAGTAGTCGAGTACAACCGTGGCACTACCCCGCCTATGAAGATTCAGCCTAACCAGATACCAACTGGTCTAGACCGGATTGCACAGAAAGCTGCCCTGAACATCAAGACAATATCAGGCATTAACGATTCTATGCTAGGTTCAGATAGCGCTGAAGTATCGGGCGTAGCTATCCAAGCCAAGCAGAACCGTGGCGCTATAATGATTCAGGTGCCTTTAGACAACTTACGTAAAAGCCGTCAATACTTAGCAGAACGTGTACTTAACCTTGTACAAGTGTTCTACAACGAAGAACGCGTTATTCAGGTCACTAACGAAAGCGATCCGCTTAAGCAGCGTGAAGAAATAACTATCAATGAGGTGACCCCGGAAGGTGAGATTATTAACAACCTCACGTTGGGAGAGTACGACGTTATTATAGCGACTGCCCCAGCTAGAGATTCATTCGATGAAGTACAGTTCGCAGAAGCCTTAAACCTACGTAACGCTGGTGTAGCAATACCAGATGACGCAATTATTGAGTACAGTCATTTAGCCCGTAAAGGCGAACTTGCGAAACGCATCCGTACTTCTGCAGGGATAGAGATGTCAGAAGAACAAGCTCAAGCTGCTCAGGCTCAACAGGAATTAGCTATGCAAGCAGAACAGCTGACACTAGCTAAATTGCAGGCCGAAGTTCAGATGCTTCAGTCACAGGCAGAGCACTTGTCCGCTAAAGCTCAGACTGCAGGGGTTGATCCGCAATTACGTGCCGCTGAATTACAGGCCAAAGTAGACCTCAAAGAGCAAGAGATACAACTACGTAGAGAGTTAGCGGATTTAACTAACGCTACTAGAACGAGCCAACAAGAAACCCAAGCAGCGAGCCGTATAGCAACAACTGCTATGCAGACCTCTGCTAAACGTAAGACAACTACCAACCAATAGGAATTTGATATGAGTGATAAAGAAGAAGTAATCTTTGATGGTATGCCGGGATCTACCCCGATCGAGCAAGACGACGAGAAGCTAGACCTAAATTTTGGGCTAGGCGACGAACCAGAAGTTGCTGAAACTGAAGAAGAGCCAGTTGCTGAAACTGAAGAAGAGGCTACCCCCAGCCTTTCTAAGAAAGCTGCTAAGAAGCCAATGGTTCCTAAGTCACGCCTAGACGAAGTTCTAGCAAAGCAACGCGACTTGGAAAAACAGTTAGACTTAATGAAGGCTGCCAAGCAGGAACCGGAAACCGCCCCCGAAGAGTACAACTTCGACGAAAAAGAGGTCGAGTACCAGAATCTCGTACTTGACGGCGAGCCAGAAAAGGCCGTTGCCCTGCGTAGAGAGATCAGAAACGCAGAACGAGCTCAGATTGAGTACGAAATGGCCGAGAAGATGGACGCCCGTTATGATCAGACTCAGCAGATGACTGCACTACAACAGGCGGCAAACAGCCTTGAAGCTAGTTTCCCTGTATTTGACCAGAATCACGAGGACTACAACGAAGAGATCACGCAAGAGGTTCTCGACCTACGCGACGCGTTCATCATGAAAGGCGATAACTCCGTTGCCGCCCTATCTAAAGCAGCTAAATACGTAATCCGTGACCACGATCTTGATATCGCTGCAGATCCAGCGTCTATGGGGCAGACTGTCGTTGACGAAGTAGCTAAAAAGCGAAAGCAGGTAAGTAAGAAAATTGCTGCTGCTAGTAGTCAACCGCCAGAGATTTCATCTGGTGAAGGATCTAATAGTCATGGCAAAGAAGCATTTGATTTTGATACCATGACTGAAGAAGAGTTTGACGCTTTACCGGCGGCAACACTCAAACGTCTCCGAGGAGACATCCTATAACGAGGTCAGTATGCCAACTAAAAAAGATCCACGGTTAGCCCGAGCTGGGGTCTCGGGTTACAATAAGCCGAAGCGGACTCCTAACCACGCCAAGAAATCGCACGTTGTTGTAGCCAAACAAGGCGAACAAGTTAAGACTATTAGGTTTGGTGAGCAAGGGGCGAGTACTGCAGGTAAGCCTAAAGCAGGTGAATCTGCACGTATGAAGGCTAAGCGAGCTAGTTTCAAAGCACGACATGGGAAGAACATAGCGAAAGGAAAAATGTCAGCGGCCTATTGGGCCGATAAAGTTAAATGGTAGAGAGGTGATATATGCCAACTGTAGCAGGTAAGAAATACCCTTATACAAAAGAGGGCAAGAAGGCAGCCGAGAAAGCTGCGAAGAAAGTAACTAAGAAGAAAAAGCCGAAGAAAAAGCCGAAGAAAATGGGGTATTAGTTATGCCTGCTAAAAAGTCTACGGTTAACAAAGCAGGCAACTATACGAAGCCTACTATGCGAAAGAACCTGTTCAATAAAATTAAATCAGGGTCTAAAGGCGGTAAGGCTGGGCAGTGGTCTGCTAGGAAGGCTCAAATGTTAGCGAAACAATACAAAGCTAAAGGCGGGGGGTATAAAGACTAATGCCGCTAAAAAAACCGCAAAAAAGCTTAAAAAAGTGGACTAAAGAGAAATGGGGTACTAAGTCAGGTAAAAACAGTACCCAAGGTAAGAAAGCTACTGGCGAACGCTATTTACCTAAGAAGGCCAGAGAAGCACTCAGTAAGAAGGAGTACGCTGCTACATCTAAGAAAAAACGTGCCGACACCAAGGCAGGTAAGCAACATAGCAAACAGCCTAAAAAGATAGTTAAGAAAACAGCGCGTTATAGGTGACTTGAGTGGCCAAATTATCCGAAGATACAGCGGTAACAATCCCTGTGAGGAATCTGCTTGCGATGATCGCGTTTACATCAGTATCTACAATGGCGTACTTTTCTATGCAAGAACGGTTAAACAGCCTTGAGCATGCCTTAGACAAGTCCCAGATGGACATAGAGTCTAACTCAGAGTTTCGGGTTAAGTGGCCAAGGGGTGAACTAGGTGCCCTGCCCGCTGACGCGCGGCAAGATATGTTGATTGAACACACAGAGAAGCTTGTTAATAAACAAATAAAAAATAGCGAAGAACGTTTAGATGACATACATAACCTCAAGCTAAGGCTTGCCACTCTAGAAAAAGTCGTAAGTCAGAAATGAGATAATTGTTGCATTGCACTGTTAGCTGTACTAGTATGACTTATACGTCCATCACTACGATATGTGATCGGCCCGTAGCCGTAAAAAACGTATCTCGCCTACAAAAGGCGTAAAACCTGTCGAGCTCGCTACTCGTAAAACCTGCGCTAGTTCGTCATCCCACGATACGGGAATACGGATTAGCCGCTCCTTAAGTCGGCTGATAACTGTGGCGTTTTGCCACGTATTTATTTTGTCTATTTATCGGAGGCCATCATGGCTGAAACAAATTTCTCAGACTTAGATGCTAACCAATTACAGGCGTGGTCACGCGACTTTTGGAAAGCAGCTCGTAACAACTCTTTCATCAACCAATTCGCAGGAACTGGCTCTAATGCTATGGTTCAGCGCGTTACTGAGTTGACTAAAACTCAAAAAGGCACAAAAGCGAATATCACTTTGCTTGCTGACATGACTGGCGACGGTATCACCGGCGACAACGCGTTAGAAGGCGCAGAAGAAGCGCTTAAAGCATATCAAATCGGCATCGAAATGGATCAATTACGTTTCGCTAACCGTCAAGCTGGTCGTTTAACTGACCAAAAGCACGTTGTTAACTTCCGTGAGCAATCTCGTGACGCACTTGCATACGCAATGGCTGACCGTATTGACCAATTAGCATTCTTGACTTTGTCAGGTGTTGCTTATACTCACAAAAATAACGGTGGTTTGCGTACTGCTTCACCTACTGCTGGACACGATCTTGTAGATCTAGCGTTTAGCAGCGATGTATCAAATGCTACTTCTGGCCGACGTCTGCGTTGGAACGAAAACGCTGGCTCTGCAGGCTATATAGTCTCTGACTCATCTACTGATGACATTACAGATGTAGATAAACTTAGCTACCGAGCAATTGTAGAGACTAAAGCTTACGCTAAAGACAACTACATCCGTGGTATTCGTGGTGCTGGTAACCAAGAAGTATTCCACATGTTCGTTACTCCACAGCAAATGGCTGACTTGAAGTTAGATGCTGACTTTATGGCTAACGTTCGCAACGCTGGTGTACGTGGTTCTGCTAACCCATTATTTGCTGGTTCTTCAAGCTTAATGGTTGACGGTGTAATGATCCATGAGTTCCGCCACGTGTTTAACACTTCTGGCGCAACGACAGGTACTTCATCTAACGCTGGCGCAGCTGGCTACAAGTGGGGTTCTGCCGCAAACGTGAACGGCGCACGTGCATTGTTCTGTGGTGCTCAAGCTCTAGCTATGGCTGATATTGGCTTACCTGAAATGGTCGAAGATACTTTCGATTATGGTAACCAAGCAGGTATCTCAGTAGGTAAGATCTTTGGCTTACGTAAGCCTGTTTACCGCAGCGAAATCACGGGTCAAGACGAAGATTTCGGTGTTATTACTTTAGACACTGCTCAGTAAGTAGTTTAATAAGAACCCCCTCTTCGGAGGGGGCTTTCTTTTCCCACCTAGAGGTAAACCATGAAGGTTGTTTTCGATAAAAATACAGTTCTATCTACGACTTGGGGGTCTAACCCTAGTTTTAAGGCAAACGAGCCTAGAGAAGTAGGCCCAGAAATTGCTGCAGCAGCTTTATTAGCTGGCGGCAAAGAAGTAAAGGGCGACGAAAAACCAGTAAAAGCTAAAGCAGAAGCAGAAGTTAAAGAAACAACAGTTGATCCTGAGCCAATTGGCCCAGATCAACAATTGATAGAAGCCCTAGAAGGCTTAATTTCGCTAGGCGACCCAGATAATTTTAAAGCTGACGGCACACCGAAAGCCGCAGTAGTTAATAAAATAGTAGGACGAACCGTCCGAACCGAAGAGCGTGATGCCGCATGGGAACTCGCTCTCAATTCTTAAGAGGCTAAAGGCATGACTGTTACAGTACAAAGTGTTATTGATCGCGTTCAGACTACTCTGCAAGACACCACTGGTATTAGATGGCCTGTTGTTGGCGAGTTAGTGTTATGGGTGAATGACGCCCAGCGAGAAATAGCACTTCTCAAACCAGACGCGTCTGCCGTTAATGCAACGATCACCTTAGTCGCTGGCACTAAGCAATCAATACCTAACGCTGGTAATAGATTACTAAAAGCAGTCCGTAACATGAGTTCGGGTGAAGGCACTGCGACAGGAAAACGTGCTGTACGTTTAGTCGGAAGAGAAGTGTTAGACGCACAAACTCCAGACTGGCATGATAGTCTAGTCACTGGTGACGCAGCACACGGCTCCGTTGTTAAACATTACATCTACGACGAAGCTAACCCCCGTAATTTTTATGTTTATCCGGGCGTGACTACTGGCGCTTTCCTAGAGATTATATACTCGTCCAACCCAGCTACCGTAGACCAAAACGACGATTTAACTATCCCTGATATATTTGCAAACGCAGTTATGAACTACGTTTTGTATATGGCTTATATGAAAGACGCAGAGTACGCAGGTAACGCGGGCCGTGCTCAGACGCATTTCCAACTATTTGGCGCTTCCGTTACAGGCAAAGGCCAAGTAGATATAAGTACGTCTCCTAACATGGAAACACGAGCATCTGCTCAGACACAATCTATTAACGCTTAGTAGGTAGAATAAATGGCTACGTATACTGCCTATGAAGACCTATTACCGGAGCTAATAGCAATGACTCCCGGTTGCTCTGATACTATGATCAGAAATGCAATCAGGAGTGCCGCTATCGAGTTTTGCGAAGGAACAGGTGTTTACCAGTCTCAACTAGACCCTATTTCCACGGTAAAAGGCGAGTACGAGTACGATTTTGAGGCACCTGCAAATACCCGCGTACATAAGATACTGTGGGTAAACTACCAAGGTACTAACTTAGAACCTATATCTACTAGCCTGTTAGAAGAACGTCTTCCTAGCTGGCGTACTACTATAGGCTCTACCCCCGAGTATTACGTAAAAAATACTAGTACCACTTTATCGTTAGTTCCAGTACCTGCAAACACAGTTGCCAATAGCACGACTATCCGCGTACAACTAAAACCTACGCACGACAGTACTCAGTGCGACGCGGATATTATGTCCGACTACCGAGACGCAATTGTCCACGGCGCGTTATTCCGACTACTAAGAATGCCAAGCAAAGACTGGACTGACTATACTGCCGCCAGCGTATACGGAAACCTGTTTACACAAGGTATGGAAACTGCAAAACTACGTGCCAGACACCAAGACGAAGGTGTAGCTAGATCAGTAAAGTACGGCGGGTTTGCCCCACGTAGGACTTCCTATAGGAACAAGTATGGGTCACAGAAGTGATAAGTGACTCTCCCGAGATAGGAGATATCCGCAGGGAGTGGGACTGGGTTAAAGTCGGTATAGAAGAGATTTTAGCCGGACAGCCTCAGCTAACGTTCAGACCAGAAGATGTATACGCAGAATGCCTAAGCGGAGACGCCGTGCTCTGGGTCGCACCAGAAGGTTTTTGTATATCGACAAAATTGTTCGACCAGTACACAGGCGACTACACATTTTTTCTATGGCTAGCCGG
>ENA-UZXB01019855-UZXB01019855.1-metagenome-genome-assembly--contig:-Day-2-1m-contig-19855_pt1 | contig 10793 bp, 4 predicted proteins | sample MGYA00260339_ERZ794899 | MGnify/ENA metagenome assembly ERZ794899 | reverse complement strand
GTTTCTTTAACTACAGCTTCATTTACATAATACACTTTATTATTAGGATCGTAAAAGCCATCAGTTTCTTTAACATCTTCTTTACCACCAAAAACTTCTTCATATTTTTTCTGAAAATCATCAACAGATCTAATTGATACATACTCACCCTCTTTAGTAGCGCCTAGCACATCTTCAGCTTGAGCCTTGTTTTGTTGTCTTTGTTTTAGGTAGTATTGATCTAGTTTATCTTGTAGTTTATCGTACTTATAACCTCCAGGATTATAAGCTTCAAGGTCTTTTGTTAAAGACTTTAGCTCTTTTTCTTGTCCTTGATTTTTATTTTTTATCTTTTCAAGAGCCTTTACCTTACCTCCTATCTCGAAATACTCGTCAATAAACCTATAAGATTCTGCTCTTTCTTTAGTGCCATACCCAGCTTTAAAGCTAGTATTATTATTTAAAATATCTTCAATAACAAACTCCCTATTCCAAAGACCGTCAAGTGATTTAGAAGAAGGGTTTGCGCCCATTCTAGCATAAATTATAGGTAAAGGAGTATTAACTAAAGCGTTATTGTCTTTATCGTTAAACTTCTCACCTTTTTTCATTTTCTGTATAAGTATTCTTATACTTTCATCTGTAGGTTTTAAAGCACTTTTATCCTCAGCATCAAATCTTTCTTTAGCTAAATTAAGTTCAGCCTCGGCTTCCAATATGTTATAGTCTTTGTTAGCAGACTCTGCTTCTTTTTTAGCTTGTTCCTCTGTTATTTGCTGCGTTTTAAGCTTAGCATCTATACCTGCCATTTTTTCAGCTCTAGCAGCATCTATTTCGTTTATAGTTTCTTCACCTGGTTTCCTAACTGACTCAGCGTCTATACCAGTTCTTTTAGCTGCTTTATTTACGTACGCTGGGTTTAAGTTTAATAAACGCATGTCCCTTTGAGCAGCAGCGTATAAACCGTTTTTGTTAACTATAGATTTAACTCCTAGTAAACCCATCTTAGCAGTCTCGCCAAGATAATGAAAAATAAATTCTTCTGGACTTTGTTCAAAGTAGGTGTTTTCACCTCTAGGCCCATAACCTTTTCCCTCTGGATTTTGTATAGCTTCCAAGGCTGTGGCAAATTCAAAAGAAAAAGCACCAGCACTAGCATTAACAAATCTACTACCAACATCTTTAAGAACGTCAGATTTAGATAGTTGTGCCATTACTGGGGAAAATATTGTTTTAGAAGGTATAGCTCTTAATAAACCAGCACCTAGAGAATTACCTGCACCAAGTGAAAATCCAAATGTAGCTGTAGCCCACTCTTGCTCTCTAGTAGCTTGTTGAGATAAACCTAACGTTGATTTTGTTGCTTCTAAACCAGTAAAAACAGCTGCTTCATCTAGACCTTTTATAACAAAGTCTCCAGCTTTTCTAAGCACTTTACTTGACTTAGCAGCTTTGGTTGCATTAAAAGCCTTATCAACGAACTTAAATCCTTTTTGTATCTTATTTCCTCCAGCGCTTTTAAATAACATTAATTCTCCAACAAACATGGTTAAGTCAATAGTACCACCTCCTATTACGCTGCTCATGTTTTGAGATAGGGCTTCATCTAAATATTCATCACTTATACCACCTAGTCCAGCTTTTTTAGCTTCTTTTATAAATGCTCTATTAACAGCGTACTGTAATTTAGGCATAGCATCACTACCAGTTATGTCTATTTTCTCTAAAATAGCTTGCCCAGCACTATCTAAAAAACCTTCTTGCTCTTCACTTAATGGATCTGTGTTTGTTTGAATTGCTTTATTTAAAACAACATACTCCTCTAAAGCAGTATTATAGGCTTTAGCTAAAGGGTGGTTACCGTTTATTTTACTTATATTATCAGGCAGTTCATTTGTCAATGCTATTTGTTGCACTCTTTCTAAATCTCCGTACACAGTTTCTTCGGATCCAAAAAAATCTTTTATCACGTTTGTTAAAACGGCTGGATTTGTTTGAGAGTCTCTAGTTATTTCTTCTTCGCCATTATCCTTTATGAAATCTGATATTCTATTAGATATACCTACTAAATTAGAGTACGACTTTGTTAGTTGATCTTCAATTTTACTCAACTCTGTAGTTTCTGCAATTTCACTCGCTTTTTCAAACCTTGAGTTCTCTTGTTTTTTATCTTCTTCAGATAGATCCTTATACTGTACTAAGTCACCAGTATTTATGTTGTAAAGTTCCCTGGATTCATCGTCTCTTATTTCTTGTATTTTATCTAATACAACTTGCTTATCTTTATCGCTTACCGTGCTTAAACTAGAATAAAGTGTTTTTAATTCTTTATCCGAACCTTTTAATATATTACCACCTTGATCTAATACAAATTTATTAGATTTATCTCCGTGCTTTCCTACTATAATGTTTAAAGCATTGTTAGCTGCTCTACTTTGATCTTCAGCTTGGAGTTCAGCTATAGATACACCGTTTATTTTTTTATTTTGAGCAAAGTCATCATAAGAAAATTTACCAGTTAATGCACTTTTGTATTCATTAAAAGCATTTAAACCTTCTTTTAAGTTATTTAAAACACTTGAAGGAGAGTAGCTCCATATAGATGTACCCTTTTCAATTAAAGTTTTATCTATATTATCTAACTTTAACTCCTTTTCAGTTTTTGGTAAATCCAAAGAAGTATCTTCCGATATTGACTCCGTATCTAATTCCGTTGTTTCCCCTGTAAGCCAGTTGTCGCTCATTAATGCTTGTGATGCTGTCATTGGCTGCACTACATCCGCATCCGCTGCAGCGCTTTCTGTAAAATCCTGTGTTTCTTCTTGTGTTATAACTTCGTTAGTGTCTTCATCTAAAACACCTATTAAAACAGCATTACTGAATTTACTTAAAAATTCTTGTTCTTTAGCATCAGATACATCATAAGGATTACCGTCAACTTCATATCTTTTTACTGGCATATTTTATTTAATTTTATTAGTTAAAGTCTTGATTAGCTTTACGACCACCATCTCTACTCTGTTTTTTTACAAAATCTTCAAAATCTTTTTTACTTTGCTCTGGAGAAAAAGGCATACTGTTTTTTAACCCTTCTGTAAAACTATTTTTAGATCCTTTTGGAAAAGTTTTGTCTATAATTCTCATTATTTCTCTACTAGCTTTATCACCGCCGACTTCATCTTTTATTAAGTCTCTAAGTAATCTTTTACCTTGTGAACTGTTTATAGGAAAAGACTTCTCTTCTTGCTCCTCAAACTCTATAGTAGTTTCGTCCCCTTCTTTAACCTTATATTCTTTATCTGGTGGTCTAACCGTTATCAACCCATCTTTAAAAGACATCTCTTTATAAAAACTACCTTCTTCTCCTATGGAAAATCTATCCTCTAAGAAGCTAACCGGATCTTTGAGGAAAGAGTCTATATAATTTTTGGCTATAATAGGTGAATCTGATTTATTACCTTCTTCTATTTGTTTAATAGGTTTTCTACCAATCTCTTTAAATATTATAGGATCATCTTCTTTTATGCCAGGCATAACTTCTTGTAGAGTTTTAACATCTTGCGCTGTTGCTTTTCTAAAGCTACCTAGTTTTTTAACAGTCTCCATTTCTAATTGACCTTCATAGAAAGCTAGTCTATCTTCTCTAGATTTACTAAAGAAATCTTCAGTCTTCATTTCACCCCAACCAAACCTGTTTCTTACAAAATCTATTTGATCTTTTTCTGATCTAGCATCCAAACCAGCAGCTTTACTTTTTATCTCTGATTTAAATGCTGTATTTTCATATAACTTATTGTAATCTAAAACTCTCTCAGTAGTTAAAGACTCTGTACCGTCTTGATTTTTTAACTTTTGTTGTAATGTAGGCGTAACATACAAACTCTCGTTAGCGGTATCGTTTTTATTTATTAAACCAGTATTTTTCATTACTGAACTAATATCTATAGCTGGAGATATTTCATTTACAAACTGACCTTCTTCACCCCACTTAGCCAAGTTTCTTTCCCAAGTAATTTTAACTTTACCATCTTTGTCATACTCTAGTTCATCTTCATCAAAAGCGTTAGCATTTTTCCAAGCATTGTACGTCTTACTATCTTTGTCTAAGTAACCTACAACCTTTAAACTATTAGTACCATCTTCATTATATACTAGATCTTTTTCATAACTAAAACCTTCTAAAGCTTTATTTTCTAAAGCCCTCATAGCCATTAAGTTTTGTAGCTCGTTTATATTACTATCACCTGCTACAGCATAGTTATCAACTAATTGTTGAGCGCTTTTATCTTTTGTCATATCAAGAGCTGACGTTACATAGCCTATTTCTTGAGCACTGTTTGACATGTATTTTTGGTAAGCTTTTACTTTATCTTTATATTTATTTAATGTTTTTTTGTCTTTTGGTGGGTTTAATGTTAGCTGAGTGTTGTACCATATAGCCCCTTTATTGTCACCACCATCACCATCAGCTAGTAGTTTTGCTCTTTCAGTAAACTTTTCTTGAAGCGTAACGTCTTTTATTGTTTTGGACATCTTATCTCTAAGAGCACTTTGCTTTAAATCACCCTGTATCATAGTAGTGTTTATGGCTTCATCTTTCTTTTTCTGAATCTCTTCACCTTTTTTCTTAGCCGCAAAGTATGCTTCTATACCTTTATTTAGTACATCACCTACTTTAGCAACACCTTGAGCCCATATCTCAGCTGATCTATCTACTATTATTTGTGGATTTCTATAACTCATGTTTTATTTTTTATTACTCTCCTATTTTACCAAATACTCCACCAACAGCCGCGGATGTTATATTACCACCTATAGAGCTTAACGCATTGCTCCAAGCTGATGCTTGAGCTTGATTAGCTGAAGCTTCTTGAGCCTGTGCTTGTGATATTTGACCAGCTGCTCTATCAAGATCCATATTAGTTCTACTTTCTTCGGCTTGAAACATAAACTGTTGACCAGCAGCGTCTGCTGCTTGCACTCTTTGTCCTTCAGATATCGCAACACTCTGTAACCTCTGCTGCTCAGACATTTTAGCATTCATTAAGTTTTGCTCTCCTTGAGCTCTCATTTTTTCGTTGTTAGCTTCTTGTTGTTCTATACTAGCAGCAACACCTTTTTTACTTTGTAATGCTGCTTGAGCTAAAGCAGTTGCACCACCAGCACTAGCTCCAGTAGCTCTTATAGTATCTAAAGTATTAGCTAAAGATATATCAGCCTGCTCTATTTGTATCTCAGCCGCCTTTGTAGCTACACCTAAGTCATCAAAAGGATTTGATAATTGCCCACTTAGATCAGACGCTAAACTACTAAGGTCTTGCGTTGAAGCGAAAGGATTTGTTATATCTTGTCTAGAGTTTTTTATAGACTGCAACTCAGCCTCTGCTGCAGCTTTGTCGCCTCTAGCTCTTCTTGCTGCTTTTTTAGCTGCTTTTGACGCTACTGCACCGCCGATTGCTGAAAATACTGCCATATTAAAAGAATTTTACTATTTCGTGAGAGTGACTAGGATCTACTTTCCACCCAAGCTCCTCATGTATATTTATTAATGATTTATTTCTACCTATAGAGAACATGTACTTTACACCGTTACTCTTACAAACTTCTTCAGCTGCATTTATTAAAAGCGCTATAGCGTGTTTTCTGTCAGCCTCTTTGTAATCTGGATTAGATACAACCCATTCCAATAAAGCTCCTTTAGAGTTAGTGTAATATATGAAACCTGCCACGATAGGCACGTCTTTTTCAACCATCAAACCTCCTTTACCATTATCAGGTAAAAAATCTCTAGGTGGATTATGCCACTCGGGCCATTGATCCCACCAAGAGCATAAGGTTTCCCAGTCGCTCTCTTTTAATTTTCTAATATTTAATTGCATTTAATTTAATTTAATATGATGACTCTACGTACTCAGTAGAAACAGCAAATAATTCTTTCTTACCAGCTAAACTATTGTCAACACTCATCTTGATAGTGGCAAAAAAACCTTTAATACCTGAGCTAGATTGACCCCATGTAACTTCTCCGGCTCTAGAAACACTATTGTTTATAATGTTTGCAAAGTATTTACCTTCTTTCACTTTAAAATTGTTACGTAGTAATTGGTTTTCTAAAGCCTGTAGGCTAGAAGCTTCCGTAAGTATATTTATAGATTTAGATATAGGTAATGCATTGTCTGATAAAGTGGCCATTGAATCCATTTGCCAATCTTTACTACCCTCGTAGTTTACTGTTTTGAAGTTTTTAACTAAAGATTGATTAGTATTAAACACAAAGTCTACAGAAGAAGGATATATTGTGTCATAAAATACTCCTCTTCTAAGTTGACTATTGAAAGTATAGTGTTGCCATATCTTACCATTCTTAGTAGAATAAAACGATGTGTTTAAACTAAACATAAAACCAGGCTCAAAACTCAAAAAGCTAGTCCAACCGTTTACACTTTCATCAAAATTCAAAGTTTGATAACCTTGGTTTCCTTCGTTATTTTTCTGTATTGAGACTACATAGTTTTTGTTATGTATATCCCATGCTCCAATAATATCGTCTGATGAATTTAAGTTACCTAGATTGTCTCTAAAAAAGTCCTGCATACCATAAGATGATATTTCAGTTATACCGTCCATAGACAGCCTTAAAACAGCATTTCTTTTTCTATCAGTAAAGTACTTTCTATAACCGTAAACAGCAAAAGACTCTGGGTTATCACTTATACCGTATTTACCCGCATAAGGCACTATCTCACCAATCACTTGTGTTGAAGATGTTATAGCTCTATTTCCTTCCGCAGAATATACAGCATCCTTATCTATTAAAGCTCTACTTATTTTATCTTCTTGTAGTACCGTTAAGTTAGAATCTTCAGCGTAAAGCTTCTGTATAGATCCATTTGCAGGATCTGCTGACCTAATTATGTCGTCTCCTACAGAAAAAACATTAGTCCTATTTATACCAGTTCTAGAGTTAAATACGCCAGAATATATCATAGAATTAAACCTATGTTGTTGTTGATCATCTTCTTCAACTAAATAAGCTTTTACTCCAAAATCTACAGAAGTGTTATTGTAACCACCTCGTATTCTAGCTTCTTCAATATACCAGTCTTCATTTGGAGTAGCTACACTAGAATTGTAAGCACCTGGAACTAAGTCTTCTACAACCGTATCTCCAGCGTCAACTATTGATTTCATCTTCTTTATCCAAAAAGAGTTAAAATATTTTATTTCTAAAGTTGCTGACATAATTTTATTATCACTTATTTTATTAACATATTACATTAATAGTCTTCATTATAGTAAACTCTATACCTAAGGTTTTGATAAGTACCGCTAGTAAGGCAGGGTTGTCTTTTAAGATCGCTAGTTCCGGTATTTTGAAAAGGATCAATAAAGCCTACTCTAGTTCTACCATCATTTGGATCATCTACGACACTAATAACTTTTGTATTATATCTAAGAGCTATATCACTACCGTTTGTAGTTGAGGTATCAGGCTCGTATTGATAAGCGGTGTAATCAGTTTCCGAGGAACCAATTAGTTCACCAGTAGTTAATTCCGTGTCTGAGAAAAATTGCTCTACAACGTGCGTGTATGGAGTTCTAGTGTAAACAGTTTCAGATAAAGCCGCACTACAGGAATTTGGAGATGTAGTGGAAGAGAAAAGCGCTGCTGTATACTGAAAATAATCAGCGTCTCTACCAGTGCCGCTTATCAAGTTGGTGCTTTTGACTGGAACACATGTAGGGTAATTAGCATCACCAGCGTTTATCCAGCAATCAGCTACACCTGTACCTATTCTATAACCTCTACACTCTATAAAGTATTCTCCTTTCTGTGTTAAAGCTATAGGTATATGTATTTGTGAATTAGTACCAAGATTTATATTAGTACATGTAAATCGAGTGTTTTGAGCAGGTGCTATCCACCCTCCACCAAGACCAACATTACCATTGTCTGAATTTAAATCAACAGCATTAGTACTTACAACACCTTGCGTGCTCCAAGCACTACCACTGTTAGCTCTCTTCCATATTCTCCATCTAAACACGGCTTTACAATTAGTGCCACTAGTTTTCCTAGCTTGAACCATCAAATCAAACAATACTGTACCAGATTGTAAACCATCTGAGGATAGACTTTGAACATTAGTTGAAGTTTGTGTAAATCCAGGTGGTACCCCGTCTGAAGCTGATCCAAATCTCCAACCAAATGAAGATTCATTGTTACTACCTTGATTAAATACTTGACCTCTTTGACCACCAGTAGTAGAGCTTATTTGGCAGCTAGTTGATAAGTTACAAGCAGCAGGTACAACTCTTATTGGTTGATCGTATATTATACTTGTTAACGTTCCAGCTGACTCATTACCTTGAGATTGTATACCTCCAATTGTTTGGTAGCCTGTTAAAGCGTCTTTCACTTTTACTTGAGAATCGTAATAACCTTCAAGCTTAACACCTGCCCACGAAATATTACCTAGTTGTGAGTTTATCAAAATAGTAGAATAAGGCATTCCAAAAGCTGTTGTAGGAGGAGGAGTAGATTCTAGAAACACAGCGGTTTCAGTGCCAAAATTACTAACACTTAACGATCCATTAGCAGGTAAACCAACGTTACCAATTGAAAAGCTAGCATTAGGATCAAGAGCTTCGTAAACTGGTGTAGTCAATAACGGCAATACCTGAGGCGATGGAGTTAAAGTAGGTGGGGTTGTAGACGAAAGAAAAGGCTGAACGTTGGTTAAAGAACCTGTAAAAGGTAGAGAAACTACGTTACCACCAACATCAACAACGCTTAAAGAAAAATTGTAGGTATCGGTAGTGTTGAACGATTTAGAGAAGTAAGCGAAATAATTATTATTTATTTTAACTCTATAAGATCCGAAGTTAGGACCAGCGTTAGTATCTTGTTCTATTTCGAAAAAATCTAAAGGGTATTGTTGATTACTATTGTCAGTGACTACAAAGCTATTATATGTTGTATCTGTTAAAGAAGCTCCCTCTGGTGAAATTGGATAAAACGCATCTGTAACGTACGGAGAATTAGCCGCACCTGTAGTGGTTCCAGTGCCATTAGGGTTTTGATTTTCTTTAAATAAGAAATTAATAGATGTGGTGCCTATAGGAGCATCCGAGCCAGTTAATATATCTTCATTTAGATCAGATATTAAACCAGTAGTAGTTGTCTCCCAGAATATATCTAATAAAGAACTTACTGGCTCTGTTTCATATACTGATAGAAAAGGCTCCATGGTAGCGTTTGTAACACCTATAGACTCAGGCAGTGTAGATATTCTAGCTATGAGTGGGTTAGTATCTAGTTGATAAAAATTATCAGTAGACTGTACATGCTCAAAGCCCATATTTAAATCATTAGCCGTAGCCACCGTAGAAACCGTGTCTGTTGACGAACCTGGAAAATATTGTATGTTAGATGTTGTAGAATTATTTTGAACTCTTCCAAACAACTGCACAGAGCTTCTATATTGTTTTTGATCAGGACCTACTTCAGATAAATCTCTAGGCACTTTATTTATGTTGTCATTTATTAAAACAATATGTGCTGTTTTCCCAGTTTCATTTGTAGGGTAAGGACTGGTTCCGGTATGATCTGGGTAACCATCTAGCATCCCAGGTAAATAACAGTTATAGTACTCTTGTTCGGTTTGTTTTACAACAACTTTGTAAGAATACCAACCAACTTGGTTTATTATATAAGCAAACTTTATGTCATTACTTAAATTGTCCTTATATAAATAATTACTGCTTATAGCACCGTCTGCTCCTACTACAAATGTAGTTGACGACACTATAGAAACACTTGTTACTTTTACGTAGTCTCTATATTCACCTCTTAGATAATCACCAATTCTTGGGGTGCTTGCGTTATCTGGGTTTGAAGAGTCTAAAGTAAAATTTAATACTTCTTGAGAACTATCAGTAAAAGAAGCGGAATCAATAGAAAATCCTATACCAGAAGAGCTATTATTTTGATACTGTATAGCGTAGAGACCAGCCTCACTCAAACTATTGGCGTCGTTAATACCGCTTGATATTTTGTTTTGTATAACAACCTTAATAGCGTCACCAAACCAATTTTTTATCACTGGTTGATTAGATCCGTCGTAGTACTGATTATAAATAGTCGATCCACCTTTAAACTCACTAGTTCCTGTTTCTATACCTGTTAAATCTACTGGAGATAATATAACAGGAGTCTGTCTACCAAACTTATCACATAAAACAAAGCCAACTTGATAATTCCTATTCTGTTTTAGTGTATGATTAGGGTATTCTACCCAAGAATCAAAATTACTTGTTCCTTTAGCAAAAGAGCCAACGTAGTAATCAATTGAGTTGAGCGATGAATATCTATCATAGAAATTACCGTATATAACTCTATTACCTGAGGTTTCTTGAGATAAAGCTCTAACTGGAACCTTATCATACACTCTAGTTGTCTCAAATTCAGGTAGCGTTTTATATGGTTTTCTTGACTGATATTGATAAGAGTATATGTTTGTTTGTAGGTCTGATGACGATATTGTGTTTATAGGCAGTGTTTCTAAGACCTTAACAGGTATAGCGTCTGATTCTTTATATAAAATATCTAAATGTGTTATCTTGTATTGGCTCTCTAAATCTTCACCCTTAGAAGGCAAAGGTATTAATAACTCCATGTTATTCATTTCGTTTTCCATAAACTCTAGTATAGTAGATCTATACGAGGCATCCTCATCACCCTCTCTAAAGTAACCTTTCTTTTTAGGTACGTAAGCTATTTGAGTAAAAGGAGCCATCAAAGAGTGTTCTCC
>ENA-UZXB01001285-UZXB01001285.1-metagenome-genome-assembly--contig:-Day-2-1m-contig-1285_pt1 | contig 10803 bp, 10 predicted proteins | sample MGYA00260339_ERZ794899 | MGnify/ENA metagenome assembly ERZ794899 | reverse complement strand
TCGCACTGATTGCTGCGGTAAAATTTATTTATATGTAAACAAAAAAGGTCGCCTTAAATTCATAAGTCGACCCTGTATTTTTCTTTTTCGAAAACTTTAATTATTTGTTGGCAAAAAACTATAAGTATTACTATACTCTAGCATCTGTTCTGGGAATCCAACAGGTTGCGTTACTTTAATGGCTGTAATCTCACCACTATCATTCATTTCTGGAACTAAAACTGGATTTACAAAACCACTGTAAGGTGCAGAAGTAAACTGTTTGTTACGTTCTAAAACTTCAGCATGTATAGTTTGGTCAACTTTAATACCGTAACCTTCGACTAACGCTTCAACAGCAGCATAATCACCTTCTGATTTTATACGTTGTGTTTCACGAAGTAATTGTCCAAAAAGATCGTGTAATTTTTCGTAATCATTGATATTAAAATAGGTTTTTCCGTCTCTTGTAACTTTTTCAATCACATTATCTGCCGCTCCTTTTTCAAAAGCCCAAGCCGATACCCATTGTCTGTTTACCATGTGTGCTTCTTCAACATCATCTCCGAGATTTAATCTAATTAACTGTGTTATTAGACCGTTTCTAATATAACCGTCATAAGCTGCTTTTCCTACTGACTTCCAATCGTCAACTAATCCTAACTCTTGTAATTTTGGATTGTATAAATAATAAAGTCCTACTAAATCTGCGCGGCCTTCTTCTAAAGTAGATGCATACTTTTTTAGTGTTTCTTTTGTTTCTCCCACACCAGGGTTTAATTGGCCAGATGCATGACCTACAACTTCATGCAAAGCTGTATGTAACTTATCTCCTATTTTACCATACATCTCTTCTAACTCTAGCTCTTCATCATCATGTACAAACTCTTTTAATCGTCCACTACTACCCGCATTGCTATAGGCTTCTGTAATATTTCCTAAGGAAACTGATTTACTACCTACTTCTTTTCTAATCCAATTTGCATTAGGTAAATTAACACCTATTGGTGTACTTGGTGATGCATCACCAGCTTCTCCAGCAACGGTTACAACTTTGTATGTTACACCAACAACACTATCTTTTTTATGCTCTTCCATTAAGGGAGAATTGTCTTCAAACCATTGTGCATTATCTGATAGTACTGACATTTTTTGAGACATGTCAAAATCGTTAATCTGTACAATCGTTTCATAACTTCCTCTGTAACCAGATGGGTCATTATACACTTCAATAAAACTATTGATGTAATCTACATTACCATCTGTAGCAGCTGTCCAAGCCACATTATAATCGTCCCAAATTTGTAAATCTCCTGTATTGTAATAATCAATTAGCAAACCAAGTGCATTACCCTGAGCTTCATTTTCTGAAACTTCTTTAGCTTTTTCTAACCACTTTACAATTTCATCTATAGCACTTCCGTATAATCCGCCTGATTTATAAACACGCTCTTTTAATTCGCCATTTACTTTAACCAATTGAGAATTTAAGCCATATGACAAAGGTTGTTCTGGATTTGGAGATGTTTTTTGACTATAAAAATTTTCGACATCTGCTGTGGTTACATCTGATCCATAAAAATTAACTGCTGATTCTAAGACATTATCAACACCTTTAGCCAAATTAACTTTCTTAGAATCTTTATCACTAAAAATGGCACTATAAGCCATACCATCTAATTTGGTATTTGTTTCTTTTAGTAGTTCATTAAAATATACCTGATTAAATGCTGGCTTTAATTTGTCGTTTGAATAATGATGGTGAATGCCATTACTAAACCACACGCGCTTTAAGTAAACTTCAAATGCTATCCAATTCTCTGTGGTTTTATCACCAGAATAGTTTTTATAAATACTTTCTAAAGCATTTCTGATAGCTAAGTTATAACGGTAATTTTGGTCCCACATGATATCACGACCAGCTAAACCTGCTTGTGTCAGATAGTATACTAATTTTTGCTCTTTTAGTGTTAGATTTTCCCATCCAGGAATTTTATAACGTAGGATTTTAATATCAGCAAATTGCTCTACGTTGTAACTGAACTCTTTAGTTTCTTTGACATCTTCATTTTTGTCTTCTCCACAAGAAAAGAAAAGTGAAAACACTAAAGCAATACTCAATATTGATCTTAATTTCATTTTAATTATATTTTAATTCAACACAAATGTAATATTTAAAAGACATATCATAAAATTGCTATCTTTGAATATTAACTAAAATCAATCCTATGAAAGCTATAAAACAACTTTGAATGGTGGTTATGAAAATCTAAAAGAAGTCTGGAGCAAAACCATGATATTTATAAATAACAATAATTTAAAGTCAATAGAAAACGGCCCAATGTTAGAACTATATATAACTGACCCTACCTCAACACCTAATCCTGCTGATTGGAAAACTGAACTATTTATTGCTACACAATAATGATAAAACAATTATTACTTGTATTTATTGGTGGTGGCCTTGGAAGTACTTTAAGATTTATAGTTGGTAGATGGCTTAATAGCACAGAAAACGGTATTCCTTATGGCACATTTGCAACTAATATTCTTGGTAGTTTACTGATCGGAATAATACTGGGTATGGCTGCGAAAAATGATGGGTTATCAGAATCTCAAACTTTACTATTAGCGACAGGATTTTGTGGGGGTTTTACAACCTTTTCGACCTTTGCATATGAAAACCATGTCTTTTTAAAATCTGGTGATTTTACCTCTTTTGCATTCTATACAATAGGTAGTTTTATAATTGGTTTCCTCGCTGTTTTTGGAGGCATGTATTTGGTTAAATAGTAATGTAATCTATATTATTAAATTTTTTATTTCTTAAAAATTTTTACGCCAGCCGTAACTCTTAAATCTAAGTAATTAACTCTTGGAACGATTGGACAGCTAAATTTTTCATTATAAGCACATAAAGGATTATATGCCTTGTTAAAATCTATTTGTACAATATTATCTTCTGGAATCTTTAAATTAATATAACGACCACCAGCATAGGTTTCTTTACCATTAGTATTATCTAAAAAAGGTAAAAATAGATAATCCTTATACTCTTCAGAATTAATATTTTCTTCACCTTGATAGATATTTAAGCTAAACTGCTGTCCTTTTAGTTCAAAAGTAGCGGTTGCATAAATACGCTCGCGAGATAATCTACTTGTTGTCGTTTTCATATTAAACCATTTTGCATTTGGTTTTAATTTTAGACTTGTCATTACTACATAGGAAGAATCAAAAGAAAAGAAATCTAAACCTTTGAAATTTTTCAAATCTTTAGCTTTCAGTGGAGATTTTGAAGCATCTTTAAAAATATTATTCTGCTCTATCTGATAAGCAGTCTCTCCAACTTTTGCAGCCTTTTTTTGAGAACATCCAACAAAAAAAAGTAATAGACATATATATACAATATTTTTCATTTTTGTATTTTTCATTTTCAAAAATACAACTTAAACATTTTTTTTATAGCTTTGAAATCAAATAGATAACTAATAAAATGAAATTTTCAATTGTCACAGATAAGCAATCACAGATACTTTTAAAAAGTAGTCGTGCTTTACTTGTGTTTCAATGTTAATATATTTAACCAACCAAAACCAAAAAAGTCCGACAGTAATGTTGGACTTTTTGCTTTTACACAACTGATGAAAAAATTATACACTAATTATTTAAATACATTTCGAGGTTTATCAACAGAAGTTTGGTGGTTAGCTTTAATGACATTTATAAACCGTTCAGGTACAATGATAATCCCTTTTTTATCAATATATCTCAGAGAGGATTTACATATTAGTCAATCTAATGTTGGGTGGGTAATGACCTGTTTCGGTTTAGGTTCTGTAGTTGGTGTATGGATTGGTGGAAAATTAACTGACAAAATTGGGTATTATAAAGTGATGGTTCGCAGCTTACTAACTACAGGGTTTTTATTTATTGGCCTTCAGTTCTTAGATACATTTACACAAGTTTGCTTTGGTATATTTTTGGTTATGGCCGTTGCTGATACTTTTAGACCTGCTATGGGTGTTGCTATGAGTGTTTATAGTAAACCTGAAAATAAAACTAGATCAGTTACATTAATTAGATTAGCAATAAACTTAGGTTTTTCTGCTGGACCAGCTATTGGGGGGTTTAATTATTGCAAAAATTGGATATAGTGGTTTGTTTTGGGTGGACGGCGTTACTTGTATTTTAGCAACCTTTTTAATAATCGGAGTACTAAATCCCAGAAAAGCTAAACCTATTGATGAAGTCGTTAATGAGAACCCCATTTCGGTAAATAAAGATAAACCGTATTGGATTTTCTTTGCAACAATGGTACTATTTGCTTTTATTTTCTTGCAATATTTTTCGACCATGACACTTTATTATAAGTATGTACATCTACTCACAGTAACAGAAATTGGTCTTTTATTAGGCCTCAACGGATTTACAATTTTTTTAATGGAAATGCCATTGATTGCTTATCTAGAAAAATTAAACTATTCAAAAATTGGCCTTACACTTTTTGGTTTACTTCTGACTGTATTAAGTTTTTATGTTTTGAATTTAACCTCTTGGATTGGTATTTTAGTTATAGGAATGCTGCTGGCAACCTTAGGAGAAATGATTGGGTTTCCTATGTCTAATGCATTTGCAATGCAGCGTTCTAAAAGAGGTAAGCAGGGTCAATATTTAGCTATGTACGTAATGGCCTTTTCGATTGCTAGTATTTTTGGACACAATGCTGGTTTACAGATAGCTTCCTATTATGGTTATACTTTCACATGGTATGTTATGTGTGGATTGGGATTTATTGGTATTTTACTTTTGGTATATTTAAGACTAATTTTAAAGAGAAAAAATGAACTGAATTGATATGAGAAAAATCCTAATCTTACTTGCGATATTTGTTGGTTTTAGCTGTATCAACAGAGTTAGAAAAACACCAATCGAAATTGCAGAAAGTCTTTCAGCTGGTCTTGTTATTGACTGGGATTTAGCAAATGTGGCGCATGTTGTAATCAAGTAATATTTATTTTTTAATTTTAGGGCACTAACCTTTCATATGTAGATGAAATTTTATCAAAAATTGTTATTTCTAGTTGGTCTATTTTGCTTCTCGTTAAGTGCTGTTTTTAGTCAAAACTACTCATCAGAAGGTCCTTTTAATCAATTAATTATACGTGGCGTTACTCTTATTAATGGAGATGGCTCTCCGCCAAGAGGACCAATAGATATCGTCGTAGAAGACAATAAAATTAAGCGTATACAAGTCGTTGGCTATCCTGGAGTAGAGATAAAAGATAGTGGTCGTCCTCAACTAGAACCTGGTGGTAAAGAATTAGATGCATCAGGAATGTATATTTTACCTGGCTTTATTGATATGCATGGTCATATTGGAGGAAAAGCACAAGGTGCAAACCCAGATTATGTTTTTAAATTATGGATGGCTCATGGTATTACAACTGTTAGACAACCTAGCGGAAGAAGTGCAGAGGAAGTTTTAGATTTAAAACAAAAAAGTGAGAATCACGACATTGTTGCCCCAAGAATTTTTGGATATACAGGCTTTGGAAGTGGCGAAAAAAATCCAATAAGCACACCCGAAGAAGCAAGAGAATGGGTAAGAAAAAATGCTAAAAAAGGTGCAGATGGTATTAAATTTTTTGGAGCTGAGCCAGAGATTATGGCTGCTGCATTAGACGAAAATAAAAAATTAGGCCTAGGTTCTGCATGTCATCATGCACAACTTAGCGTTGCTAGATGGAATGTTTTACATTCTGCAAGAGCTGGATTAACATCAATGGAGCATTGGTATGGTTTGCCAGAAGCATTATTCGAAGACAGAACTGTTCAAAATTATCCTTTAAATTATAATTACCAAAACGAACAACATCGATTTGAAGAAGCTGGTAAGCTTTGGGCTCAAGCAGCAAAACCTTATTCAGATCATTGGAATAATGTGATGAATGAATTGTTAGAACTCGACTTTACGTTAGATCCAACTTTTAATATCTATGAAGCTAGTAGAGATTTACATCGCGCTAGACGCGCAGAATGGCATGAAGATTACACCTTACCATCGTTATGGAAGTTTTACGAACCAAGTAAAATAAGTCATGGAAGTTATTGGCATTTTTGGGGTACTGAACAAGAAATATCATGGAGAAAAAATTATCAATTATGGATGACTTTTATTAATGAATATAAAAATAGAGGTGGTCGCGTTACTGCTGGTTCAGATTCTGGATTCATCTATCAATTGTATGGTTTTGCATACATCAGAGAATTAGAATTATTACGTGAAGCTGGTTTTCATCCTTTAGAAGTTATTAGAGCCGCAACACTTAATGGAGCTGAAGCATTAGGCTGGGATGATAAGATAGGTAGTATTCAAATTGGGAAATTAGCAGATTTTGTTATAATCGAAGAAAATCCACTCGAGAATTTAAAAGTACTTTATGGTACTGGTGCCATAAAACTAACTTCCGAAAATGAAGTAACTAGAGTTGGTGGTGTAAAATATACCATTAAAGATGGTGTCATTTACGATGCTAAAAAATTACTTCAAGAAGTTAAAGACATGGTTGATAAAGAAAAGGGGGAAACAAATTGGCAATTAAAACAACCTGGGATAAAATATTAATTATTTATGGGGTTTTACTGAGTTATGATTTACTACGTGAGATAATACAATCTGTGTTTTAGTTTCTCCATAAACAATAAGCTGATCTATAAATTGTTCTAGGTGTTGCTGGTTTTTAAGAACAACTTCCATAACGATATTTTCATTTCCTGTAATACGATAACAATTAATGACCTCATCATAAGTTTTTACCTTATCCAAAAACGGTTTTAACATACCCATAAAAGCTCTTAGGGTTATTATAGCTTTTAATTGGTAGCCTAACTCAAAGGGTGAAATCAACGTTTTGTAGGCTTGAATTATTTCTGAATCTTCCATCTTTTTAACACGTTCTGCAACAGCAGGAGAACTAACCCCAACACGTCGACCAATTTCTGCGTTAGACATTCTAGCATTTTGCTGTAAACATCTTAATATTTGCCAATTAAGAGAATCTATACTCATTTAAAGTTTTTTTCAAAAATTAATGTTTAATTTAAAGCAAATATAATTTTTTTATTTAATTATTAAAGCTATGAGTGAATTTGAGTAACTAATTTTGATAAAAATTGTTATTCAATTGAATTATTCAATTCCATCACATCTCTCCAACATACCGCTTTATAAAAAAGCGATGGATATCTTCATATTATCTCGAAGTATATCTACATATCTTAATGATGACATGTGCTTAATAAACCCGGATGGAACTGAAGATAGTAACATTTATTTTACTGGTGATATTGTTCAACAATCTTCCAATCTTGCACCAGAAATCATAAATGCCGAACGTGAACGATTTTCAGATAAAAAGCATAAACACATAGAAAGTATAGAGAGATTAACTTATCACTTAGACAAAAACTGTAAGCGCTTGGAAAACACGAAAAGTAATGGTAAAGACTATTTACCTATACTACGTAACGAATTAAAAAAATTCAGAAAACTTAAACATAATTGGATGCTTACATTATAGACTTCTAATCTTTAAATTTTAAAACTCTAGCATTATTCATATAACCGTTTTGGTAGTTTGCTATTTTAGAATTTAATTCATCAGCAGTAATTACAGACTGAAATCTATCCATACTTTCAGTCAATCTTAAAACATGATTATATGCATTGTTTCGCCCCATGTAATCAGCATCTTCAATAACAAATAATTGAATCTGCCCTAAGTGGAGTGCATTCTGAAAGTAAAGCTTAGAAATAAAAGCTGGTGTTCCAATAATAATGTCTTGCCCATAATAGATTTCTACTTTCTGCTTTTCAAAATCGTAACGCTCACTCGTCCCATAAACTCGTAAATCTGTATTTCTGATATATTTTGAAAACTCGTCTTTAAGTTCAGCTATTTTTTGTTGATTTTCGACAATAAATAAAGCCCGTGGAGAATCTTCAAACGCTTCGGCTTTCAATTTATGAATTGTATGAATGACTAAAGCAGCAGTCTTCCCAATGCCTTTTTTTCCAATTACATAAGCATCTGCTCCACCTTTTATAATTGGTAGTACTTCTTTTTGAAATGGTAAAGGCGCGTCAAACTCTAAATTTTCAAGCGACTCTTTTAGTAATGGGTTTAGTTTTTTGAATGACATATACATTACATATTACGTCTATACTGACCACCAACTTCAAATAATGCACTTGTAATTTGCCCTAAAGAACATACTTTACAAACTTCCATTAAGGCTTCAAAAATATTCTGATTATTTACGGCCTTATGCTGTAAATCTTTCAATAATTCTGAAGTATTATGTGTTGAATTCAGACTCTTTAAAGTTTGTATCTGAAATTCTTTTTCTTCTTCGGTAGCTCTAATAACTTCTGCTGGTTGCACCGTTGGCGATCCCTTACTACTTAAAAAGGTATTGACACCAATGATAGGAAATTCACCATTATGTTTTAAAGTTTCGTAATATAAACTTTCTTCCTGGATTTTGCTACGTTGATACATCGTTTCCATAGCACCCAAAACACCTCCACGCTCAGTAATTCTGTCAAATTCTAAGAGTACAGCTTCTTCAACTAAATCTGTAAGTTCTTCAATTATAAAAGCACCTTGGATTGGGTTTTCGTTTTTAGCTAAACCTAGTTCTTTATTAATAATTAATTGGATTGCCATCGCTCGACGAACAGACTCTTCAGTAGGTGTTGTAATCGCCTCGTCGTAAGCATTAGTATGTAAAGAATTACAGTTGTCATTTATAGCATATAAGGCTTGTAATGTTGTACGAATATCATTAAAATCAATTTCTTGAGCGTGTAAACTACGTCCAGAAGTTTGTATATGATACTTAAGCATCTGTGCTCTCGGATTGGCACCATATTTATGTTTTAGTGCTTTTGCCCATATACGTCTTGCTACACGACCAATTACTGAATATTCTGGGTCAATTCCGTTTGAAAAGAAGAATGATAAGTTTGGTCCAAATTTATTGATATCCATTCCTCGTGAAAGGTAATATTCAATATAGGTGAAACCATTGGATAATGTAAGTGCTAATTGTGTAATTGGGTTAGCACCAGCCTCAGCAATATGATATCCAGAAATAGATACCGAATAAAAATTACGAACACCATTATTAATAAAATACTCTTGTACATCACCCATTAAACGCAAAGCAAACTCTGTCGAAAAAATACAAGTGTTTTGTGCTTGGTCTTCTTTAAGAATGTCTGCTTGTACTGTTCCTCTAACTTGTGCTATCGTTTTTGCTTTTATATCTGCATAAATATTTGCAGTTAAAACTTGGTCTCCAGTAACACCTAGAAGCATTAAACCTAATCCATTATTACCCTCAGGTAAATCGCCATTATATATCGGTCGCTCTTTATCTTTATATATATCTTCTATTTTATTTTCTATCTCTTTCTCTAAACCTTTTTCTCTGATGTAAAGCTCACATTGTTGGTCAATGGCAGCATTCATAAAAAATCCTAGCAGCATTGGTGCTGGACCGTTAATAGTCATACTTACCGATGTCATTGCATCTGCAAGATTAAAACCAGAATATAATTTTTTAGCATCATCTAAACAGCAAATAGAAACACCAGCATTACCAATTTTGCCATAGATGTCTGGTCTATAATCTGGGTCATTACCATATAGAGTAACACTATCAAAAGCTGTAGATAAACGTTTTGCAGGCAAGCCCATACTAACGTAATGGAAACGTCTGTTGGTACGCTCTGGGCCACCTTCGCCGGCAAACATACGCGTTGGATCTTCTCCTGTTCTTTTAAATGGATATAACCCTGAAGTATATGGAAATTCTCCTGGTACATTTTCTTGTAATGTCCATCTTAAAATATCGCCCCAAGCTGAGTATTTTGGTAACGCTACTTTAGGAATATGGGTATGTGACAACGATTCGGTGTGGGTATCTATTTTTATTTCCTTATCTCTTACTTTAAATGTATAAACAGGATTTTTATATTTATTTACTTTTTCGTCCCAACCAGTAATAACTTCCCAATTATAAGAATCTAAGTCCATTTTCACACGGTCGAATTCACCGATAAGTAATTTTAAAAAATCTTCGTTGTCATTCTGAGCATCGCGAAGAATCTCCTCATTATTAATCCCATACTTTTCTAAAAGAGATGTCTCACTTTCGTTCTTAATGACAGCAACGGAGGAAATTGTCTTAAATATTCCATATAATTTTTGAGCTACTTCTACTTGAGTTTTAGCGGTTTGATCATAAGTACGATTACTCTCTGCAATTTCTGAAAGGTAACGTGTACGATTTGGTGGAATAACAAAAATTTTCTCACTCATTTCATGAGAAATCTCAAAAGTAGATTTTAAATCTGCTTCTGTTTTCTCTACAATTTTATCCATAATGGATTTATAGAGTGTATTCATTCCTGGGTCATTGAATTGTGATGCAATGGTTCCAAAAACTGGTAAGTCGTCTTGATGCACATCCCAAAGATTATTATTACGCATATATTGTTTTTTTACATCGCGTAATGCATCCAAGGCTCCTCTTTTATCAAATTTGTTTATAGCTACTAGGTCTGCAAAATCTAGCATATCAATTTTTTCGAGCTGTGTTGCCGCTCCAAATTCTGGTGTCATAACGTATAAGGCTACATCGCTATGCTCCATAATTTCGGTGTCAGATTGCCCGATTCCTGAAGTTTCAAGTATTATTAAATCATACTCTGCTGCTTTTAAAACTTCAATAGCTTCGTTAACGTACTTAGAT
>ENA-UZXB01005454-UZXB01005454.1-metagenome-genome-assembly--contig:-Day-2-1m-contig-5454_pt1 | contig 10833 bp, 10 predicted proteins | sample MGYA00260339_ERZ794899 | MGnify/ENA metagenome assembly ERZ794899 | reverse complement strand
AGGCCGATTGACGACTGAGCCAATAATGACTGCGCCCCCCCTGCGGAGCACCGAACAACTCACTAAGCAAAGCCACCGACTCAAGCAATTTCGGCATCTGAATCCCAGTTTTATAGCCCATAGATTCACACAGCAGCACCACATCTTCAGTCGCTACATTGCCCTTAGCGCCAGGCGCAAATGGACAGCCACCTAACCCACCCGCTGAACTATCAAACTGACGAATCCCAGCTTCAATTGCTGCGTAAACATTCGCAATAGCAAGAGCCCGAGTATCGTGAAAGTGACAGCCAAGATCTTGATGACCATAGCGAGACACCAGCGTCGACATAAGGTCATGTACCTCTTTCGGGTTCGCTGCGCCAATCGTATCTGCGATCATCAGGCGAGCCGGATTACCGCGCATCAGGCGCTCTACCTGTGCCAAAACAGTTTTCGGGGCAACAGGGCCTTCGTAGGGGCAAACAAAGGAAACCGCAAGATAAACATGAATATCGACTCCATCGCTCTGGGCGCGCTGGAGAATGTCCTCTGCCATTAAAAACGTCTCTTCAAGACTCTTTTTAATGTTGTTTTGATTCATTTGCTCCGTTGCGGATATGGCGATAGCGTAAGTCCGCATACCCGCGGCCAACGCCAGTTCATAGCCTTTCATATTGGGCACTAGCACGGAATAAGCCAAATCAGCAGTGGGTAGCTGCGCCGCCAAGACATCGGTTCCAGCCATTTGAGGTACGGCTTTTGGAGAGACAAAACTGCCAATCTCAAGTTCAGGAACGCCGGTCACGGCAAGGCTTTCAATCAAGCGTTGCCGCTGCTCGAGAGTTAATTGCTGCGGCTGGGCTTGTAAACCATCTCGAGGCGCCACTTCTTTAATCAAAATTTGGTTAGTCATGACGACCTCTCTGTTGTCACGGTAAAACAGCATCCGGTAACCCTTTGAGCGTAGGGAAAAATATCCAACGGCCAAAAAGCGTTGCTGACGTTTAGAATAACAGCCGTTGTACGGTCAGCACCACACAGTGGACCCCGTTAGCGCTGACTGAGACTCCATAGCAGCTCATTTTTTGCCAGATTACTCGTGAAAGTTTATCGACGGCGAGGTACTGTACCGGGGAGTCAGGGTTATTGTTGCTCTTTGGTATCCGGCGTCTGAAGGGGAAATTCTTGAAGCCAGCAAAAGTATTGCAGCGAAAACCACTGGGGCTGGGTCATCAACCGGCCCTAGTCATCGTAGACGTTGTGAACGGTTTTACCGATCCAGCGTGTCCTCTTGGTACCGATGCCGATAGCGTCGTCACCAGCAATATCACGCTGATGAAAGCCTTCCACGAACGCAACCTCCCCGTATTTCTGACCACCGTCATTTTTAGAAATGAGCAGCAGGCGCGGGTATTTCGTGACCGCCTACCCGCTCTTGAGTTACTGACGCCGGAGTCGGACTGGGTCAAGTTCGATGCCCGGTTGCCAATGATTGACTCTGATATTGTCATTGAAAAAACCCACGCCAGTGCTTTTCACGGCACGACTCTCGGTGCCCAGCTCGAAGAAGTGGGTGTCGACTCACTAGTTGTAACCGGCTTGACCACCAGCGGCTGTGTTCGCGCTACCGCCGTAGACGGCCTGCAAAATGGCTATCGCGTTGTGGTTCCCAGAGAGGCCGTAGGCGATAGAAACCACAATGCGCACGATGCCAATTTGTATGATTTAAACGCCAAATATGCTGACGTTTTGACAGTAAATGAAGTTATCGCACAGCTACTTTGAGGCGTTGGCAGCGTCGAAAGCGGCCATCTGCTCGGCGGTCGCCTCCGTCTGGTATTTTGCTTTCCAATCACCATAGGGCATGCCATAAACCAGCTCACGAGCGTGATCGAGCGCAACCGACTCCCCCTGCTCTTCAGCTGCAGCAACGTACCACTTAGAGAGGCAGTTGCGGCAAAAACCCGCGAGAGTCATGAGCTCTATGTTTTGAACGTCTTTACGCCCATCCAAATGGGCAAGCAGGCGGCGAAACACCGCTGCTTCAATAGCATCGTTAGACATGTCCTCAGCGCCTCAGCCTTTTATTTACCATACGACTAAAATCTTTTGCTTGTTCTGGATAGCGCCACTTTAAATTCGCGAACTCCTCGGTGGAGAAGAAGTCGACATTGCTGACCTCTAAGGGCGCGCGAACCTCAGGCGTTGGCTCGCCCACAGGCGAACACCAATACAAATGAAAGCCATTTTGAAAGACGGCCGCAGTGTCCTGGGCGGACACGGCAACGTTGGTCTCCTCCCAAGTTTCCCGTTCTGCACCGCACTGTGCTGACTCGCCAGATCTCACGGTGCCGCCAGGTGGACCCCACTTACCCAACGCTTCCACCAATAGCACTTTTTTGTTGTGTATCACCAAGCAGCCCGCAGTAAACGCCTCATCACCCCCTTCCTTGACGGTGCAGTCGGGTGCGAATTCGCAGCCAACCAATAAAGCAGATACAACAGCCACTAAAAAACCTTTACCGCTCGTAGACAATTTCCACATGTTCTCCTCCAACGGTTCCCCTGAGTCTTTCTAATAAGTCGTCGCTAGGATTCACTCGCCACTGATCTCCCAGTACTACGCGAGCTGATCCCTTAGGTTGAAAATAATCAACCGTAACCGGACAGTCACCTCCACTTGAAGTCAGCAACGCCTCTTTAATCAGCTGTCTCAACTTTCGGTCAAGACCACCATCGAAAACCTCTAAGCGTATTTCCCTGACTCGCGAGAGTCTTGCCTGCTCTAGCGAACGAATTTCTCGAGCTCGCATGGACAACCCACCCGAGTATTCGTCACTTTGAACTCGGCCACTTAGCAACACAATACGGTCCTTAACCAAAAGCTCTCTGTGCTCAGTGTACGCCTCTGCGTAGACCGTTGACTCGATTTGTCCCGTATTGTCGTCTAATTTTAAGACCGCCATCACACCTCTTTGGGTTTTTATAGTCCTGATATCAACAATTAAGCCTGCGACAGTGATGTTGTTGTCCGGTTGCAGATCCCGCAGACGGCGTGGCGCAAATTTGCGAACCTCAGTTTCGTACTCTTGAATCGGATGCCCGCTGAGAAAGCTACCCACACTCTCCTTCTCACCGTTGAGAATCTCTTTCAACGTCCAAGGACGTACCCCGCGATGTTCAGCATAGGGATCACCATCGGCGGTGGGGGCGACATCCCCAAAGAGATCGGTCATACCCGCCTCATTGTTTGCCACAGTTTGCTCTGCCGCACGCAGTGCATCATCTAGGGCTGCCAGCTGAGTCCATCGCTCAACGCCAAAGCCATCAAGAGCACCACTTTTTATTAAAGCTTCAAGGGCGCGGCGATTAACTTTGCGAGGGTCTGTCCGTGAGCAGAGGTCAAATAGATCGGTAAAGGCGCCGCCTGAAATCCGCGCTGCCAGCAGGTTTTCCACAGGGCCCTCACCCAAACCCTTAATTGCCCCCAACCCGTAAACAATTTCATTATCTGGGTTGACCGTAAATAGGTATGCCCCCTCGTTAACGGCAGGCAAGCGTAAGACAACGCCCATAGATTTACACTCATCTCGCAAGGTCAAGAGTTTGTCTGTGTTATCAAGTTCTGAGCTCATGACCGCGGCCATGAACTCCGCGGGAAAGTGTGTTTTTAACCAAGCAGTTTGATAGGACACCAACGCATAAGCCGCTGAGTGTGATTTGTTGAAACCGTAGCCAGCAAACTTTTCCACCAAGTCAAAGATTTTCATAGCCAAGTTAGGGTCGACGCCTTTGGCACTGGCCCCTTCCTCGAAAACTGACCGCTGCTTGGCCATTTCTTCTGGCTTTTTCTTACCCATGGCACGCCGCAAAAGATCAGCACCACCTAGGGTGTAGCCCGCCAGCTCCTGAGCAATCTGCATCACTTGTTCCTGATACAAGATAATGCCGTAAGTAGGCTCTAAAATAGGCTGCAAAGAGTTGTGCTGATAGGACGCATCCGGATACGCCAGGGCCTCACGGCCGTGCTTACGGTTGATAAAGTTATCTACCATGCCAGACTGCAGTGGACCCGGTCTAAATAGGGCAACTAGGGCAATAATGTCCTCAAAGGAGTCGGGCTGAAGGCGTTTAATTAAATCTTTCATCCCCCTAGATTCAAGCTGAAAAACCGCCGTAGTTTCAGCGGATTTGAGCAGGGTAAATACCTTGGGGTCATCAAGGGGGATTTCGCTGATATCGAGTTTTACACCCGGCTCATGGGCGCGGGCTTTGTTGATCATAGCGACCGCCCAATCGATAATTGTAAGCGTACGAAGACCCAGGAAGTCGAACTTTACAAGACCAGCCTCCTCAACATCATTCTTGTCATACTGGGTAACGAGGCCCCCACCCTCTTCATCACAATAAAGCGGTGAAAAATCTGTCAATCGAGAGGGCGCGATCACCACACCACCCGCATGCTTTCCAACGTTCCGGGTCACCCCCTCCAGCTGGACCGCCATATCCCAAATCTCTTGGGCCGAACTATCGTCTTTTAGCAACTGAACCAAAGCGTCTTCTTGTTCGAGCGCTTTTTCTAGGGTAATGCCCACCTCAAAAGGAATGAGTTTGGACATTTTATCGGCGAGGCCGTAAGGCTTATCCTGCACCCTCGCGACATCTCGAACCACCGCTTTTGCAGCCATCGTACCGAAGGTTATGATTTGAGAGACCGCCTCCCTGCCGTAGGTATCTGCCACGTACTCAATGACCTCGTCGCGACGATCCATACAAAAATCAACGTCGAAATCGGGCATCGATACACGCTGGGGGTTGAGGAATCTCTCGAACAGCAAATCGTAAGCCAGAGGATCGAGATCTGTAATTTCCAAGACATACGCGACGAGAGAACCTGCCCCCGAACCGCGACCGGGGCCCACTGGAATGCCCTGCTGTTTACCCCAACGAATGAAGTCCATAACCACCAAAAAGTAGCCGGGAAAGCCCATTTCATTGATGACGCCCAACTCAAAATCTAGCCGCTCTCGATACTCTGTAACCGTTGCAGGGTCAGTGAGCTGCAGCTGCTCGAGGCGCCGATTCAAGCCTTCATGGGACAGCTGGCTCAGGTAGTCTTCGATTGTAGTGCCGTCGGGGACAGGAAAATCCGGAAGGCTGGGCTCACCCAAGGGAATAGTAACGGAACAACGCTTGGCGATTTCGACGGTATTGGTGAGTGCTTCAGGTAAGTCACTGAACAACTCAACCATCTCTTCAGGAGAGCGTAAGTATTGCTGCTCAGAATATTGCCGAGGTCTGCGGGGGTCATCGAGGGTGCGGCCATAACCGATGCACACTCTGGCCTCGTGGGCCTCAAATTCATCCGATGTTAAAAATCGCACATCATTGGTCGCAACGACCGGACACCCCAGTTCGGCCGCGAGTTTAACCGCCGCATGCAAGTAATCCTCCTCACCCAAACGACCGGTACGATGCACCTCGATGTAAAATCGACCGGGAAATGTCGTCATCCATCGCTGTAGCGAGGCGCGAGCTTCCTCCTCATGGCCGTTGATGAGTAGCTGACCAAACTCGCCCTGACAACCTCCGGACAAGGCCAAAACACCCGCAGCATGTGCGTCCAGCCAGTCCCGGTCTATTCGAGGGGAACCGTGATACTGCCCTTCACGCCAGGCTTTCGAAATCAGCAGTGTCAGGTTCTGATAACCTTGCTCATTCATCGCCAGCAGCGATATGGGCTTAGGGCGGTCGCGATCCTCAGGGTCCTCGACCCATAAATCAACGCCCACAATTAATTTCAATCCGGCCTGCTGAGCAGCCTTGTAGGCTTTAATTAAACCGTAAAAGTTAGTGGCATCGGTCACGGCAACCGCGGGCATACCCTGAGCCGCCACTTCAGCCATAAGCTTGGGTATCCTGACCAAACCATCGACCAGAGAGAACTCGGTGTGCAGACGTAAGTGTACAAATTGCTTCATAGGCAGACGCTATAGGACAGTGGACTAGGTAAGCAAGCGTTTTACAGGCGCAAAGCTCTTTCTATGCCACGGCGTCACTCCCAAGCTTGCCAGGGCAGCCATATGTTCGCGGGTGGGGTAACCCTTATGACGGGCAAATCCATAGCCAGGATACTGATCGTCTAACGCCATCATTTCAGCATCTCTTTGTACCTTTGCCAAAATTGAAGCCGCACCAATACTGACTTCAAGAGCATCACCGCCGATGATCGGCTTAGCATTGTAAGACCAGTCAGGCAATCGATTGCCATCGACTAACACTAAATCGGGCACCAATGACAAACCATCGACTGCTCTGTGCATGGCCAATAATGACGCCTGCAAAATGTTGAGCGAGTCGATTTCTGCCACTGATGCCCGGGCAACACACCAAGTAAGGGCTCTAGATTTAATAGCAGCCGCAAGCTGCTCACGACGCTTTGCCGACAATTTTTTTGAATCTGTGACCCCTTCTGGAGCTTGACCGCTAAAGATGACGGCCGCTGCCACGACATCACCGGCCAAAGGCCCTCGGCCTACCTCATCGACGCCGGCAATCCACTGGTAGCGATTTTCAGACTCCGGAGCTCTCAATATCTCAGCCACGCTTCGAATTCACCAGACTATCAAGGGCATTCGCACTGCGATCAGCAAAGCCACCACCAATCTGCGCAGCCAACTCATCAAATACGGGAATCTGTTGTTCCATCCCACGCTCCAAGACAGTTTCCACCTGACGCACCAATTCCCCGGGAGTCGCTGCATCCTGAAGTAGCTCCGGCACCACCTCCCGCCCTGCGAGGACATTGGGCAGCCCGACAAAGGGGGTGATCGCCATGCGTGACAAAATTTGCCAAGACAACCAGGGCATGCGGTAAGCCACCACCATAGGTCTGCGAAGTAACATGGCCTCAAGCGTCGCCGTACCTGACGCCAGCAGTACAGCATCGCTGGCCAGCATTGCCTCTCTACCTTGCCCTGAGATAACCGTCACAGAAAGCTCAAGCGCCTGTGTAACCGCCTCAATTTGGCGCCTGCGATCATCATTCGCCGCCGGGATAAGAAAATGGAGATTTCGGTGCTGGGATGCCAACGCTGCCATGGTCTGGCCGTAAATAGCCATCAGTGACGCCACCTCCCCGGCGCGACTTCCGGGCAATACCGCAAGCACTTTGGCATCGTTTTGCAATCCAAATTTTGCCCGCTGCACTGCCCTACTGGGCAACTCAGCGAGTTCCTCAATCAGAGGATGGCCAACACAAATCGCCGGCACCCCCGCGGCCTCATAAAACCGAGTTTCAAACGGGAGCAAACACAGCATTAGATCAACCGCTGTTGCAATTTTCCTAACTCGCCCCGGCCGCCATGCCCAGACAGAAGGGCTCACAAGGTGCGCCGTTGTTAGGCCTTGAGCGCGCAACTGCCCTTCCAGAGTGAGATTAAAATCAGGACTGTCTATCCCAAGAAAGCAGTCGGGACGCCAGTTTACTTGCTGTTCGAAGGCCTGACGTCTGACTTTGAGCAATTCAGGAAGACGCTTGAGCGGCTCGACGATGCCAAAGACCGAGAGACGATCCATTGGGTGTGATGAAACTAAACCCTGTTCCGCTAATCCGTCACCGCCAATACCTCGGAGCTGCAAGTGTGAGTGACGCCGCCGCAGCTCTTTTGCCACCGACGCCCCTAGGATGTCTCCTGAAGCCTCACCTGCCAGAATCCCGAGACGCATGACGTGCTCGCCCCCAATCAGCGGACGATGCCACGCTCTGAATTGATCAGGCTGTCGACAAGCATCTGTAATTCGGGAGTTTCTTTGACCATCCCCTCCAAGCGCTGTACAGCGCTGTCGAGAGTCAGGCCCTGCCGATAAATAATTTTATAAGCTCGCCGCAACTCCGCTACGGTATGACTACTAAAACCTCGCCTTCGCAAACCTTCCGAGTTAATAGTCTTAGCCTCAGCAGGACTGCCCGCTACGGTTACGAAGGCGGGCACATCTTTTCCTATGGCAGTGCCCATACCACTGAAGCTGTGGGCTCCGATTTTGCAGAACTGGTGCACCAGCGTATAACCACTGAGAATAGCCCAATCGCCCACTACGACATGACCCGCCAGCGCAGTGTTGTTTACAAGAATCGTGTTGTTACCGACCACACTATCGTGACCCACATGAACGTATGCCATGATCAGATTGTGATCCCCTAATTGGGTGATGCCACGATCCTGCACAGTACCTCGGTGAATGGTGACATTCTCGCGAATGATGTTGTCATTACCGATCAGTAATTCAGTCGGCTCATCATGGTACTTGAGGTCCGGCGTAGCCTCCCCCACGGTACTAAACTGGTATATGTGGTTTCTGGCGCCAATCGTTGTGGGCCCGCGAATAACCACATGGGGTTCTATAACGGTCTCAGGCCCTATCTTTACGTCTGGACCAATCACCACATAGGGGCCAACCGTTACCGAATCTGAAATTTCGGCTTTGGCATCAATAATGGCAGTGGGATGGATCACAGGCTACCGGTCTGCGCAGAGGATAGTTGCCGAGGCGCAGATGGCGCCTTCGACTTCAGAGCGCACGTCAAACTTCCAAATACCTCGTCGCTCACTGACAATATTTGCGTAGAGATTGACACAATCTCCGGGAACGCAGGGGCGTTTAAAACGGAGTTTGTCTACGCCTACTAGGTAATAAAGGGACCCATCCTTTGGTGTTTTACCCATGGTTTTGAAACCCAGTATGCCCGCTGCTTGTGCCATTGCTTCAACCAACAAGACACCGGGAAAAACGGGGTTTTCGGGGAAATGGCCATCAAAGTAAGGCTCGTTGATACTGAGGTTCTTGTAGGCGTGAATTGACTCGCCAAGCTCCAAAGCCATAACTCTATCGACCAGCAAAAATGGATAGCGGTGCGGGAGGTGCTCTCGAATAGCAGCGATATCCATAATCATGACCCTTTCTCCTCACCCTCAGTAACTTCAAAAGACTGTTTTTCCAAGGCCTTCACGCGACGGGCAAGCGTAGCGAGCTGCTCGAATCGAACCGCGTTCTTACTCCAGTCTCGATAGGGCTGTATCGGTGTGCCCGACGCGTACAAGCCAGGTTCTTCGAGAGACTTACTGACTCTCCCTTGCCCATTGACGTGAACATTGTCAGCAATAGTGATGTGATCGCTGATACCCACCATACCTGCGAAGGTGCAGTCTTTACCGATAACGGTACTGCCACCAACACCACTGCAAGCAGCAAACGCCGTGCGCTGTCCAACCCGCACGTTGTGTGCCAGGTGCACCTGATTATCCAAAATAGCGTTGTCCTCAATGACCGTGTCCTCAAGGGCACCTCGATCGATCGTGCAACCAGCGCCAATCTCAACACGGTGCCCAATTCGGACACCGCCCATTTGCAATATCTTCACCCAGCCATCTTCAGAGGGTGCAAAGCCGAAGCCATCAGCGCCTATCGTCGCATTGCTGTGAATAATACAGTGATCACCAATCACGACACGGTGGTACAAAACGGTATTGGGGTACAGGCGTGTGTAGCTGCCGACTTGAGCGTGCTGTCCTATATAGACACCGGCACCTATCATGGCGCCATCGCCGATAACAACACCCTCTTCTAAAACGGCATTTGCACCCACACTAACCCCGCTACCCAAGACAGCCGTGTCGTGAACAACGGCAGTCTCGTGGATTCCAGCAGAAGGAACGGGGCGGTCATCAAAGAGTTGGGTGGCGTGAGCAAAGCTCAAGTAAGGGTTGTCGCTGAGTAACGTCGCCCCCGACCAGCTCTCCGACCATTCTGGGCGCAAGATGAGTGCACCCGCCTGCGTCGTGCTGGCTTGAGATAAGTGTACTTCCTTAACAACGAAGCTAAGCTGAGACGCGCCAGCCGTTGCGAGCGGCGCAATACCATCAAGCTCAATATCGGGCTCCCCAAGGAGCTCAAGATTCAGTCGCTTAGCAATGTCACCCAGCTTCAGCAAAGGAAGTTGACTTCACTCTTCAGCGGGCAACTGATTTAGCTTGTCGGTAACCTTAGCCGTGATGCTGTAACCGAGATCGGCATGGATCACTGTTTGCTGCTGCAGCAACAAGCCAATTTGCTCTGTAGTGATAATGTCTCGTAGGACTTCCCGGGCTTTAGGGGCAAGCTCCTGAAAAACGCGTTGCGCATTTTGCTGCTGTAGGGTCTGCAGCTTCTTCGCGACATACTCTAGGTCCGAATTTTTACTGGAGATCTTCTGTCTGGCAGCAACCATTTGGTCTTCGCTCATCGCGGCTTGGTCACGTTGAAATTCTTGCACGAGCTTGTCGAGCTCTTCCCGCAAGCTTTCAAATTCATTTTTATCGCCGGTGAAGCCTTCATTGTTTTCAAACTCAGCCAATCGCTGCTGCGCAAGGTCAGTTTGAAGTATCGCTTCCTCAAGATTGACGACCGCGATTTTACCCTGGGCCATCGCCAACGTGGGTAGTACCAACAGTGCCGCAGACACCAAGAATTTATTGAATGGTTTCACAACAACCTCCCTTAACAGAGTTTTTAAAATTAGAAACTTCTACCCAGCGTAAACTGGAAAACTTCGCGCTCATCGATCTCACTAGCGTTGAGCGGTTTCGCTAAGCTAAACGTCAGCGGACCAAACCCAGACAGCCAAGTCACGCCAACGCCGACAGAATAACGCAGCTCACCGGCATCGACATCAAAACAGTTAACCTGATTGCCGCGACAGTTGGTATTGAATACGTTGCCCACATCTAAGAAGAATGCTGAACGCAGTGAACTTCGATCCTTAATAAAGGGCATCGGGAAGAGCAATTCAGCACTGCCTTCGGCAAGCACGTT
>ENA-UZXB01017165-UZXB01017165.1-metagenome-genome-assembly--contig:-Day-2-1m-contig-17165_pt1 | contig 10926 bp, 8 predicted proteins | sample MGYA00260339_ERZ794899 | MGnify/ENA metagenome assembly ERZ794899 | reverse complement strand
CTAAGATAATTTTTCTAAGCATAACTGAATGCCCAATACAGTCAAATCAGAGCTAGATTGACATGTCACCTCCCTTCAAATGAGACCTAAATAAGCATAAAAAAAGGGCCAAATGCAGCCCCGCTTAAAAGGCATTATAGAGCCTCTCAGAGGCATCCTAAGCATACCTAGCAAGCACCATAAAGCCAGCAATAACATGGCTTCTCAGGGCAGTCTGGTGCGTCCTTTAGGGTGCTGTGGAGCGGGGTTGGCTGGGGAGGCTGGGGAAGGCGAAATAGGGGTATATAGTACCTATTTGGACAGACAATGGAAAAATCACTAATATGTTGGGCTTATTTTTATTAATTATTTAGGGGAAGGTAATGGCTGCTAGCAAAATTGACGACACTAGAAAGCAGGGTATTAAAATTTTAATAATGTTAGCCGTGGTTGGTTTAGTTGTTTTTTTTGGATACGGCCCTTTATTTGATCTTGTAGGAGGTGGTATTCCAGGTAGAGTTCTTGGAGCAACTTTTGGCTCGATTTTCGCTATTTTGATGACAATGTTCCTTTTAAATAAGCAAACTGAAATTGAGCAAGAGAGCAAGAAAAGTGAGAGAGTTTTTGATGAAAAGGTGCACTTGTATAAAAGCATTGTAGAAAGTGCAAAAGATATGTTGAAGGATAATCAGCTCGATTCTAAAGAGATGCTAGCTTTACCTTTTACACTTATACAAATGCAAATGGTGGGTGGAGATGATGCTATCAAAATATATACTGAATTTTTTGAAAAGATAAACGACATTTATGAAGAAGATGAAAATGAAGTCGTAAAAATACCAGAATCAAAAGCGCATGAAGTTTTCTCATTGTTAAGTAGATTCTCGGTCCAATGTCGAGTTGATCTTGGAATTTCTGATACACCTATTGATGAGACTATTTTTTCTAGAGCAATAACAGCACTTGAGCAGTCAAATAATGCAGTCAAAGGAAAGCGGGATACATCTAAATATACATATAATGGTAAGGCGTATGCTAAAGGTAGGCTGGTCCACGCGGTTATTCAGGATTTTGTAGAAAAAAACCCAAAAACGACTTTTGATGATCTTAAAAAAGCATTCCCTAATGAATGGCAAGCTGACAACCCTAATCAGCGGAATCGTGCTGTTTTTGTTAGGCTAAGTGATGCTGAGCAGCTTTACAAAGATAAAGGCCACAGACGCCACTTTTTAAAAGATGGAGAACCTATACCGTTGCTTGATGAAATTATCGCAGTATCAAATCAATGGGGAATTGGCAATATAGGGAATTTCATTGATGGTGTAAATCAAAGTCATAATTCTAAAATTTCTAAGTAATTATTATGAATAGAAATTATTTTGATGAGAAAACGATTCATAAACTCAATGCCTATGTTTATGCATTATTTGACCCATTAGAAGACAGGCCTTTTTATATTGGCAAGGGAAGGGGTAATAGAATTTTTCAGCATGTGAAAGGAGCTATTCTTGAGGACAAAGAAAGCAATAAATATGAGAAGATTAGAGATATCAGAGCAAGGACCCAAAATAATAGAGTGAGGCATAGTGTGATTCGCCATGGGATGAGCGATGAAGTAGCCTTTGAGGTAGAGTCTGCTTTAATTGACTTGGCCAATAGAACTGGAGCTAACTTAACAAATGAGGTTACTGGGCACAATAGCATTGAAAATGGCATGATGAGTATTGATGAGATTTTGAGAAAGTATAATGCACCACCGTTAAACGAGTTGCTTCATAATGTTGTAATCATAAATATAAATAAAAAATATAAATCAGTTCGAAGCGAGGCTTTACATGGCAACACAAAGCATACTGCAAAAGATTTAATTTATGAATCAGTTAAGCAGGCTTGGGTAATCGGTAAAAGAAGGGGAACTGTTGAATATGTCTTGGCTGAATACAAAGGAATAATCGTTGAAGTATATGAAGTTATTGAAGTAAGTATTAATGGCCAGATTGAGAAATGGTATCCGGTATCAGGATACAAAAATAGGTGGGGATTTCATGGCAAAAAGGCCATCGATGATGTTAGGTCTGTTTACATCAATAAATCAATTTCTCATCATAAAAAAAGAGGCGCTGCTAATCCAGTTAGGTACAGATTATAAAATATTAACTCCAATGGAATTACCATTGAGCGCTGTCTGAAGTCCTATCTTTTGCTCTAATCCTTACGTCACAATATTGAATCACAGAATTATGGATTCCCCCATGAGGGTATCAAATATTTTTACTGCTATTGGTGATCGCAGAAAGACCAAATATAGCCCCGCTTAGAACGCAATATAGGCCGTTCTAGAGCCCTTTTCAGAGCGCCTATAAGTTACATAAACCCAGTAATAACGTGGCCCTCAGGGCAGTCTGATGCGTCCTATGGGGTGCTGTGGAGCGGAGTTGGACTGGGTAGCCTGGGGAGGGCGAAATAGGGTGATATAGCACCTAATCAAGCACTCTCTCTTGCTGTTTTAGGCATGACAGAGAAAAAGATTCAGACCGAAATGAACTTTCCATCACATAGCTGTCTTAGTAAGCGTGAATGCTTCTCCCCCTAGAACATGATCAGTTATATCTCTCCGAAGAAGCCCTGTTAACGCAGGGTTTTTTTGTGCCTGAGCAATCCAGCCTAGCTGCGCCTGTTGATGCTGATCACGTTACTCTGAGATGCGCCTGGAGTAGGGCTACTGTAGTCAGGTAGGTCTTCAGTTAACTTGTCAGTAAGCTCTCTGTACTGCGCAATCATAGAGTTGCTGAAGATTCCTGCTTTACCATAATCGCTTTGTATATGACTCTCAACAGGTCTCCAGCCAAACATGCGTCCAAACTGAGGGAGATTGCTTATTCCTTTAATATCCCCTAGGTGATTACCTGTGTGTCTTAGGCTATACGCGGTCAACTTTAGATTACCTGTCGCTCTCAACAACTCTCGCTTCATTAGGTTTGTATGGGTAGTTTCTGATTGAGTTGATCTAAAGCCACAGATAGATGCAAAGCCCATAGAATCTTTAGCGGCATCCTTAAACTCCAAGAGTAGGTTTCTATGCGTGTCGTTCACAACTACCACAGGTCTAGTCCTATGATCCCTTTTTGTGCCACCTAAGACAAAGTAGCCTAGCTCTGGATGGACATGAGTGACATCTGACTGACAGAGTTCACTGGCGTGGCTGCCACTAAAGATGCCGAATACGTGAAGTCTGAAAAAGTGGTCATACGAAGCGTCATGAGCCGCTGCCCATATCAAAGGCAGCTCTGTGTCGACATCAGCCACCTCTCGTATCTTCGCGTTTGCTCTTTGCTCGTTGATGGTAAGTTTAGTTGTAATAGTAACGTTGGTAGCTACTTCGTCAGCATACATTCGCATTGCTGCAGCTGAGGGAGCTAGGTTTCTTTTAGCCGTGGCAGGTGATTCCCTGTAGAGTTGTACCAAATGCTCTTTATACCGTCTCAGCGCTACGTTGCAGTTGTCTGACGTGAACTCTTGATTGCCACTGAAGTTTATGAAGTCTTCCAGCCGCTTCAAGTCTTTGGCCAGCTCTCTAGTGCGCTTCTTTAGCTGACCCTCGCTTTTAAGAGATTTACCTATGTTGTTGCTTCTGTGATCTTTATAGCGTTCTACGGCATCGCTAAACAGGTGAAAGTTTTCATGACCTTTTGGCGTTTTCAATAGTTCGTTGACCGCAGACACGAGAGCCTCTGGCAGTTTCTCAGCGGTGGGATAAACCTCACTCCACTGTGGATGGTCTTGATTGGCGTGGATGCCTAAGGCGTCATCTATGGTATCCATGAAGCCGTCCTCTCTAGGGTCTACATTGACCAGCGCACCCTGTTCTACTTTGCGTTCTTGCAGTAGAGCTTTTGCACCTTTGTTGGCTTCTCCTCTGGTTAGGTCACCAAGGCTTGTTGCGCCAATGAGTCTGCAGAGGTCTTCAAACTTTTTATTATGCTTTTCTATAGCTGCGGTGATGTCAGATGCAGGTGCAGACTTCGTCAGCTTGAGGGGTTTTACGATATTTGTAGGGATGTTCATTAACTTGGCTTTTCCGTGCAGGGCTTTAGGAAGGCCCCGCTGATACGACAGCCAGTCAGTGCTTTTGCTTATTCTGAGATGCTTGATAGTCTTCAATGTCATGACTCCATAGTAGCAGGGTCAGAACACTATAACTATACATGGATTATACATGAGACTTTGGTATTGCTTGGTGCATGCAATGAAAAGTCTTTTTAAATCAGTAGGTTATGTGATTTGTCGTCTTTTGATATGGTGCCCAGGAGAGGACTTGAACCTCCACCCCCTTGCGAGGACCAGCACCTGAAGCTGGCGTGTCTACCAATTTCACCACCTGGGCATTTACTACTTCCACAACGGCTGCAAACTACTTCAACGGTATTACCACAGCCCGCTCAAAACGTGGGCGCGCACTATAGTAAGCACCATGGTTTTTGTCAATTACCAAGGCTAAATTTAATGGTTTTGTGATGGCATGCATTCCTTTGAACGCTATTTTTGCCAGAATTATCAGGTCGTAGATTGTTGTGTCGACTTTGCTTAGCAGGATATGTGTGGATATTGAGTTTTGTGCAGTGACAGAAAGGGGTTATGACTAATCAAAAACTCAATATTAAGGATGATACCTATGCAACTTCTAATCAAACACCTGTCTCTCTTCCTAGCGACTCTTCTTCTTATGTCAATTGTCTCTATTTCCGTTGCAGACCCAACGGACGAAATGCGGTCTCTGGTGGTGACCGCAGACTATCACCCCGTCAACGTCAACAAGGCCTCTGCCTCTGAGATCGCTGAAGCCTTGCGCGGGTGGGTTATAAAACTGCCACTGCCATTGTGGCTTACCGCAAAGCCGACGGCCCTTTTAAAGCGGTTGAAGATCTAATGGCGGTAAAGGGTGTGGGTGCTCGAACTCTGGCAAAAAATGAGCGTGTAATTGCCCTTGAATGATATACACTTACGTCTAGAGCGCTGTAAAAAACCGGTCGCCAGTGCGGCCGGTTTTTTTATGGGGTGTCAATATCAAAGGATTGGGATTAACCGGGCTAATATGAGTGCAGATGCAATAATCACCCTGATTATTTTATCGGGCTTTATGATCACCGCTATCAGTGGAAGACTGGCGGTGGACTTTGCCCTTGCCGCCGCTATGACAGCGCTGCTGGTGTTTGGTGTGCTAACCCCGGTGGAGGCTTTTCAGGGGTTTGCCAATCCCGCGATTTATATTATTGCCTGTTTTTATATTGTCTCTGCCGCGCTGAAAGAAAGTGGCGCTCTGCACTGGTGGATTGGCAAATGGCTCGGTAGTAATGGCTCTCCCCCCAAGGCTATTCCTCGGGTGATGGCGCCGGTTGCGTTTATAAGCTCAATAATCAGTAATACGCCAGTCGTTGCTATCTTTATTCCCCTGCTGCAGGACTGGGCTAAGCGGCACAATCTCTCTGTCTCTAAATTATTGTTACCCCTGAGCTATGCATCAATTCTCGGTGGGACCTGCACCTTGATTGGCACCAGTACAAATGTGCTGCTGGTAGGCATGTTGCAGGGCAATCCGGAAGCCGCGAGTCTGCATCTGTTTAGCCCAGCCATTATCGGTGTGCCTCTGGTCTTGATTGGTGTGCTGTATTTTGTGCTGGTGGGTCATCGTCTGCTGCCTTCGCGCATGGGTGCGACAGAGGCGGCTACGGACGCGCGGGAATACGGTGTCAGTATGCGAGTGGTCGCTGGTGGTGCGCTGTCGGGGCTGAGTATTGCCGATGCGGGTTTGCGCCACCTGCAATATAGTTTTCTGTCAGAAATTCAGTCTGAAGGGCATATTATTCCTGCGGTGGGCCCGGAGGAGATTCTCCGGGACAATGATATTCTGGTCTTTGTGGGTCAACCGGAGGCGGTATCTGAGTTGCGTCAATTTCCGGGGATGGTTCCGGCAGAGGGGCAGGTGCTTAAGTTGGATGCCCCTTACAGTTCCAGGGCGCTTATCGAAGCCGTTGTGGCTCCTGTATCCAATATGGTGGGCAAGACAGTTAAGGACTCTGGATTTCGCACATTGTTTGGTGGGGCTATTTTGTCGGTTTCGCGCAATGGTGAACGCATTGATCAGAAGGTGGGTAGTATAGTTCTGCGCGCGGGTGACACGCTGTTGCTGGAGGCGGCTCGGGGTTTTGTTCGCCGTCATCGCTACAGTCGTGACTTTTTATTGCTCAGCCGTATCGATGATTTAACCGCCCCCAATTTTGACAAAGCACCAGTGGCGTTAAGCCTGTTAGGTGCTTTTATTGCGGTGGTGGTCAGTGGCCTTTTGCCACTGGTGGTGGCTGCTATGGTGTTGGTAGCAGCGCTAGCGTTCACTCGCTGTATCTCTTTGGAATTTGCTCAGCGCAGCATTGATATCCGTGTGTTGCTGGCCATAGGTGCATCACTTTCTTTGGGGCTGGCTATTCAAAAAACCGGTCTAGCAGATGCCGGCGCTCAGGCGATGATGGCGCTCGCTGGCGATAACCCGTTTCTAAATCTTCTATTACTCTATATAGTAACAGTGTTAGCCACCGAGCTGATTACCAATAATGCCGCAGCTGTCTTGATGTTTCCGCTGGCTCTGGTGCTTAGCACCGAATTAGGAACCAGCCTGTTACCCTTTGTAATGGCCATTATGTTTGGCGCTTCCGCCAGCTTTTTGACGCCTGTAGGTTACCAGACCAATTTGATGGTTCAGGGCCCAGGAGGGTACCAATTTGCCGATTTTTTTCGCGTGGGAATTGGGTTGAGCCTATTAGTGGGGGTTACCGTGATGATATTAGTACCTTTGGTATGGACATTTTAAAAAGGAGAAGTAGCAACAATGACAGAATTGACCTGTTTTAAGGCGTACGACATTCGCGGGCAGCTGGGTACCGAGCTCGATGAGGAAATCGCCTACCGAATAGGCCGCGCTTATGCGGAGTTTCTTGCGCCGGACAATGTAGTACTTGGCGGTGATATCCGTCTCACTAGTGAATCTATCAAACTGGCACTCAGCGAGGGCATTCGTGACGCCGGTGCCGATGTCATCGATATTGGTACCGTGGGCACGGAAGAAGTGTATTTTGCCACATCATTTTTACAGGCGGACGGGGGCATTGAAGTCACCGCTAGCCACAATCCCATTGATTACAACGGTATGAAGCCTATTCGTGAAGGCTCCAGGCCTATCAGCTCTGATACTGGGCTGTTGGATATTAAAACGTTGGCAGAGGCTAACGACTTTCCCTCGGTGGATCCCGCGCGCAGAGGCGGCTATCGCATAGCATCTATTTTGGATGCCTATCTGGATCATCTGCTAACCTATATTGATCTGGAGAAGATTACCCCCATCAAATTGGTGATGAACGCGGGAAATGGTGCTGCTGGCCATGTGGTTGATGCTCTGGAGGCGCGTTTTGAGCAGCTTGGGGCGCAGATTGATATCGTCAAGATCAACATTGAGCAGGACGGGACTTTCCCCAACGGCATCCCCAACCCCATTTTGCATGAGAACAGGGCACCTACTATTGATGCGGTGCTAGAGCATGGGGCTGATATAGGCATTGCTTGGGATGGTGACTTCGATCGCTGTTTTCTGGTTGATGAACTGGGCAACTTTATTGAGGGTTATTATATTGTCGGGTTGTTGGCAGATGCATTTCTGCGTAAAAATCCCGGTGCCAAAGTGGTGCATGACCCCCGCCTCACGTGGAATACCATAGACGTGGCCAATAAAGGTGGCGGCAGTGCTGTGCAGTCCAAAACCGGCCATGCTTTCATTAAAGAGCTGATGCGTACTGAAGATGCAGTCTACGGTGGCGAGATGAGTGCTCATCATTACTTCCGGGATTTCTTCTACTGCGACAGTGGCATGATTCCCTGGTTACTGGTGATGGAGCTGGTAACTAGCAGCGGTAAACCACTGTCTGAGTTGGTGCGCGATATGGTGGAGGCCTACCCATCGCCGGGCGAGATCAATCGCAAGATTGCGGACCCTAAAGCGGCGATAGATGGGGTTAGACGGCACTACGAAGAAAACGCTTTGGCTATAGATACCACCGATGGAATTTCCATGGAGTTTGCTGACTGGCGTTTTAATTTACGAATGAGTAATACCGAGCCAGTAGTCAGACTTAACCTTGAAACAAAGGGTGATAGGGATTTACTCGCCCGCCGCCAATCTGAACTTCTGGCTATCTTGGAGTCTGTATAAATTAAGCAGCCAAACAAATCACTAAGGATAGTGGCATATAGATATATAGTTTTTGCTTCAAACAAAACCTCGGCAGGAGTGTCGAGCATTTAGATGTACTCCCTGTACGGTCGTTTTGGAAAACGCAGGCTCCGCCTGTTCTTAAAATCAAGATTTGATAGCCAGCTAGCGCAAATTGAAGATTGCTACGCTAAATCTTTGACTCAGTTAACTATTATAGTCAATCCTCTACTCAATGTAACAGGCGCAGCAGGTATTTTTGCTCAAAAGTGAGGCTTGCGCCTCTTTCGGGCTGCCCTCATAAATATAGGTTGGTTGCCTGCTGACGGTTACCTTGATTTAAGCCCAAGAATAAAAAGGGCTGCACATTGTCTGTGCAGCCCTTTTTGATATGGCTCCGCCTGCTGGGCTCGAACCAGCGACCCAATGATTAACAGTCATTTGCTCTACCAACTGAGCTAAGGCGGAATTGTCTGTTGTTTCGACAAGGCGGCATTTTAGGGGGCATAGAGTGCTGAGTCAACAATTTCTGGGCACTTAATTAGGGCTATTTTAAGCTTCTTAACAACGTCTGGTTGCGGATCGATCTGGTCAGGCTCTAAGGACTAATTGTGCATCTGCCAAGCTGAGCACTGGGTGGCGATATTTTTCTTTCTCGCAATGCGTTCGTATTCTTATAGACTGTATACTCATGCCCAATGCAGACCTCGGGTCGACTGTTTATGGAAGGGAATTCATTTGCACAATACTAATTGGTTCAAAAAATGCCTATTTGGCGCCGTTTTATGCCTTATGGCTGGGGTGAGCTCTGCCGAACAGCAAACGCCGATCCAGAAATTGGTGCAGCAGCAGTTTGCATCGCTGTTTGAAGACATTTCTGTGCAGCTGGCGACAGATAAGCAACGTTATCTCGCCGATCCAATGGCCTATCAGGACTTTATCGATCTGAGATTGCGTCCGCTGTGGGATATATCCTCTCCCACCAGAGCTCTGCTAGGGCGGCACAATTTTTCGGCAATTTAGTCCATTACAGCGGCAGGCAATAATTGACGCAGTTGGAGAGACTCTCGTGCGTTACGCCTTTGAGGGGCTAGAGAAATATTCTGGACAGCAGTTTCGTATTGTCGATGTGGTGATCAATCAACGCGCCGCAATGGGGTGGGTTCAAGTGCTGATGGAATCGACACTGATACCAGATATTGTTTTAGACGTATTGATTAAGCAGACTGACCCCGAGAAGGATATCTGGCAAGCGGTGGATATTCGCTTTAAAGGTATCACCTATGTAGCGGTCAAAAAACATTCGTTCCGCGAAACCATTAAAGAACAGGGTATTGAGACATTGATTACAGACTTAGGGCGCAAAAATCGCAAGTACTATGCCAGTATCTGCACTAAAACTCAGAGCAGCGGCAGGGCGCCCTGCATCCCGGTGGTGAAATAAGCGTGGCCGATATTCTTCCCATGCCACCTTTGACGGTGGTCAGCGATTACTCTCCCGCAGGCGATCAGCCTGAGGCAATCAAAGGGTTGGTTCAAGGTCTACAAAATGGCCTTGCCGCTCAGACGCTATTGGGTGTGACTGGCTCAGGTAAAACCTTTACGGTCGCTAAAGTCATGGAAGCAGTCCAGCGTCCAACCATAGTGATGGCGCACAATAAAACGCTAGCGGCACAGCTTTATGGCGAGTTTAAAAGTTTCTTTCCGAATAATGCGGTCGAATATTTTGTTTCCTACTACGACTATTATCAGCCGGAAGCCTATGTACCCTCGTCTGATACCTTTATTGAAAAAGATGCCGCGGTAAATTCCCATATTGAGCAGATGCGTCTGTCTGCCACTAAGGCGCTGATGGAGCGTCGAGATGTGATCGTTATCGCTACCGTTTCAGCTATCTACGGTCTAGGTGATCCCAAATCGTATATGAAGATGTTGTTGCACCTTTCTCGAGGCGAGAAAATTGATCAGCGCGATATACTTCGGCGGCTCGCAGAGCTGCAATATAAGCGCAATGACATTGACTTTGACCGCTCCTCATACCGTGTTCGCGGTGATGTTATCGATGTCTATCCGGCTGATTCAGATTATGAAGCGCTGCGTATCGAACTGTTTGATGATGAGGTGGAAAACCTTACCCTGTTCGATCCGCTGACCGGTGAAGTGCTGCGCAAAGTCCCGCGCTATACCATCTATCCCAAGTCACATTATGTTACGCCGCGGCATAAGGTTGTTGAAGCCGCCGATAAAATTATGCTCGAACTGGATGAGCGCCTCACTCAGCTGCGCTCCGTGGACAAGCTGGTTGAAGCCCAGCGCCTTGGTGAGCGTGTGCGTTACGACAGTGAAATGATGCGAGAGCTGGGTTACTGCAATGGCATTGAAAACTATTCTCGCTATCTGTCTGGCCGCCCGCCCGGGGATCCACCACCCACCTTATTTGATTATCTGCCTGATGATGCACTGCTAGTAATCGATGAATCCCACGTCACCGTGCCGCAGATCGGTGGTATGTATAAGGGCGATCGCTCGCGCAAAGAGACCCTGGTGGAATACGGTTTTAGACTGCCCTCAGCGCTGGATAATCGGCCCCTGCGCTTTGATGAGTGGGAGGGCTTGGCGCCACAGATGATTTTTGTCTCGGCGACACCGAGCAAATATGAAGCGGCTAATGAGGGGCAGGTGGTTGAGCAAGT
>ENA-UZXB01021738-UZXB01021738.1-metagenome-genome-assembly--contig:-Day-2-1m-contig-21738_pt1 | contig 10957 bp, 9 predicted proteins | sample MGYA00260339_ERZ794899 | MGnify/ENA metagenome assembly ERZ794899 | reverse complement strand
ATAGTACTCCTGCTCCTGATTTAACTATACCTTCTTTAGATGTACCATATCTACCAAAGTAAGCATCAATATGATTCATAACAGTAGCTATTTCTTTAGAAGCTAAAGCTAATTGATTTTCTTTACCATTATATTTTTCAAAGATACCTTTTAAATAAGGTCTTAATAGTTGTCCTTTAGCACCAAACTGACTTGCAAATCCAATTGAATCAGCAGACCTATTAACTAAATTATTTAAAACTGGTACTACTTCATTAACAAGAAAACCATTTTTTTCTAATATTTTTTCTACTTGAGCATAAGTTCCTGTTAAAAGTCTTTCATTTTCTATATGGTCTGATAAAGGTAATCCTCTTATTAAAGATTTAGAACCTGTATAATTTGCATTACCTGAAGACATAGCTTTTATTAAACTATCTACTGATTTCTTATCATAGAATCCATCATTACTTGATTTTTGTATACCATCAAAAAATCCTATTGCTCCTTTTTTACCAGCTTCTAAAGTTTTATATTGTTTAGGTTTTGTTTTTGTTAATATTTCTCCAACAACATTTATAAATTTTTGTTTATCTTTTGATATTGCTTCCCAGTTCCATACTCTAGGAAAATAATCTTTTAATGGGTCAACTCTAACACTAACTTTTTTACCTCGTTTATTTATAACTTCTTTTCTTAAACCTATACCTACTTTAGTATATTCATTTCTAAATTCACTCAACCATTTATTAATTTCATTTGCTACTCTATTACTTGTAGCTGTTCCTTTTTCTTTTGAACCTCTAACAGTTTTAATAGCTAAGTCTTGGTCAGCAGCAGATATACCTTTAACAATGTCAAATGCTTTATTAGTATATTTTTGTTTAATTGCATCTGATACTGCTGATGCTGAAGTTTTACTAAACTCATCATCTATATTTTGAAATAACTTCATTCCAATTTTTTCTGTATCACCACCAAATGCTTTTAACTTAGTAGCTGCAGTTGTAGAAGTTAATTCTCTAACTTTTTGAAAAGATAATTTAGTTGCATTATTAAATATAATTTTATCTAAAATATTTTTTTCACCAGTAGAAAATACTTTACCACTTCTTTGTACTAATTTATTTAAAGCACCTAATGAAGCACCAGCCCACATCCAATTACTTAATTCAGTATCATCTGCACCCCATAATCTACCAAATGCATATCCTGCTGTTGCACCAAATGCAGGTCTAAGAGATGCACCTATTACAAATTCAGCAGCATTTCTAGTTAAACCTTTTTGTTCTTTTAATTTTTTAAGAAATAAAAATTCTCTTTTAGCTTGTAAGTCAGTAACTTTTCTTTCTTGTTTACTAATTTTCTTCCATAGATTTTTTTTATCTTCCATGAAAGTTTTATATTCAGTTGTTTTTTGTAAGTCTTTAGCTTTAATTTTTTCTTCTACTGCTGCTTTTTTCTTTTTAGAACCTTTACCAGTAATAGCTTTTTTATTAGCTCTTAATTTTTTAATTTGATTTTCAATTCTTTTTTCTGCTACATTAAATAATTCATCTTGATTTTTAATTGGTTCAATAAGTTTAGCACCTAAAGTTTTTATTTTTTTATTAACAGCTAATAATTCTTTGTCACCTGCAATAGCTTGTAGTTTATAAAATTCTTTTTTACTAACACCAATTTGTTTTGCTTTCTGTCCTTCAATAACTTGTAATACTTTTGTAAGTTCTTTTGAATCAACAGTAGGTAATAATTTTTTAATTCCTCTAAATGCTCCAACTGATAAAGGACCTAAAGTTGCACCAGCGATAGTAGAAGTAGCAACACTTGTACCATCAATCTCTCCAGTTGTAGCTAGTTGGTCTAACATAGTATCTAAACCAATTGTAACACCAGATATAGTTGCTAAACCTTTATATGTTGCAGTAGCTGCTCTACCCCATGGAGACATATAAGCAAACAAATAAAAAGGGTCTGCCATAAATGTAGCCATTTCGGCTGCTTGAACAAGTACATCATCATCATATGCACCTGAAGCTAAGTTACCATATTTAATTTTTAAATCTCTTTGTTCTTTATTATAATTTCTAGTAACATAATCTTTAAATTCTAAATCAGAATCAAAAGCTGCTTGAGTTCCAGCTTTAGCTACTCTATATAAATTACCAAAAAATGTATTTTGTTTATCAATGCCATATCTAATTTTTTCAAAGTTAGAATAATTATCAGTTGATAATGTTTGAGGAGTATCGTCTATTTTAATTACACCACTTAATGATGAAGTATCAATAGTAGTTTTATTAATATTTGTATTAAGAGGAATTGTACCTTGAAGTACAGAAGTATCTATTAATTTATTTTTTTCAGGAGTGACTAAAGTATTAGTCTCTAAAGGTATAACACCCTGTAACTGAGAGGTATCTATAATTGGTAAGTCTGCCATAAATCATTAACTTAAAGGTCTGAATGTAGTTTTAGAATTTATTTTTAACCCAGGTGAAATATCAAATGTATTTTTTATTTCTTCTCCTGTCATTGGCATCTCCATTACTTTTAAAATAGATTCTAAAGTTTCAAATACTGGTTGATTGACTTGACCAAAATCTGCTGGAGTTTTTTTAATTGGTTTTGTAACATTTTCATTTGTAATAGAATCAATTATTTTTTCATCTTGTTTTATAGTATTATTATTTATTGAAGTTGTTGTTTTTTTATTAGTAACATTATCTTTTGGTAATGTATTAATATCAACACCATTATCTTTAAATAATTTTGTACTTTGTTCATTAACAATAATGCTATTACCATTATAAACAACTCTTACTTCAGTATCATTTTCAGTATTATTAGGTGCAATTGCTGTAGATTTTTGATTCGTATCTTCAGTAGTTTTATTTAATCCCATACCTGAAGCCATTTCATTTTTAACTTGAGTAAGTAAATTACTTGATTCACCTTCTTTTAATTTTAATAATTTATCTTGTAATTTATTAATAGCTTCTGCTTCAGTACTATTTTTAAATTCAGGGTCATTAGATGCAGCTATTTTTTTTAATGTTTGATAATATAAATTACCAACTTGTGTTCTATTAGAAGAATTAATTATTACACCACCTCCATCTTTTTTATAAATAAAATCATTATCTAATCCAACAACAGAAAAAGGAACAAATCCTACAAAGTTTTCTCTATCTTTCCAGAAACCTTTTTTTTGTTGGCTAACTGTACCTTCACTAGAATAATCTCTTACTCTTGAAGTAACTAAATTTTCTGCTTCAATTTCACTATAGTAATTAGAAACATTAGTAGCATCTGTATCTTTATTAAATATCCATTCATTACTCATAAAGTTTAATGCTTGATTATCTAATAAATTAATATGTTCTACAACTATTTTACCTTTATCTTTAATACCTGTTATTGTACCAGAAGTTTTTCCTTGGTCAAAAGTAAGAAATTGTTTTGGTAAAGATATATTTAAACTACTAAGAGTGTTAAGAGTTGTATTAATTGTTCCTTTATGAATACTACTTACTTTACCTTTTACATCTTTTCTTAAATCTTGTATTTTAGAATCTTTTTTCCATTTATCAAATTTATAAGTATCAGCTACTTCTTCAACTTTACCAAATTTTAAATCAGGTTCAGTATCAGTACTTGTTTCAATAGCAATTTCTTTTGCTTTAATTACACCACTTTTACCATCTTTATTTTCTTGAATTGTATCTGCAATTTTCTTATCTCTTTTTCCTATAATAGCATTAATTAATTTACTATCACCTTTTGCATTTTCAAGTTGTGTTTTGTAATCTGCAGTAATAGCATCAACATCTAATTTTAATTTATTATCTAATGAATCTCTAGTATTAGTAGTTTTAAATTTACTAATCGAATCTCCACCAAATGTAGCAAGTTTTTTATTTAATAAATTAGGATTATCTTTATATAATGTTTCATATTGTAATAATAAAGTAGGATTAGTTTCTTGTAAATAAGCTTTGCCATATGCACCAGGATTAATTTCACCATCTTCATTATTAAATATTCCAGATTTAGCTTTTGCATTGACAGCTTGAATAGCTTTATATTTTTTATTTTCTTCTTCAAAAGTTTTTAACTCAGACTCATACTTTTTAGTCTTCATGTCAATATAGAATTGTCTGTCGGCTGCTAACTCAGCTCTTCTATCTACTAATCTTTCTGCAGTAGCTTTTTCATCAGCTTTAACAACTCCTGTTGCAAATGATGCTATATCGCCTAAACTAATTCCCATTATTCTTCTCCTTGTGTTGCTTCTTTTACTTTAGAAGGTAATTCTTTTTTAATTCTAGATAACAAACCAGTACTTACTGAACTAGCATCAGGCTCAGTTCTTACTTCTTTTTTAGGTTTATCTGGTACACCATCACCATCCATATCAACTGGTTCAATATTATCATTAGGTATTTCTGTATCAGGGTCATCATCTTCACCTTCATACAAAGTATAATCTTTTATTTCAGCATAGTCAGCAATAGCAATTAATAAATAAATTGTAGGCTCAATCATCATTAACATTAAATCAGGATTATATTGTCCTTGAGTATATCCTCTATATAAAATAACTTGTGCAATCTCATCAAGAGGAACACCATCATCTATAATTTTTACTAAATCTTTTAATCTATCTTTTTCTGTTAATAATAAATAAAGTTCTTCCATTGCTTTATCTTCATCAGCATATTGAGGTGGTCTTTCCCAAGCATTAGGAGTGCTAGGAGAAGCAGTTAAAGATTCTCCAGGAATAGGAGCATTAAATGAATTTTGATTTTGTATTAATGTTTTATCTAATTGTTCAGCCATTATGTTCTATACTTTCTTACTTTGTTTGCTATACTCTTTGGTTGTTTAACAAATTGTTTTCCTGCTGCTTTACCTTTTCTTTTAGCTGCACTTGTTCTTGCATACTCAGAAGATGATAAAGCTTTTATTGCAGCACTTGGTAAATATCTTTCTCCTGTTTTACTAGAAGGTTTACCAGACTTAGTTCTCCATTTTTGCTTACTCCAATTTTTTAAGCTTTGTTGAGACTTAGCTAATGCCATTATGATTTATATCCTCCACCTGCTTTCTTATAAGCTTTAGCTAGAGCTTGTGCTTTTCTTGCACTCCATTGTCCAGCACCTGTGCCATGAGAAGCTTGTGATTTTATTCTTTGAAATATTTTTTTTCTCATTGTAGGTTTTGTATAATTACCTGCTTTATTTACTGTCATAATATTTATATTTAAGTTAGATAAGATTCACCACTATTTAATAAATTCATATTTTTATAGTAGTTTTTAATATTGTTTGCTGCAGCATCTCCATAAACTGCTGCTACTAATTGACCACCAGAAGAACCTGCTTGGTCAGTACCTGTATACATAGCATTAAAGTTTGTTGCTTGAAGAGGAGCTTCAGGAACAGTTAGAGGAGCTTCAGCTACAGGAACTCCTTCACTAGGTTTTAATAAACTTTTAGTTAAACTTGCAAGTTTACTTTTGTTTTTTGAAAAGAATCCTTGAGTAGCTTCTTGTTTACCAAATGTTTCTCCACCAGTAAAATTATAAGTTCCTTCAAGTCTATCTCTAGCAGTACCTAAAGTATAATCTCCAGTTTGTGCTAAATCAGGTATCTCTGTTTTAAGTTGAAACTTACCAGTTCCTGAACCATAGTAATCCATATCTCCAGCATATTCCATAATTTCATTTGTATAAGTTCTTGCTGCTTTATTACTTTCTACAAATGAACCAATTTGTTCATCATTAAGATAAGTATCCATTTCCATAGCTTTACTTTTAATATCATTAAACATTCTTTTTGCATTTGAACCAAAACCATCTAGTCTAGCTTTATATGCATCATTAATTGTTTCTGTAACAAGTCTATCAGAAGTAATACCAGATGAATTAGTTTTAGTAAACCATCCACCTTTACCACTTAAAGTTTGTTTTGATAATTGGTCTCCACTAATTTGACCTAAGTCTAATGCTTTAACTGCTTGAGAAGAAGTCATTGATGTTGTTTCTCCAAAACCATATCCCATATCACCAACTTGTACTGTTCCTTCTGCTGCTGTAAAAGGTTTAGGCATAACAGATTTTAATTTGTTCTTACCTGCATTATATAAATTCTTAGCACCTTGAGATATTTTACTAAATATATTTCCAGTTCCTTTAGGTGCAAGTTTACTAAATGCTTTACTAATAGTATTACTAATTCCTTGTTTAGCTGTTGAAGCAAAAGTATTAAAAGCTTGATAACCAGTTCTTATAGAATTACCTATTGTACCAATAGATTTTAAAAATAAATTAGATGAGTTCATGAGTCCTGTTGTACCACCTGCAGTTCCAACTAAAGAACTTAATCCTCCTAAAGCATAAGGCATAGCAATAGATAAAGCAATCATACCGACTGGTCCAAGTTTTGCACTTACTTTAGAAACACCTTTCATAACAGCTTTACCAATTTTTTTAACTTTTCTTGCAGCTCTTTTAACTATTTTACTAAAAGGTTTAGTTACTTTTTTAACTATCTTTTTTGCTTTTTTTACTACACCACCCATGACCAGCTATCCTTTGTTTTTTGTTTCATAATTGTTCTTACTGTATTATTTTTATTTAATCTTATCCAATGTATATTTTTATTTAAACCAACTTGTTTTAATGCATTATCTTTTAACCACTTCATTATTTGTTTTGTATTTTTAGTTGATACAAAATCAACATGAAGCATTATATTTCCACAATCCCAATTTTTAATTATACCTGTACTTAAAAAATATAATTCTGTTTCTTTATCTACATAAGCCCAATTAGTAAAACCAATTAATTTACCATTGTCATAATGTTTTTTATATTGAGATAATGATAAAGAAGGAATTATTGACTTTGCTAATTCTCTATCAGTATATAAATTATATCTAGAAAATTTTCTATATAATTCTATTATCTCTATTATATCAGTAATATTGACCATTGTCAATACCTATTTTTATTGTCCTGGTGAAGGATATAATTTATCCCATATTTTATAAGCAAACTCACCAAGTCCTTCTACTTGTTTTCTTCTATTCTCATCTTCTAAAGCTTCATTTCCTAAAGCAGCTATAGCTACTCTAGTTTTTTGTTCAGCAGCATTTTGAGTTGCATCATATTCCCACTTAGCAGCATCTCTCATTTCTTGCCATAAGAAAGATAAACCTTGATTACTTAAATTAAAAGCATTCATAGCATTAGCTTGATTAACAGCATTTACTCCTGCAGTATTTGCAGTATTAGTTTGTCTTCTCCATGCAACATTTGATTGCTCAACTGCTAAAGAGTTTTGAATATTAAATTGATTTCTATTATATTCAAGTTGTTCATTAAATTGGTCAATCTGTGAATTAAGAGTACTTTCTAATCTTTGTGCTTCTAAATCATTACCTTGATTTAAAGCTGCAACTCTATTAGCTTCAGTAATATTAAACTGTGCCATAGCATCATCTCTTGCAGCATTCTGAATATTAATTGTATTAGATAAATTAGTCATAAATTCAGTAGCTTGATTTTCACTTGATGCATTAAACTGTTGAGCAGCATTTGCAGCAGCTTGATTAGTTAACATAGCTTGTTGTCTATTTTGTGTATTTAATACTTCAACTTGTTGAGCATTAGTTAAATTAGTCATATCCATTTGTAAGAAAGATTGAGCATTTAACACAGCTTTTTGTTGTGCGTTAGATAAGTTAGCCATATCCATTGTAGCTAACTGTACAGCATTTTGCATAGTAGCTTGTTGAGTATTATTTAAACCTGTAAGTTCAAATGTTTTATATAAATTAGAATTTGATATTGCAGTTTGTTGTGCATTATTTAAATTTAAAACATCAAATCCTGCAACAGTTTGAGCATTAGCTAAAGCAGTACCTTGAGCATTATTTAAATTAGCCATACTCATTTGTTGAGTTAACTGTCCTTGACTTAAACCAGCTTGTTGTAGATTTGCTAAGTTAGCTAATCTTACTTGTTGATTTTGTGCAGCACCAGCTATAATAGCTTGTTGCTCATTCATAGCATTTAGTTTAGTTAATTCTTGAGAGAACTGACCATTCATCATCTTAGCTTTCATGTCGTTCTCAGCATTAACTAACTGAGTTTGAAAACTTTGTTGTGCTGTCAATACACTTGCTTGTTGTTCGTTACTTAAATTTTGTGATGCTCTTTGTTGTAATGCAGTAGCATTTGATTGTGCAATAGGTAAAGCATTTTGTATAATAGCATTTACTAATGCATCTCTACCAATAGAAGATTTACTTAAACCTCTTGCAGCTAAATTCTTTTCAACATTTTCTACAGCTCCTCTTGCCCATGTAGGAATTTGTCCTGTGTCAATACCATCTAACAAAGATGTTATTTGTGTAGATACTAAAGCATCTGTAGGTAAAGAAGCAACTGAAGCTTGAACTGCAGTAGGTTGTTGTTGTATTGTTGCTGTTAATTGTGCAGGGTTACTTGCAACTGCTGCTGTAATAGCACCAGGTAATGTTGCAGTTTGTCCAGCTACTGTTGCAGCAGTACCACTTATTACTTGAGCTAAAGCTCCTGTAGATAATTGTCCTTGAGCTGCTTGAGCTATTGCTGAACTTGTTGGTCCACCAGTAACACCTGTAGCAGTACCAGATAAAGTTCCAGTAACTGTACCTACTTGTGCTTGAGTTCCAACAGTACCAGTTTGAGCTGTTCCAGTTTGTCCAGTACCTGTAGCACCAGTCATAGTTGCAACATTAAAAGTTCCAGGAGCTGCTACTTGACTAGCTGTTGCACTTGTAGGAGCTGTAATACCAGCTTTACTAATACTGACATCTTGAATATCAGTAGGTGATGTCATAGTTGTACCACCAATTAATTCATCAGATTGTACAGCTTGTGTTGTATATTGTTGTGTAGCTGAAGAAGCTAACTCAGGAGATTTAACTTGTTCAGTAACATACTTAGATACAAATTGGTCTCTTGTACCTACTTTTTGCTGTTGAGGTTGAGAAGCAGTAGGAATGTTTTCAAACTTTCTAGCTTCATCACCAACAGCAAACTTCTGTCTCATTTTATTTAATCTCATTCTTTTTACTTTTGTTAACATTGTCTACCTTATTTAATAAAAAAATTATATGCACCACCTACCATACTAGATATAATTAATAGTATCCAAATAGCACCTTTACCTTTGTTAATATCAGCTCTTAAACATTTAGTTTCAGAACGAAGTTCTTTTATTTCTCTTACTAAAAAATCTATTTTAACTTCTGTAGCTGATTTCTTTGGCATTATCTTCCTTGTCCTTTGTAAATCTTTACACCTGTTTGTCTTCGTTTATGTTTATTCATAGTACTTGTATTGGGTCTTCTACCAGTTGAACTACCTTTTGCTATTCGTTCATGTTCAACATGAGATTTAAATTTCTTAGCCATTATCTTGCTTTAGCTGTAACACCATTTGAACCTACTAAAGGTGCTTCTGCGAAAGCCATGTAGATGTATGAAAAACCATTTCCATTTCCATCATTATCTCTGCATTTAAAACCATTTGATAATAAATCTATTCTAGAAGCTGTGCTTTCTGCACTACCTGTATTAGCAAATAATCTGTAATTTGCATAATTATAACCTAATCTTTTATTGTCTTGAATAAACCAGTCACCTGTTCCATCTGTTCGTTTTGTCATAACAAACGCAGGTTTAAATCCTAAATAACAAAAGCTACCATCAGCATTTCCATTCCCAGTATAAGAACCAAACTTGCTATAACCAGTTTTCTCTGCGAAGCAGTAAGCAATATAATTTTTACCAGAACCATTAGTGTAATCTGTTGACCCAACATTAAATACAGAACTTGTTGGTTCAGTATTATTCCAAAATGTTGCATTTCCTGCACCTCCAGAACTATCTAAATATATATTTTTAGTTGCACCTAAACTTTTATGATAAACTCCCCACTCATAAGCAGTACTTAAATTTTTAACTATAATCATTGATGGTTTTGAACTTAAACCATGACCAACTGTTGCATTACTTCCTGTGCCTGTGTATGAAGATATTGAAAAACCTGCTGTCGTATTAACTGAGGTGTATGTAGTATTTATAGAACCATCTGTATTTGATGAACCTTGACCACCACCTGCTTTCAGACACCAATTCACATAATCATCTGTTCCATAATTAAAACTTCCACTTGAACCAAATACATAACCATCAGAAGTAAAAGATGTTACTGCATTAGTATCTGTGGTTTCAACAGTATTTCCATTTGTAAATAGTTTTTTAGTACCCCCTCTAACAGCATCTACTAAGGCAGGAATATAATTGCCATCATCTCTATTTTTTGTCCAAATAAAATCTGGTTTAAAATTCATTCCAGAAATTGTTTTTCCACTACCATTTGCAGTATAAAGGTTTGTTTGAAAATAATCTGATGATTTATTAATTGTTGTATAAGCCATTATAAGTTAAGTCCTTTCGTACTAAGAGCTGTGTAACCTGTAGGCACATCATACTNNGTTGTACCAAAATATCCATTACCAAAGTTTGCGTCTATTCTTCCACTACCGCTACTATCATAATTACCATTTATAAATGTATAAAAAAACCCATCATCTAAATTAAAAGCTGAACCTGTACCAGTAGAACCAGAGGTAGGAACACCACTATTTTGCCATGTTCCATTTTTAGAAAAATAAATTTTATTATTATCTAAATCTACGGCTACTCCAATTATATCTCCATCTGTATAAGTATCACCATAACTACTATCCGAACCACTATTTCCTTTTTGTCCATTTTCTTTATACATATAAGCTTTTGAAGAATTTCTTGGTTGTGCTGTTGTTCCATATGCTTGGTCTACATCAATAACACCTACTTGAGATGCTTCTTGTGTTGTCATTTTAAATTCAGCATAATATTTTCCTTTAGTCTCAGCTAA
>ENA-UZXB01005464-UZXB01005464.1-metagenome-genome-assembly--contig:-Day-2-1m-contig-5464_pt1 | contig 10961 bp, 10 predicted proteins | sample MGYA00260339_ERZ794899 | MGnify/ENA metagenome assembly ERZ794899 | reverse complement strand
AGAAAAGTTAATTTCTTGTCCGTTAATTTCAAATAAAACTGAATGGTACTTGGTTGTTTTAAATACTTCAACTTCTTCTTCACTTATATTATAATCTATTTTAGTACTATACCTATTAGCATCACTAGAAAAGTCTGACTCAATTCTGTTTTCATCAGAATCAAATTTTAGAGAAGTGTCTTTTGCAGAAAAAGTAAGCTTACTTCCTTTTTTGGTTTTTACATTGGTGGCACTCACTAAAATAGTTCCTAGCATTAAAAAGCCCCCTAGTTCATTAATTACGATGTACAAGTCTCCGTAGTTTGATGAAGCATATTTGGCAATACCAACACTTTTAATGTTTTCTTCTATATGAAGATCTACTTCACTTCTTTCTAGAAGTTGAAAACTACTTGAAGATAAAAACACCTTATCTATTTTCTTAAAAAAACCCATCTATTCAACTTAAGTTACAAGCGTAAAAATAGCATAAAAAAAACGCAAACCTTTCGGTTTGCATTTATAATAAGATAGTTAAAAAAATAAAATATTAACTATTCTTCAATAAATTTATCCATAACAGCATCACTAACTCCCATATTAGAAAAACCACCGTCATGAAATAAGTTCTGTAAGGTTACTTTTTTAGTTAGATCTGAGAATAATGAAATGGTATAATCTGCACATTCTAACGCAGTGGCATTTCCTAATGGAGACATCTTATCTGCATAAGCTAAAAATCCTTCAAACCCTTTTACACCACTACCTGCAGTAGTTGGTGTTGGAGACTGAGAAATGGTATTAACTCTTACCTTATGATCTCTACCAAAGAAATATCCAAAACTACGTGCAATACTTTCTAAATAGGCTTTGTTATCTGCCATATCATTGTAATCTGGAAAAACACGTTGAGCTGCCATGTAGGTAAGAGCAACTATACTACCCCACTCGCTCATGGCCTCTTTATTGTACAATACATTCATTACTTTGTGAAAAGAAACCGCAGAGACATCCCATCCTTTGGTTGTAAAATCATATTTAGGATCTGTATACAATTTACCTTTTCTAACATTTACAGACATACCAATAGAATGCAATACAAAGTCAATTTTACCACCTAAAATTTCCATAGATTGTACAATCAAATTCTCTAAGTCTTCCATAGAAGTGGCATCTGCAGGAATAATTTGAGACCCTGTTTTTGCAGCTAAATCTTTTATAGTTCCCATTCTCATAGCTATAGGTGCGTTTGTTAATACAAACTCTGCTCCTTCTTCATGTGCTCTTTCTGCAGTTTTCCATGCAATAGAGTTTTCGTCTAGTGCGCCAAAAATAATTCCTCTTTTTCCTTTTAATAAATTATAAGACATCTCTTAAATTGTTAGTTTTTTATTCGTGGGCAAATATAATCGTTTAATTTTTACCTTTCTATTTTTGAATACTTTAAATAAAAATACTCGTATGTATCTATTGTATTAAGAATTAACTATTAGTTAAGCAACTCTCTGGCATGGATTAAGGCACTGTCTGAAATATTTTTACCACTTAACATTTCTGCAATCTCAACAATTCTCTCATCTTCAGACAATTGTTTTAAATTGGTAGTAGTGATATTATTTACTTCTTCTTTGTACACCTTGTAATGCTGATTTCCTTTAGCAGCTATTTGTGGTAAATGCGTAATAGTAATAACCTGCATTTTCTGACTCATCTGTGACATGATATGAGCCATTTTATTAGAAATTTCACCAGAAACACCACTATCTATTTCATCAAAAATAATAGTTGGCAATTGACTGTTTTCAGATAAAATCTTTTTGATAGCTAACATTAAACGAGATAATTCACCACCGGAAGCCACTTTTTTTAATTCTCCATATTGTCCTCCTTTATTAGCTAAAAATAAAAATTGCAACACATCTTTTCCGTTCTTATAGTAGTTTTCAGATAAGGTGTTTTGTATTTGAAAACGTGCGTTAGGCATTCCTAAATCTGCAAGTACATTCTCTAGTTGTTTGGATAATTTTGGAATAATTTTATTTCTAGCATCTGAGATTTTTAAAGCAATAATATCTAATTTATTAGCTATTTCTTCTACAATAGCTTCTTGCTCTGCAAGGAGTTGTTCTGAGTTTTCTACTCTACTTACTTTTTCAGATAACGTTGACTGAATGGACAGTAATTCAGATATAGAATTAACATAATGTTTTTTTTGTAGGTTATAGATCAATTGCAGACGATCGTTTAATTGATCTGCCTCAGATGGATTAAAGTCTACCGATTCATTGGCTGTTTCTATTTCCCCAATAATATCAACTAATTCAATTTTAACACTAGATATTCTGTCTGAAAGTTCTTGGTATTCTTTTGAATACATGGAAATTTTAGCTAGTTTTTGTTCTAGTGAATATAATAAGTTTTGAATACCAATAGTGTCATCAGTTGCTAGCTGAAGCGCTTCTGATAAATTTTGCTTAATTTCTTCTACATTATTAATTTTTTCTAACTTCTCCTCTAATAACTCTTGCTCATCCTCAATAAGTTTGGCTTCAAGAAATTCATTGTATAAATGAGTATTATAATCGTATTGAAGAGTAGCCTCTCTTTGAGCAAGTTGAATTTCCTCTAATCTCTTTTTTTCACTAATGTACTTTGCAAGCTCACTTTTATAAGAAGTTAAGTTACTATCATTACTAGCAACAGCATCTATTAATTGGAATTGAAATTGTTGGTCAGAGACTTGAAGGGTTTGGTGCTGAGAATGAACATCTATGAGTCTAGCCCTTAATAAAGTTAACACTGAAAGAGTTACGGGTGTGTCATTTACAAAAGCTCTAGATTTTCCTGAAGGAAGAATTTCTCTTCTTAAAATGGTATTGGGTTCATAATCTATATCTTCTGTTTCAAAAAAATCTTTTAAATTGTATTTATCTATGCCTACTACTGCCTCTACTACACACTTTTTAGTCGTGTTTTTTAGGGTAGATAATTCTGCTCTATTTCCTAAAACCAACCCAAGAGCTCCTAATAAAATTGACTTACCAGCTCCTGTTTCTCCTGTAATTATTGAAAGACCCGAAGAAAAGTCAATGTGTAATTCATTGATTAAAGCATAATTTTTTATGGAAATAGATGATAACAATTTTAATACTTTTAAAAACTAAATGTAATTATTTTTTTGGGTAATACACCTCTTTACTATGAAGATTCGACTTTATTTTTTCTTTACTGTAGTACAATTCAAAAAACCTATCATTTGCCCAATCTTCATATAAATTTCTATAAAAATTACTGTTAGGGTTTCCAGATTGGCCTGGTGAGTTTGTTGCTACAGAATTATCCCAATCCTTTGTATCGATAACTACTCTAAAACTTGCTCCAGAAGACTGACGTAAGTTAGATCCAGAGGAACCGGGTGTGTAGGCATTTCCTCCTCTTGGATAGGTTTTAAAGCTTACCAACTTATAAATTGAATCATTCACTATATGTTCAAGTGGATGTTTTATCTTAATGTGTTTATACTCTTCTTGCCCGTAAAGCCAGTTACTTGTCTCAGTTCCAAACTTAGACTCTAGCTCTTTATTAGAAGTTATAAAAGTATTTTTTAAAAATTCATCACGTTCTTTTGGAGATAACTTGTTGATTCTCTCAATTATTTTAAATAGTTGAATATTTAATAAGCCTTTTACATTCTTTGGTACATATTTATCATGAAACTCTCTAATGATAGTTCGTTCCCAATTTACATAGATGGCAGCTTCAATAGAAGTTGTTGTGAGTTTATTATTCCAAGCAAGAAGTTTTTCAACATATTTTTTATTAGCTGAATCTAATGAAGTCTGATCAATCATTTTTATCAGCTTCTCTGAAGGTAAAGAATGATAATCTACCTGTAAATCCATCATGTCTTGCATCGTAAATTTATGACTAGAATCCTTTGAGAGCACACTATTTACCCTATCACCTCTGTATGGATCTGACCATGAGAAACCAATGGCATTCCAATGTTCATATGATTCTGGTGTAACATTTTGATTGGCAGAGGCGAAGTAACCTTCTGAAGGATTTACTACATGAGGCTTTTCTTTAATGGGTAGATACCCATCCCATTCATAATTTCCATTACCTAGAACAGGAACTAGCCCACTATGGGTATTTCTTATGGGGGCAATGCCAACTGCCTGCCATCCAATGGTGCCATCCTTATCTGCCCATACCATATTTTCTCCAGGGATATGACTGTAACTACAAGCTTCTCTAAATTCTTCCCAAGATTGAGATTGATTCATGCGCAAAGAAGCTAGATAGGGAGACCCTCCTACCTCTAACCATCCACATTTTACAGCATAGGCTCTATTTCTCTTTTCATCTACAAAAGTGACAGGGCCATGAATAGAATACTGCAACACTATTTCCTGATTTTCTTTTCCTTTTACAACAATAGTTTCTTTTATTTCTTTAAAATCTAACCATTCTCCTTGATGCCAATACTGTTTTGAATTTTTAGGATTTATCTCATACACATACAAATCTTCAGCATCTGTTCTAAAAACGGTTAAGCCCCAAGCCCCATAACCATTGTGACCTATGGAAATTCCTGGAATTTCTGGCTCTCCTCCTCCAATAACATTCCAACCCGGTGCCACCAAATGGGTGAGGTATCTTAATGATGGAGCTACAATACTTCTATGAGGATCATTGGCTAAAATAGGAGATCCGTTAAATGATTTATTTCCAGAGATAGCCCAATTGTTACTCCCTATACTAAATTCATCTTCTGTATCTTCTATCTTATCTGAAAATGAAATGGCAAGAGCACCTTTTTTCTGAAACTTCTCTTGAACATACTCTTTTTTGAATTTAATTGGTGTTCTATAGGCATTATACAGCCCCAGTATGTCTTGGTCTAAATCTTCTTTTCTAATTTTCTTATGAAGTTTTAAAGAGGGATCTTTGGGATGAAGCCACAGTAACTCTTTTACTTTTTCTTCACCTATTCTAGAAACTGCTCTCCCAATATTTAACTCTTGACCAATATTTCCTAGAAGACCTTGATGTCTTGAAATAACATCTGCTGGTGTCCAAAATTCTGGTTGAATATTAAGTAATGTAAATTCTATAGGAAGTTTCTCTGATTGATTTTTTACTTCTTCTATGTATGCATTTATTCCATCTGTGTAAGAGCTAATAATTTCATAGCCATCTTCATGATAATGATTTAATTCCTCTTTTATATTTCCTCTAAATTTAAAAAGTCTGGTACCAATATCTCTTTTTAGTTCTGTTTCACCAAAAATTTCTGCAACAGTTCCTGTGGCCTGTCTTCTCCATATTTCAAATTGAAAAAGTCTGTCTTTAGCTGCCAAATACCCTTGCATAAAAAAAAGATCTTGCTGATTATTAGCATAGATATGATTGATACCATGCTTATCTCTTAATACCTCAACTTCATCTGTTAATTCAAGTTGTTTTTTTGAGGTACATGAGGTGAAAAAAATAAAGAGTATTGCTATTAAACATAAACAAACACGATTCATTCTAAAAAGAACTTTTTTATTTAAAGGACTAAAAAAAAATGTAAAACTCATAAGTAACTATAATTTTATGGAAGATAATTATAATATCATGAACATAAAAATAGTTAATAAAGATAGATTAGCTAATCTATACTTAAAGTTCGTAGCAATACAAAACTATGTTCTGTAAAGAAATTGAAATACAATATATATGGTAGACAATTAATTAATCTTTCGCCACTTAGAACTATTATTTGGAGATATTTTTTGAAGCACCGCAAGTAAGCGTTGTTTGCTTCTAGTATTAGGGCCGTCTGAGTAGAGGTTTACAATTTCGTCTGCTTTGGCATCAAAAAATAGTCTTAACAAAGGGTTTCCTATCGCTTTATTAAAGAGCCTGTCTAATGTAATAATGGTATTTTCAAGGTTTTGTTTTGCAATTTTTGCATCTCCAGTTAGTTCGTCTAGGCCTTTTCTGTGGTAGGTATAAAGTACTGATCGAAACTGACTTAAACCAGGTGATAATAAATTATCTATAATTTGAAATCTATTTTGAACACCCACTTGGTTAGACCAAGCTGGAAGACCACTCTGCTGTGCCTGAAGCGTTACATTTTCTGCTTCTTTTAGATAAGTTTCACCACCGTTTAAAGCAAAGCTATCTGCATCTACTCCTAAAATGACATATGTATAAAAAACAATCGTTGAAATTAAGTTAGAATCAAATTTAGTTGGATTGTAAATGAACTGATCGAATTCGTTGTACTTAAAATTGAAATCATTATCTCTAATATTTAAAATTGGAGTCTCATATGAGGTTCCAAAAACTGGCCTTGTAGACTGGATTTGTATAGATCCTTCAAAAAGATTGTTATCTCTTTTGGTTATAATAATATTGATAGCACAATTAATACGTTCTTGGGATTTTACAGTTTTATCTGTCCATTTTTTTTGGTTTACAAACTCTGAAATAGCTGTTTCTAAAGTTGTAAAGACTTGTCTATTTGATCCTGAAACTTGATCAAAATTAACAGTCACCTGACAATTTAATTCTTGTGAAGAGATTGTTATAGATGATAAAAAAATTAAAAATAAAAGTATTCTACGCATCTAATTTATTCAAAATTTCATTCATAATATCTTTGGCTACCGCTGTTTTTGATTTCAATTCAAAATGTACTTGATCTTGCTTTTGATCTATAAAAGTAACTTTATTAGTATCTGAAGCAAATCCAGCACCTTTATCTTTTAAAGAATTTAAAACAATGGCATCTAAATTTTTTCTTTCTAATTTAGAGAGTGCATTTTCAATTTCATTACTAGTCTCTAGGGCAAATCCCACCAGGTATTGATGTTGCTTAATAGCTCCTAAAGAAGCTAGAATATCTTTAGTAGGAGCTAACTCCAACTCTAACGTGGTATCTTTCTTTTTTATTTTGTCAGTAGCTATATTTTTTGGCTTATAATCTGCAACGGCAGCAGATAAAATAGCAATAGTTACCTCGGAAAAATAGCGATGACAAGCTTCATACATTTCTTCAGCGGTCACCACATTTATTCTTTGTATGAGCGTATTATTTACTTGTTCTTCACTGGGTCCAGCTATTAAAAATACTTCAGCTCCAAGATTGGCAGCAGCTTTAGCTATTTCAAATCCCATTTTTCCAGAAGAATGGTTTCCAATAAATCTTACAGGATCTATGGCTTCATAGGTTGGTCCGGCAGTAATTAATACTTTTTTACCTCGTAGCGGTAACGTAGATAAAATGTCATTTTCTATAAAAGCCAAGATATCTTGTGGTTCTGCCATTCTTCCTTCACCAACTAAACCACTTGCCAATTCTCCACTAGTAACTGGAATCATTTTATTCTCAAATGACTGAAGCTTTTCTAAACTTATTATTGTTGAAGGATGTTTATACATGTCTAAATCCATAGCAGGCGCAAAATATATTGGACATTTTGCGGACAGGTAGGTGGCAATTAATAGATTATCACAAGTACCACTAGACATTTTAGATAATGTATTTGCGGTTGCTGGTGCTATGAGCATGAAATCTGCCCAAAGTCCGAGCTCTACGTGACTATTCCATAATTCGTTTTCTTCTTCTTTACTATAAAAAGTAGAATGAACAGGATTTTTTGAGAGTGTAGAAAGGGTTAAGGGTGTAATAAAATCTTTAGAGGCAGGTGTCATAATAACCTGAACTTCTGCCCCAGATTTTATAAATAAACGGACCAAACTGGCCGTCTTATAAGCGGCTATCCCAGCAGTAATGCCAAGAAGAATTTTTTTACCGCCTAAAACAGACATTACTCAGTATCTGGTGTTCTATGGTAAACTTTACCATCTAACCATTCATCTACAGCTATTGCAGTAGGTTTCGGTAATTTTTCATAGAACTTAGAAACTTCAATCTGTTCTTTGTTTTCGAAAACTTCTTCTAAACTATCATTGTAAGTAGCAAATTCCTCTAATTTCTCAACTAATTCTGTTTTTAAATCAGTATTAATTTGAACTGCTCTTTTAGATATGATAGAGATAGCCTCATAGATATTCTCAGTTTGAGATTCTACGATATCTTTATCATAAGTGACTGTTGTTACAGGAGCTTTTGTTTCTTTATAATTCATAATTAACTCTTTACTAACTGTTTTTCTTCGTTTTTTATTTCTAATAATAACTTATCTGAATCTTTTAAAAATATAGATTCCGGAAAGTTTCTCACTAACTTATCGTATGCTGCTTTAGCATCTTTAATCCTATTTGGTTTTTTTCTTTCAGTACTTACTATAACCAAATCATGAAAAGCTTTAAATCTAAAATACAAAGCTTCTTCTTTTAATTTTGTGCCTAAATAATCATTTATTAAATTATCAAAAGCTACAATTGCCGATTTATAATTTCTAAAATCTGTTTGGGCAGTTTTGTAATAGGTCTTTCCAATTTCAAAAGCTTTTGTTTCTAGTTTAAACTGTAATTCTCTGTAATGATCATTTGCTTCAGCCAATCTTTCGGAATCTGGATAGGTATTTATAAACATTTGAAAAGCTACAATAGCTTTATTGGTATCTGTTTGATCTAGACTGGATGCTGGAGAAGCTAATTTATAACTGTAAGCAGATAAAAAGGCTGCCTCTTCTTTTTTTGAACTATTAGGGTAATTGTTTGTAAACCTGTCAAAATAATAAGCAGCAGTAGCATAGTTTTTTTCATTAAAATTTGATTGTGCTACCATGAATTGAATACGCTCCATTTGTGGCTTACCTCTGTATGAAGGTGTAATTAATTCAAACAATCTTAAAGCCTTTGCATATTCTTTGGCTTCGTATTTTTTTACAGCTAACTTGTATCTTTCCGTCATAGACCCTTTACCTACGGTACGGGCATATTCACCACATGAATTTAATAATAGTGAAACGGATAAAATTAGTGTTAAAATCTTAATTTCTCGCATTCGGCAAAAGTAAGGTTTTTATATGGATTACTAAAACGATTTTTTCTTATTTATAAGTAGCTGCGATAGGTCTACTATCTATCATGTAAAACTAAAAAGTTAAACTAAATTTAATTTTAATTCATCTATGTAAATAATCAAAAAAACAACTATATAGATTGATACAAATAACTAAAAATAGTTGTTAGAAATAATCCTATTGGTATTAAATGTTTGTTAATTAACTTCTGGTCCAGGTTGAGCTCCAATAAGGCTTTTTACATCATTATCAAACAAGTACAAACCTCCTTTATCATCACCAATTAACTTAATTTTATCTAAAATATTTCTTGCTAGAGCCTCTTCTTCTATCTGCTCAGAAACGTACCATTGTAAGAAATTATGAGTTGCGTAGTCTTTTTCCTGAAGTGTGATGTCTACTAAATCGTTAATAGATTTAGATACTTTTACTTCGTGCTGAAATAGACTTTCAAACATTTCTTTGAAAGATCCAAATTCAGCTGGTGGGGCATCAAGTTGAGATACTTTAGCATGACCACCTCGCTCATTAATAAATTTTATAAGTTTTAACATATGCTCACGTTCTTCATCTGAGTGTGCATACATAAATGTAGCAACCCCTTCAAAACCAAGAGTTTCTGCCCAAGAAGCCATTGCTAAATANNTGAAGTTTCTCAGATGCTTTTACCAAGGGGAGTCTAACTTCATTTGATGCAATACCTAAACATTGAAGAACGGCCTTAATTCCAGCAGGATTATTTTCTGAAAATATCATACTAATAACGTCCATTAATTTATAATGAAGGTTGTATGCTTCTTTGTTTTTTCCTTGTAATCCTAGGCGTATAAGTGTTGAAAATTCTTTAGGAAAAGCTTGACAAATAACTGAGATAACACCAGATGCTCCAGCCAATACAACATTAAGTGCTAAATCATCATCACCAGAAATGATTAAAAAATCTTTGGGTTTATTTTTTATTAACTCTAAATATTGTTGAACATTATTTCCTGCTTCTTTAACAGCTATGATATTATTAAAATCAGAGGCCAAACGCAATGTGGTTTGAGGTTCCATATTTTTTGAGGTTCGTCCTGGAACATTATACAAAATAATTGGTTTTGGACTGGCCAAAGAAATCGCTTTAAAATGTTGATAAAAACCTTCCTGGGTTGGTTTACTATAATAGGGTGCTACAGACAATATAGCATCTATGTTCGTTAAATCTGAAGTTGAAATTTCTGATATGACAGCAGTAGTGTTATTCCCCCCTAAACCAAGTACCAGAGGAACTCTTCCTTTGTTTACAGAAACAATAACTTCAACTATTCTTTGTCGCTCTTCCCTAGACACTGTAACACTCTCTCCGGTTGTTCCATTAATNNACAAGATAGTCTACTCCATTAGCTATATTGAACTCAACCAGTTTAGATAATGCGGTAAAATCAATTGATAAGTCTTTTTTAAAAGGTGTTACCAACGCTACGCCTGTTCCTACAAATTTTTGCATAAAAAAATTATATTTTCAGCAAAAATAAGCTATTAGCTATAGTAAATCTCAAATAAAGGAGCTTAAAATCTAATTTTTACAGATTCATATACTTTGTTAAATTTTAAACTATGTATGCTTATTAAGAATTGCTAAATACTTTTTCATTTCATCAAAAAATACATCTATTTGATTCGCATCACAAGTAATATCTAGATGAAAAAACCCAGTATTAAGATTAGACAACCCAACTTTAAAAGAAGCTGCAGAGGTAGCTACTGCATACTCTAGGAAGATGTTTTTTTTGGTGTACAAACAAATTAATAAATCAAATGGCTCCTCAAGAAAACTACTTAAGCTAGTATCTAGAATGTCTCCTCTCCAATCAAAGTCTTTTTCGGTAAAGTGCTTGTATGATTTTTGATCATCTTTAGAAAATTTTCTAAAACTATAAATTTTGGGATTTCTTAAGCTAAGCTTTTGAATTAAAATTTCAGAAAAATCATATTTTTTTGAAAAAT
>ENA-UZXB01016677-UZXB01016677.1-metagenome-genome-assembly--contig:-Day-2-1m-contig-16677_pt1 | contig 10968 bp, 10 predicted proteins | sample MGYA00260339_ERZ794899 | MGnify/ENA metagenome assembly ERZ794899 | reverse complement strand
TAGTTTAGACTCGGTGTCATATGTAAGAGAAGTAATCTCAAACGACAAACGTGGGATCTTAATTGCTATTTTGGAAGAAGAAAGATTCTTTTGACCTTCAATCCTAGCAATAAACTTTTGTTTTGGTCCATAAGAAAGTGGAACCTTTACTATCTGACCAGAAGTACCGCTTTGACGGATAATGTTTATATCATTAAACAGAGTACCAAAAATAGCTACTGATTTTCTTAGAATAGCATGATAAAAATGACCACCAAACATTAGAAGTCTCCAAATGGGTTTGATTCAGTAAAGTCAAGAACGGCTGCAGCCTCAGTTTCAAATTCTTGGTTCTTAGCGTAGTTATCTTGAACGGATTCTTCTGTAGCACCCTCCATATCTTTAATAGCTGTAATAGTGCCAGAGCCACCAGATACTTCTGTTGTAACGCTACCGCCAACAGTAAACTGGTGATACTTACTATCGCTAGTTCTTATGCTGTGAAGATAAATCTTAGAAGTTGTACTATCAGCAATATCTTTATATGAAGCAATTGCGCCAGAAATAGTAACCCCATCTTCTAAAGTTTCGGTAATATTCTCACCTATAATAAAGTCTGTCCCAGCAATACCACTGATAGTAAGTTCTTGCTGATAGGCAAATAGGTTACTAATATTGTCAACTTCAGTATTACCAGTATCGAACTTCTCATCGCCAAACTCATAAAGAGAGCAGATAAGCTGATAGGTCGGTAAGTTTTGGAGTTGGTAGAAAGGTTTCTCATGCTCAACTTTATCGATCTGGAAGAAAGACTTAGACATAGGAAGATAAATTAGATCTCCCTCATTAGGTCTATAGTTAGTCAACTCATTATTGAATACACCTACTGATTGTTCCCAGCGTCTTTTAGATACTACAAACGTTGCCGTATCTCTAATCTCTAGCCCGAACTTGGTCATAAGTTCGCTTTCACCACCGAATCCTTCGGGGTTTTCGATATACATCTCTAATGTGTAAGAATCGTCAAATTGAGATTCTACAGTTTCGCCCAGAATGTAATCACGCTCTACGATGTTTCTCGGTAGATAATAGACATCCTGCCCATACATTTTTAAAGATTCAATTACAATATCTTCGTATAGGTTTTGTTCGCTTTTTACTGCGGGCGAAAAATATACATTAGTAGCCATCTTTTACCCCATGAAGAAATTGACTGGTAACTCGTGTGTTAACCTTACTTGTTCCTCTAGCTTCTCTAGATCTTGAAGTGCATCCTCATATATCTGACGACCATTAATCGTCACTCCTCCAGGAAGTTGCATACCTTCAAACTTTATTAGGTTAGCACCCCACTGTTTCTTGATAAGAGCAGTTGAATATCTTTTGAGGAACATATCGTTCCAAATAGAGGTAGAACCTGAAGCACCATCATAAGGGGCAACGTGCATAGTTGCTGCTACGATAATAATACTTCCGACTTTGAGATCTTCTTCGCCAACGTCAAGATATATTTTATTCTCGTGGCGTGCCCATCTAATAAGTTCGCTCGCCCCAGAACCTATCTTCATATCATACATAGCTAGATTTTGCTGTACCATTTCATAGTAAGCAAGATTGCCGAGATTTCCTAACTGATAAACATCGTTCAGGTGCATCTGATATTTAACATCAAACATGTTAAAGCCAGCATCTTCAGCGATAGGTAAGATGCGCTCTACAAAGATAACCGAATCAGCTACAGTGATAAACTTATTAGTTACGTCATCGGCAGTAATCGTATGAGGGATAAACATCTTCTTGGTAGCATCTGAATGATATTCTTGATAGAATTGTAATGCTTCATCAATTCTTTCTTCTGCTTGATCAGGGTCAACGTTTATCTCGATTACTGGATCGCCCAACTGCCTAAAACAGTAGTCGATTAAATCTTGCCTAGATGCTGGGGTCGCCATATGAAATAGTCCTAGATTAAATTATTTAATATCTTCTAAGTCTATTTATACTTTTTAAAAGGCTAGGGGTCATTAGATGATAGCAAATTTTATATATGCAAGGCTCGCACAATCGACGCCATAATAAACATCAATCGTGTCTCCAGGATTCAAAACATATCCAGAAGATTTAGCATGGTAATATTGATTTGAAACCCTATGAGCTGAGTTACCACTAGTTTCAAAGAAGCCAAATCCTCTACTCGTATTGTTGTTATTGGGAAACCCTTGTGCGATGTTGTATAGTCTTCCAGTACCTCCACTGCCTGTGGGTGAATTCACGCTTCTAATTACAAATCTTCCGTTGCTTCCAGAATTAAATGCAGTTATTTGAGATGATTCTGATTCGTTCCAGTCTCCAGGATTAGGGGCTTGTGGTGGAACTGTATCATATGTTTTCCATCCAGGTTGAAGAGTGCCGTCGTCTCGTTCAAATGGATATATCGTGTCATTTATAGCATATGATGCAAATTGAGCATCTCCACGGAAATAAGACGCAGTACCGCCAGTACCATCTAGTTGTGCACTAATATGTAAATATTTTGTCCCAGCAGTTCCTGTGTATGTTAATGTGACTCTTCTCCAATATTCAGTCCCTGTTATTTGGGTGTTGGAACTTGTAGAACCCACAACACCAGGAGCAGGAATATCAGTATCTGTAAATGTATCATTAGCACTATTATACGCACCATGAGGATATGACAGGGTGTACGTCTTTCCATACATATCATCAAGGCTAACTGAGTTCGGGGTAGCGGAAGTGGCATTAGCTAATATCCTAGACCCATAATCATTCAACGAAATTTGCTTTTCTGCCACACCACCTATTTCTAACTGAACAGATTTGGCGGGGTTATCTCCCGACATGGTCATTTCCCCTGCTGGTTCAGAACTATTTTGACCAGTAAAATACCCGCTTATCTGAAACAACCTTGCTCCATTGGTCTGATAAATGTATGCAGAAAAGTTTCCCGAAACAGAACTTCCAAAGGATACAACCATAGTGGTTGTTGTAGGGGTGCTTGAAGTACCATCATCACCGACAGTGTTGATAGTTATTGCGCAATTTGTAGGTGTTATATATGTCGGAGTGTCCAAAGTTTCGACAACTGCCGTGATAGTTTCACCATTATCGACAGTCAACCCTGTAGCTGTGCTATTATCAGATGCAGACCTTATATTACCAGTAAGGTGTATTTCATCTATTGTTGCGAGAGTCATCAGTCTATATCGTCTACGTCAATTTCTGGATCCGACCAATCCCAAGGGTCTACCTCGTGATCAGTTGGGTTCTTAGATAAAGAAATATCTTGTGCTATTGCTGATTCTATACTAGCGACTTCTTCTTCACCGAGAGCAGTTTTAGTCCATTCAATTGCAATATCTTTAGTTACATCAGCCCATGCAATGAAATCTTCAGAGGAAGGATCTGCTTCAACACGAACGCCTCCATAACGTCTACCTCTATGGATTACCTGCTTGCTTGCGTCTTCCACTATTTCATAGTCTGTGGCTTCCCAATGTATCATCTTAATAGAACCATCAGGAATGCTCGAATCGACCTTTGTTATATTCCAAGTAACAGCCATTCTATTTCTCCATTCTCTGAATTTTTGTTTCTAAATCAGAAACCTTTTGAGTCAATTCTTTTATTGCTTCTATCAACAAAGGTGTTAGTTTGTCGTAATGAACACTTTTATAATCTTCTCCGAACTCGTCTTGACCTACCGCAGATTTAGTTACAATTTCAGGCAATACTTCCTCAACCTCTTGAGCAGAGACACCAACCTCTAGTTCGGTATTGTCCACGCCCAAAGAATGCGCTAATGCATTTGGTTTATAGTAATATCCTGTAAGGTTATTAACTTTATCGAGAGCATCTGGAATTGCCCCTTTCAAGTCTTTCAGTCTTTCGTCTGAGTAGTATGCAGTAACATTACCTGTAGCAATAATATCACCGACAACATGGAGTGCTTCGGCTGGACTAGAAGTTCCTATCCCAAACCTACCATTAGCCCCGTCCATTCTAAACTTCTCTCCAGTATTACCGAACATAAATCTAATGGGGAGGGCACTATTACTAGCTGTAGCGGATTCAATTCTAGATTGTTCACCGACTACATTTAAGTAGAGTTTACTATCCGAACTCGGAAAGGTATTTACTATTTGAATACCATGAGAAGTTGAACTGTCTGAATTTGTTGAGCCCTGCGCATATATGCTAGTAACACCGTTCTTAGTTATGGAGGCTGTACCGCCAAGAAGAGTTAAATTAGCTGAATTCCCGACCGTTGTATTTGCATTAAGGTTAATACTTTTTGTTGTTGTTCCACTAGTCGGACCAATATTAATGTTGGTTACTCCACCATTGTGGAACCCTGTCCCTATATTCACATTTTTTGTAATACTAGTAGCACCAGAATTAATACCAATGGCAATATTATCAGTTGACGTAGTGTTGTTTGTATGAGTGTGAGAAACAGTAATATTCTTTGCGGAAAATCTGTGACTAGGTACTGACACATCACCATTCGAGAAAGTAGTAGTACCACGAATCGCAACAGTGTGCGTACCTGTATTATTACTACAGCCTATTGTCACTGCTGTGTCTGCGGCAGTGGCTGTATTTGCCGCTAAATTCAATACAGTGTCGCCACCAGACTGGTTGTTACCACCGATATTAATCGTTTGCGTTGCGCCATTTACTGTCTGAGCATTACCAATATTGATTGTGTTGGTTGCGGTACTTTGACCAAGTGTTATTATACCTGTGGCACTTTGAGTAGTCGAACCAATAGTAATTGTGCGAGCGCCAATATTGGGGAGTACATTAAAATCATAACCATTAAAATTAACATCACCACTAGTTAGTGTAGTAGTACCACGAATCGCTACGGTTGTTGTCCCACTATTTGGATCATTACCACCTATTGTTACTGCTGTATCATTACCCTGTGATGCTTTTGCCGCAATATTTACTGTAGAAGTACCGCTACCTGAACCACTACCAATATTAATGATTTGCTCTTGATCAGACTCCGTTGCGGCATTACCAATATTAATTGTATTGTCTTTAGTACTTTGCCCAAGAGTAATAGTGCCTTCTTGATCAGTTGCGCCAAGAGTAATAGTGTCTGCTGCAGTTCCAGGATTTACGGTGAAGGATTCGGTGATATTTGCACCAATCTGAAATATAGTGTCTCCGCCACGAGAGTATAAAATTTTGTCTGCGGTATTGAGGGCTAGTTCGCCTTCTACTATATTGTTGGTGTCAGGAGCATTACCAGTCTGGCTACTCCGCTTGAGTTTAAGAACGGTTGACATATATATGTCCTCGAATTTTAATGGCTATATAGCCGTGACATTTTTAAAGTGAGCAGTATATACTACCCACTGTATCTATATTTATGCTTAGAAAGAACCGCCATCGATGGTTGTAATAGCAACAGATCCAGCAGATACTGTGAACTCGGCACTTGGAAACATAGCAACACCGAGAGCAGAAGAAGTTGCTGTATCAGCTGCAACAGTAATAGACCCATCAGCATTTGTAATGCCGATAGCACTTCCTTCTGTGAGGGTAGCCAATTGCATATCGGAATCTGTACCATTACCGATCAGCAATTGACCTGCAGTTGGTGCGGCACCATCTACCTTTGTGATAGAACCATCTAAAGCAAGATTTCCAAACTTAGCATCACCTAAAGTACCGCTGTAAGTTTCAGTTGTGTCGGTAGCATCAGGGATAAACGTAAACGATGAATCGTCTTCGTCAAACCCAAAGAAACCTGTTTTAGCTGATGTTTTAAAGTATTTAAATTCAACACCACGATCTTTACCATCATCTGCCTCTAAATCAGCATAATCTTCTCCACCACCTAACCCAATTACAGGATCTTGCAACGTAGTAGTTGTGCTGTTGACTGTAGTAGTCGTTCCATCAACAGTAAGATTACCAGTAACTGTAAGGTTATTACCGATGGTTACATCATCTGGAAGACCGATGGTAATTCCTGCGGTCTCACTACCAGAACCTGTCACTTCAATTTCATTAGCAGTACCAGATGCTGTAGCAACATAGTTACCAGTTGTATCAGTGCCAAGAGCAACAGAATTTTCAGCAATAACTGTGGTTAATTCCACCGCACCAGAACCATCAAAAGAAACCGCAGTAGCAGTAACGTCTCCAGTCAAGCTGAAGTTTTGACCAGATGCTAGAGCAGTAGCAGTAGCAGCATTACCAGAAGTATCGAAACTAGCATTAGCTGGTATGCTAAGAGTTACAGTAGCATTATCAGTTGAAGAACCGCTTTCGTCAGTTACTGTAGCAGTAACTTGATTTGCAGTACCAAGAATAGATAGTGTATTACCAGTCGTGAAGTTGTCAGTTGTCGTGCCGTCACTAACCGTAATCGAAGAGGATACGCCAGCAACTGACCCATCAACATATTCTTTAGTTACTAGTGAGTCATCGCTGAAGCCAGATCTATCTTTATACCCGTCAGGAACATTAACAACCCCAGTCCCCTTTGGAGAGAGGGTAATTGACAGGTTAGCTTCAGTACTTTGCGCAGCAATTTCAGCATCGTGATAATATAACTTAGCAGCATCAGTACCGATTGTAAGTTCGTCTAGCTTGCTACCGCTATCAACAATAAGCGCAGAACTAGCAATTGTAGTACCAGCAGCGTGGTCCAACATATCGGTAAAATGCTTACCGCCAATTACAATCGGCTGGATCTCACTGCCGTCAGACTTACCGATAAAGAGTTTATCGGACTGATACGAATATGCTTGTTCCGCTTGTGCTAGTGCATCAGCTGCTGGTTCATTAGCGTTACTTGAACTTTTAATTTTAATTACTGTTGACATTTAAAAACTCCCTCCGGAGATGCGCAAATTTTCATTTTCGACTTCTGATTTTGTTTCAAACTTTTCTGTACTCGAATTATATATTAATACAGAACCCTGTTCTAGTGCTGTGGTATCTACATCGGTGAGTTCTATCAAAGCAACTACTGGAGTTCCAGCACCACCTGCTACCGCAACAGTTTTGGCTTGTATGGTATTCGTTCTACCTACAGAGGCACTTAAATTATTAGACTGTTGACCTATTTTACCTACTAATGACATTAGGTGTAATCCCTTGTAACCGAAGGAGTTATTTCTAGTTGCCCCTCAAGAACTCTTGTAGGAACATCAGCACCTGAGGTTATAATAACATCATAAACATATCTTCCAGGTTTCATATTCTGTGAAGTAGAACCATCTAGTTTTAAGGTTATTTCTCCAGCAGTCGTATTGGTTATTGATATATAATCAAAACCTGTAGATGTCACCGATCTATAAGTTTTACGGATAGAAGCATATGCGTTGAAACCTGATAAATTTTGAATGTTACCATCAGCGTCTTCAACCGTCACGGCAGTAGTAAATGTACTACCTTGATCGATAACTAGATTAGCATATGCAGCCATTACTTCCCTCTTTTTACTTATTTATACTTTTAATAGATTGTAATTCTTCTTTTAGAGAATCAATTTGACCTTGCTGCTCTTTAATTGCTTCGATTAATAGACCGACCATGTTACCATAAGCAACAGTATGAATACCATCTTTATTCCCAACAGCTTCGGGTAATACTTTGAGAACTTCTTGTGCGATAACCCCAGTTTGTCTCGAAGTTTCAATATCAGTACGATCAAACGTGTAACCATTAAGTTGCTGTACTTTATCTACTGCATCTTCGATTACTTCAACGTTTTCTTTAATACTCTCATCAGAGAATGCGGTAATATCTCCAGTAGCATTAATTTGTCCGTTAACATTTAAGTTACCTTCAGTTACAACGCCAGAGTCTATATCGGTATCTGTACCATTAGGGGCAACTAACCTTAAGACTCTTCCATCTATTACTAAACCAGCTAGTATTTTTTCAGAATAGGCTACTCCAGCAGTTTCATCAATAGTATGAAATGCTTTATTGTTATCATCACATCTCAGGAATGTGCCCAACATACATGTGTCGCCACCGATCCGTTTAAACCCGTCAGCTGTGGAACGATCATAATAGTCTTCAAAATCTTGTGTACAACCTTTGAAAAAAGCCAACCTAGTGTTTATAGACACAGAGTCATCATTGTACGTGTTAGAATCACTAACATGACGATTGTAGCCAGCGTCGCCAGCCCATGTGTAATCATCAGACCTTATGACAGTAGAACGCCTTATTATTTCGGGGTCTATACCCCTTTGACCTAGTACAACTTGACGTTGTCTTCTAACAATCTCCTCTGGAATTCTTCCACTCCATTCAAATGGGTTGTCATCATCTATACCCTCTAGATTAAAATGGGAAGGTTCTTTTGTAACCCCACCCCCATTGAGTAATTCTAAACCTTGAGAGTCAAAAGACTCATGCTCTAAACCTGTAGCTGCCTTATCTATTACTACGTTAGGTAAAGAAACTTGGTAAGCTGCATACTGAGGGTTGTATTCTACGCCTAATGGAATAGCTTTATCTCTGCCTGTTGATGGTATATCATCACCGCTAGCAGTTACTGTACTATGTCCATGGCCAGATTGAAATGGGGTTTTTGGGGATCTTATATAAAGGTTTCCAGGAGTACCAGCACCTGTACCACCACTAATATAGATATTAATGTCACCGCCCTCAACATCATTTTCGCCATCTATATGGGCTAAACCTGCAGAAATGTTAATTCCTGGACTAATACCTTCACCAGCAGTGACGCTATGTCTCATTGGAGTCAATTGTATAACTGAATTTGTAACTTCATCTATGGTCACATTAGATAGTTTAGCATCTGTTAATGTAGAATCTATAGACTTATTATCATCACCACCCCAATCTGATGTTGCACCACCTTTCAAAAGCAAGTAACCACCATTGTTCTTTTCTTCGTAACCAGTAACTGGACTCTGTGTAGTGTTAGAAGCAGAAATTACAACATCTGCTCCATTTTTGTCATTGAAGTTGTCAAAATGCGTGTCATAATCGTATTGTTTGTCATTAGATGCTTGAGTGATATTGTCAAAAGGAGATATAAGAATATCTTTTTGGGATCTAATGCCACCAACTACAATGTCATCAAAGTCCGCATACCTTAAAGAAATATCGGATTTATCATTTTCATAGTATGCATTTGGAACCATCACTCGACCATAGGTATTCTGCAATTTCCCAGCACTGCCGTCAGCAGGTGCAGGCATCAATGATAGTGGAGATATGAAGTCAAACTCTTTAAAATCTATTTTATAGATGGCTTCATCATTGCTATCCGGATCATCCCCAGTTTGACTGACAAAGTTTACCTCAATCCGCAATTCCTCAGGTCTGTAATCATCATTGGCTTCGTCTACTACAACATAATCATTTACTGAATTATCAGAATCGTAGCCAGTAACCTCCAACACCCTTTCTCCACCGTCATATGAAACACTAATTTGAGAACCAATTAGGTCTTGTGTATTGAAGTTGGAAATTAAAGTCCAAAATTTATTTTCATGGGCTGTCCATATTTTTGATACTGATCCCACGGTTGCACTGCTGTTTATATCTCGAATGCGAATATATTGAGTTGCTGAGTTTTCATCAACGCCATCGACATACCTTACATCTGATTGTCCAGACGAACCAGTATCATTACTAAGATTGTATGTAAGTCCTGTTTCGCCAGAAGGATCTCCAGAATAACCTAAGAAAACACGTTGGCTACCGCCATCTAATGAAGGGTCAAAATAGTTACTTTTTACTACAATCTTCGACCTATCATCTATTATTAGGTTACTGTCAAACTTTTGCCAATCTAAATCAGCACCAGCATCCCAATCATGAGGGGTATATTGACCGTCTATAGATGAAGATACTGTAGGGAATTCAGCTGTTAGGTCAAGTTCTATTTGAGGGTATGTGTTTGAATCGCCTGCGTTACCAATAGGGGTAAAGGTCATTGTACCGCCAGAAAAGGCAATACCGCCATAAAAAGACTCGTTATTCAAGTTAGAGAAGTTAGCGTCAACCTCCGCAAAGGTAAGTGCGTCATTGTTGACTCTTAGATTCAGATTCGCCATTAAATTATACCCTGTTTAGTAATTCTTGCAATAGTCCTTTGATTTCGGACATTTCCTGTTTAAGATTATTTATATCTTTTTCAGCATGCTCTAATTTCATATTCTTAGCTTTTGCTGCTTTGGCTGCAGCAATCGCATTTTTGTATGCCGATTTATTCGTATTAACTATAGCGTGGGAATACGGATCCCTCACGAGATCCGGATTATCCTCAACTTTTTTAACATTATCTAAATCTATCATTTTACAACGCCAGTGCTATTGCTCTTAAGTCTTTTACCAAAGGTGGTTGAGAAGAATTAATTCCTTTCATCTTAATCTTAATAGAGAAAGATATAAACTCTGGTATGTTATCTTGAGTATATTCATGCTCTTTGAACGAAGTTCTGTTAACAGATTTAGACATTTCAATATCAGTCTCGCCATGCGTATTGAAATAATTCCACCCCAGTTCGTCAAAATCAGAAGAATCATCAGACCTTAAGACCTTATACATCACTTCAAGATCCGAACCAGCATTTACGACTGCATCTAAAATAACCTTAATAGATGTAGCAGGGTTTTTAAGCTGGACACGTTTAGTGATGTAGACAGATTCTGAACTATCTCCTTCAGGGGCTGTAGCTGGTATAAACGTTGTTGAAGAATCTACGTCCGATTCTTCAGAGATATAATCTATTCTATTAGCATATGCCGTTATAGATTTACGCTCTAAATCCACTATAGGGGACAAAGTTGATGTCTTTGTAGATAACGTCAATTCCACTTCTGCAGATTTATTACCGCCCAATATCTCTCCAGACTCATTAACCGAAGAAGCTATGATTTTTGGTTCTTTGAACTCTGTTCTTTCAATAAGTTCGGTCTTCGAATACTGACCAGCAACAAATGGTATCTGGTTACCAG
>ENA-UZXB01001838-UZXB01001838.1-metagenome-genome-assembly--contig:-Day-2-1m-contig-1838_pt1 | contig 11000 bp, 8 predicted proteins | sample MGYA00260339_ERZ794899 | MGnify/ENA metagenome assembly ERZ794899 | reverse complement strand
AACGTACCTTGCCTAGCTGCTTTTTCTCCTTCTATTAAATTTACTTTTGCCATATTCTTATTGTTATTATTCTCCTCCTCCTAAAAATTTTTGTACACCTTTACCAAGCCCTCCGGTCATAGCTCCCCCTATAACACCTCCGATTCCTCCTGCTATAGAAGCCCTTGCTGCATTTACATCTGCTTGGGCTGCACCCATTCTTTGCTGAGCCATGCCAAACAGTGTTTCTGTTTTTTCTTTCTCTTGAGCTCTTGATATCAAGTCTCCTTGTCTTTCTTGCGATTGTAGTTGCCCAGCCATTGATCTTTCTGCTGCCTGATTAGAAGCTTCTTGCTGGCCAATGCTAGCTGAAGCTTGTTGAGCATTTGCTGAACTTTGTCCTGCCATTGCTTGTGCTAAAGCTGCTATACCGCTGCCTCCTGCCGCTTGTCTCATACCGGTCATAGTATTAGCTAAACCTTGTTGCTGTTGTTGAGCAACAAAATCAGCTTGCTGTGTATTCACAGTCAGGTCTTCCATGGTATTCTCCATGTTCATATAAGGATTAGACGTATCTAAACCTTGAAGTCTTTGCTTATTTTCAGCATACTCTTGTTTTGCAGCGCGTAGCTCTGCTCTTCTGCCTTTTTGGCCTATAAGCCCACCAGCTATGCCTGCTAAGCCTTTTACCACTCCTAATCCTATCATAGTGTATTAAGTTTTGTATAAGTTATTATTACGTATTATTTACTGCTCTCAAAGAACTCTGTGCCAGAAGAAAATACTTCCGCGTACTTTGGTGAATCGTTTCTTAGTTCAACATCCATATAGTACCCCAACAAAGCGGATGAATTAGCCTCGTTGTCTTTAACAAAGAAAATAAAACTATTGACGTTAGGTCTATTAACTGACGGAGTTGTTGTAATATTTAAAGTCGCACCCTCTACTCCTTCTGCTGACGCGGTAATACTAGATATAGGACCTATAGGGTATATCAATTCTCCCCCTGGGTCGTCAGTAAAATATACCATATCACCGGGTTGAGCTGTTGCGTTAACTGGTTCAGAAAAAGTTAGTATCATGTTTCCCATATTCCTATATTTTTATTTGTATTGTTATTGATTAAAACTGACTGTCTTGTGCAAGTAAGCTTATTACTCCTGCGGTGGCTGCGCCAGGCCCAGGGCTTTGGACAGAAGAAGATAGCTGGCCTTCAGCTCCGCTTGAATTCGCTACAGTTTCATCTGTCGTGCCATCACCGCTTGTCATACCTGTTACTACAGACCGCAAGTAATAATGACCGGGGCTAGAAGTAGAATGTTGGGTGTAGTTTATTTGAACTAAAAGATCTTTGTTTATAGGTACTTCAAACACGTCTGTGATTGTCGTAGTAACACCTGGGGAGCTGAGCGTATCAGACATCGGATATTCTCTTTTTATAAAAGTTTCGTTTTCAACATAGCCAAATCCTAAGCCGTCAGGCACCCATCCTTGAGTTCCTGAGTATCTACCTCCCGCTGAACTAGAGTTTACCACTGTTACATTTCTAGTTATGAACACAGTATCTTGAGCTGTTTGCACTATAGTGAATCCGTATGCTGTTGTGGACCCTCCAAATGCCGTTGAGTTTAAGGTAGTAGTAACTCCGTTAACTGTTGTAGCCGTTATGGTTAGAGTAAAATTTCTAGTACCAGTAGCTGCTCTTTGTGGAAATGTTAAAACAGGAATAGCGCCGTACCCTTCAGCCGCAACTGTAACATTTCCGCTACCATAGTTATTTGGTCCAGAATCAAGAGAGTAGCTGAACGTAGCGCCTGGCGTCCCGAACATAGTGAAGCCGCGGCTTGTTCCTTTCCAGTTTACGCTTGAAAAATCTCCGCTGTCAAAGCCGTTAATAATTTTAGGCACTGCTGCCGGCATTGCTTCTGCTAGGGCAGACATAGTAAAATTGTAATTACCACCTTTGGCGGGAAATGTGTAATCAGCCTGTATTCTATAAGATGTATAATCACCGGTATTAGAATCTGTCCCCCATGTTTCTACAACGTTCCATTGCTCGTCAGTTAAGTTGCTAGTTGCCACTGCGTTTTGTATATTGTAGCTGCCTTCGCTTGTAGAAGCGAACCTGTAACCTGTATCTGCTGTTAAAGTTGCATCTATAACCTGAGTCGTACTACCTCTATCTCCGTTAGACAAAATCTCTCCCGGCAGGGTTGGCCCTGTTCTAGAAGCGTTTTGAGATGTAACGGCAAAGGTAGTAGTTAAAGAGATAGGAATAAGAGTAGATTTTCCGCTAATACACACAGGAAAGCTAACGCCACCTACTGGCACTTCGTACGTGGGGTTTATGGTTAATCTACAACCCACTTGGTTCCCCCCGGCATAAAAAAATGTAACGTTATCAACACCGTTACCAGGCGTGCCGTTCCACGTAAAATCCGTCCAATCTAAAGAATATCCCTGTACGGGGTTCATCATTAAGTTTACATGAGAACCTGTATAGTTTATAAGAGGGTTCCCTACTTCTGCTGCGTAATCCTCTTGCGTTATAATAATATTGTCAACTTGTGTTGTACTCATAGTTTATGGTATTTTAATGAAACATGCAGGATCTACAAAGAAGCTAAGGCTTACGTTAGTGACGTAGTTGCCCGTTATACTAAGAGGAGACCCTAAGCCTTGTACAGAAGATTCTCTTGCGTCTAAATTGTTGTCTGTTGAAGAATTAAAATAAGACTTGTCACCTGTTATTTTTTGAAAAAATTTATTTTCTTTATTAGCAAATTCCTTTATAAACCCGCTTTGTAAGTCTGTGGTTAAGTTTTTAGCATACCAACCTTCTTTATGCACTGTTTCAATAGTAGGTGTTATATTACCAGCTATCGCTTCAGCAATGCTTAATTTAGGCGATTGGGCATTTAACTGGTATCTATACTCCTTAGAGTTTGTTCCTGTGTAGTTTAAAGCTTTAAACTTTTTAGCAGAAGCAGGTAGTTCATTAATCACAAACTTTACGGCACTATCAAAGTGCATTCCGTAAAATTTTCCTCTATCCACCGTGCCTATATTATGTTCCCATATTTCGCCTTCGTAAAATGTGTAGTAAACATCGTTTAAAGAAACTCCTCCGTATTTTGAAAAAGACTTTCTGCTTTCCCACCCGTTAGTTTTTTCTTTAAAAGATAATACGGTATCGTTAGGGGTATACTCAAGCCATTCGCTAGAACCATGCGATTTTGAAAAGCCTTTAAATTTGTTCTGCCACTCACTAGTAAGATTGCAAACAGATATATTATAAGAGGACTTGTCGTCGTCGAAGCTGCCCACTATGTTGGACGAGTTGCTTAGGTTGTCCGCGAAGAAATCAACCATACCATAGTCAGATATAACTTCTATGCCGTTGTTGGATAACCTACACACTACTCCTCTGTTACTGTCGGTAAAGTAAGCTCTAAAGCCATACGAAGCAAAAGATTCCGGGTTCTTAGATATACCAAACTCTCCTGCAAAAGCGTCGGCGTTACCTAACACTCTATTTGTAGAAACAAGGTTTGTGTTACCATCGGCATTAAAAAGAGCGTCTTTATCAGCGTATATTCTTAATACTTTATCTTCGCAGAATACAACTAAGTTCGTATCTCTAGCGTGTAGTTTCTGAATAGAAGAGTATGCAGGGTCTAAATTCTTTGTTATAGGCAACGCTTGTATAAACTGGTTCAACTCATTAGTTCCTGATGTGGAATTAAATATACCGCTATATATTAGTCCTGTAGATAATCTGTCTTCCTGATAAGGTTCTGATAACGTAGACGAAGCCTTAACTCCTTTAGCTATAGCGGGTGCATTAAAGTCGTCTCTAATCCTATTAGATTCCACTCCGTTGCCAAAAGAAAACGAATTATAATAATCTAGTGTTTTTAAGTTGTTCAACTCGCTTATAGGAAAAGCTTTACTAGCTTCAAAGTATATGTCTAAATCTGCTTTTTCTGTAGGTTCCGTTTCGAATATAGCAGGACTTGAGCTAGAAAAAGAGTTTGAAGTATCTAAGCTGGTCAATATTCTAATACCAAAAGTATTATTAGATTGACTGGCATCACCGTTGTAGTCTAAGGGAAAATCAGTATTATTAACGCCATTTCCTTGAATTTCTTTGCTTAAAACTAAATCAAATCTAGCTCTTTTATTAGAGCCCCAATTTTTATCGCTTTCGTTCAAATAGCCCCATCCATTGGTTTCAATTCTATTGTAATTTCGAATCCAATGCACCTGGGTCTCTGTAATTTGATACACGGTTTGGTCGTCTCCTATTCCTGTAATAGATATTCTAGTTCCAGGTGTTCTTAAAGCGTTTACAAAAACCGCGTCTCCAGAGGTTTTATCTCCACCTAGTTCTGCTGGTCTCTGACCATGGTAGCTTATGCTTATTTTGGTTTCGCCAGCTTTTACCCCGAAGCCAGTTTTTTGAATCCCGCTAGGAGAAAGCCGATAAGAATTCGACTCATCTGCTGACCACCCTTGTCTAACATAATTTCTCCAAGCCGTCATGCTGTTGTATGCGCTAATTTTTGTCCTTCTAATATTTGACACTGAAGCCGACACAGCAAAATTATCAGCCTCTTCTTCGTCTATCTCAGCAGCTATATATCGTTTGGCTAAACTTTGACTGTCTAGTTTTACGAAAAACCTACCTGTAAATTCTGGCTTATTTAAAATTTCTTTACTAAAAAACCTTACACCTAAATTTGCTGCTAAGGCTTGACTACTTCCTACTATTTCTTCTATATCTACAGGAAGATTACCCTGTAGATGGAACCTATAATAATTACCGAACAAGGACACCCTGACAACCTTAATAAGCTGCGTAGCCTCAAGGTTCCCTTGTATACTTAAATATATGCCAGACTTGGACTCTACACCTTTAGCCGGGGAAGAGTCTAACTCGGATTTTAACACATCAACGTATTGAGCATTTGGTGCCGGGAAATCCGAAGGGCTAAAAATATTATCGTCAACAACCTCTCCAATTTTGGTAGTTTTTTCTTTTATAAAATCAGGAGCTTCATTAGCTATGCTTAATACTTTAAATTTACTATTTTCCAATACGGGCTCTTCAGATCCGTGTGCTTTTTTAAGTTCTATAAAAGAATCTTCTGTGATCTTATTTCTGTCCGAAGAAGAGAAGGATAACCAAAAGTTTCCATCTTCAGCTATATAATACCTATCCATAGCTAAGTTATAGTAACCGCTAGAGGAGTCTTTTATAAAATACTTAAAATGAGTAGCCCAGCTTGGAGCAACACCAGGTCCTTTAATTTGTAAAGAATTTTTAGCAGATGAATATTTTTTGTCTATTTCAACAGCTGAATCAGAAGATGAGAGTACAGGCGATTGCCGCCCGTATGGGTCCATATAAACAATTCCAGCTTGGTAAGATCTTCCGGACTTAATAGTAGTCTGAGGTACTAAATCTTCAGTTATTGGGTTTTCGCTTAAAAAAGAAAACTCTAAAGCTTTATGTGACTTGTCTACATTAAAATTTTGTAAGTAGTTACCATACACTATCCTGTTTGATATTAATTCCTGACTCTTAGCTAAACGAGGGACGTTATCCCAGGGTCTAAGTATCTGATTGCTATCTATTACAGAGTGTATCAATTCAGTGTCTAGCGTGTATTTGTAGCCAGTAAACATATCGCCTCTTTCTACCGTGTCAACAGAGTATATAACATTAGAAGAATCATTTTTGTACAGTATCTCTACTTCTTTAACATTATTAGCGATGTCAAAGTTTGAAAGTTCGATTGTTTTAACACTATTCTCCATAGAAGAGTTAAACCCTTTTGCACTATCCCATTCATATATACCAAAAGGCTTAAATGCTACTTCTGTGAACGGGCCTATAGGTGAGTATTGGTTGTTATTGAACTTGTAACGGTAAGCAAATCTTACGAAGTCTAGCTTAAAAATACCGTCAGGCTCTATTAAGTCTGCTTGAAAAACAACTGTAGAGTTTATAACAAAATCACTTGGAGCAGAAAAAGACCCCATAATACATTCCACATCATAAGAAGAGTTTGTCGGCGAATAGACAGGCAAGGTTTTTACTTGAAACTTAACCTCGGCTCCTTGCGCTTCCTCAGGACTGCTTCCTCCTCCTCCGGTACTTAAGGCTTCTACATTATCACCTACTTTAAAGCCTGAAATATCGTCTGATGTAGTTATTGTAAAAGTAGTCCTAGGAGGGATAGGGATATACGAACCAAGGTTAGTAGGGTCTTCGTATGAAAAATTTTTATTGAAAGAAAACGTGTTATTAACTCCAGGCCTAAACGTATCTAACAAGGTCAGGGTAGGAGGGGAAAGTGGTTGTTTTTTTATTACCGTAATATCAGCTTCTTCAAAATTTCTACGGTTTTGCGATTGGAATACAGGAACTTGAGTGTGTGTATCAAAGTCTTCGGGAAAAGAGTTTGATCGTGTATTATAACCTCTCCATGTATCTATGTTAATAGTCTTGGGTTCGGTTTGGTCATCAGTCCAATAAAGATTACCTTCAATAACATTAATACCTGTTATTAAATAATCTTCGCTAAAATTAAGTATATTCTGAGTATCTACAAGTATAGGTCTTAGCACTTGGCTTGACTGAACGAATTCTGCAATTGCGCTAACGCTGTCAGAAGCAATAAACCAGTATATATTGTCATTTGTATTGTCTACAAAAGAACCTACTACTGCGGGATTAGTTAGATCGCTAATTCCGCCTGTTGTCCACGTAGAAGCCTGTCCGGTTTGCGGATCTATAAAACTTTTGTTTTTTCTTTCGTTACCTAGTATATTTTGCAATGAACCAACATTTGCACCTTCTGAAGTAGATATTTCAAGATTTATAGCATCTCTATATTCGCCAGAGGGCACAAGTCTTTCGTCAAGATCTTGATTCATTTTACCCTTAACGAATGTATTATTTATTTCTGGCATATTCTAGTGTTTTATTTGCTTAGACTTACCTCTCATTACTTGTGCAACTTCAAGAGTCTTCATATTTGATAATCTTATTTTAGCATTTCTTCTTGCTGCAGATGATTCTTTTTTAAACCTAGCTACAACGTACTCAGGCGTATTTGCTCTAGATGATAAAACAGCGTAAGCTATGTATTTATATATAGCTTCTTCTGCTAGCTTAGGCACTTTGGGATTGTCTCCAGAAACACCATCTGATATATAGCTAAGCGTTACTATCTTACCAACCATGTTAGAACTAAATCTTATAATACCTTTTATTTTGTCTATGTAAAAAACACCATTAGATTGCGCTTGCTCTGGGCTTAACCCGTACCTAGATCCTCTGTTATGCTTATACAAGTCGTCTTGCACTTCAGAGCTTTGGCCATTAGGAGCATCTTTAAATTTATGTAAAGTCTCAGAGTTTACAGCGAAAGTTAAATTACCAGAAGCATCGTATAAATACTCACCTGTGCCGGATTGTAAAATAGCTTTGGGATTACTTGTGTTAGAAGTAGGGTATATTATTCTTTGAGTACCGCTGTCATCTGTCCAAGAAAGCTTAACGTAGTTAACGTAGTCTCTAGGTAAAACAAAATGAAGTTGAGAAGTTACTTCTATTTCTAAGGCTTCCTCTATAGGGAAAGTATCGTAGTTAAATTCTTGAATTGCTCTACTAGCATGAAAAATTATATCCGTTCTTTTAACCTTACTTATAAGCTTTTCTTCTCCTACATAAGAAACTGTGAAGTTGTCAATTATGTTTTGTAGACTAATATATTGGTAATTACCAAATTCGTCTCCGTTGTAATACTGCTGGTCTGTTTCGTTCGGTAATAATCCCATTTATTATGCTTTTTGTTGTTGAATATTTTTTAATTCCTCTCCTGCAGCTACTTGATAAAGCTGCAAGTCTTCTATTGCTATACTTGCTAACTCTAATATTTTCATAACAAGTTCTGTTTCTTCGGACTTGTGTAACTCAAAGTCGATTGAACTGTTTTGATCGTATAAAGCTTCTCCAAATACTATATTGTAATTCCATTTTGGAGGATTAGGGTATCTAATATAATTAAGAGTAACATCAGAAGTTTTTTGATTCGGACCTGACCCAAACACATTAAGTACTCCGAAATATGAATTTGGGTATGTAGAATCGGTTCTTTTTTCTACATACACAGGCATCGTGTCGGTAGGCGCTACCAAGGGGCACCTACGTAGCTGAATAAGTTCTTTCGCGCTAACTCTTCGGCATTCAATTCCGTTATACATAACGGTTCCTACCCTGTAAGCGTTAGTACCTGGAAGTACGCCTCCACCGAAGGTCGTAGCAATATAGTCAAGCACTTCAAAAGAGTTTGTTTTTTGTTCAAGAATTCCGAGCATATCAGAGTATTCTGTACTGTTACCAGGTACTCTACCAAATTGGTTAATGTCATAAAAGTACTGCTCAAATAAGTCTAACTGCGCTTGATTAGCGAACAAGTTAAATTGTTGAGGTGTTAAATACCCTCTTTGTTCCTTATTGAGTAGACTAAGTGTTGTTTGATAAACAGTGTTTATATTTACGCTCATATGTTTTGTTATTTTATAATGATGAGCCGCCTGTTACAGCGGCTATCACTATAAGGTGGCTAATTTAATCTTTTTTCAATAGCCTTATATACTTCCATACCTTCATCTGTTTTAAAGAAGGAAGCTAATGCACTATAAGGGTGCTCGTCAAATGGTACAGTCATAAGTTTTCTGTTGCCATCTCCATAAAAGAAAGTTCTTTGGTCATTAGATAGTTTAACGATACCTGCTTCAGCGGCTTTGATTCCAAAGTTACGTAGCATCACGTTATCGTCACTGGCTAATTCTAAGAACAATAAAGGTTTTCTTTTAGCGAATACAAGTATATCTCTTTTAAGCTCGCTAGAAGTGCTATTACTTACGTCACTCCCGTACTCTACTCTTAGTACTGCTTCTGCTTCTTCTAAAGACATCGCTTTTGCTGCGTTCATAGCCTCTAGTTCTGCTTCAATCCACGATACTTCGTCTGTAGCTTCTTGAACGGGGTTGTATTCTTCGTATGCAATATCCTTCATTGGGTGATACAAAGACAAAAGTTTTTGAAGAACCTGTTGTTCTTTAGGGACGCGCAAGGCACCATCTCTTACAACGATTCTACCTAAAGTAGCTACACCTTTTTGCTCATCTACAAATACAGAAGGCTGGTTGGTTGCATACTTAATTTCTCTTTGATATCCTTTCTCTTTATCAAACCATAATAATGGCTTTTTTGCTGAGTGTTTTGATGGAATAGTGAATACTAACGGCTTTTTTGTGCCTTTTAAAGTATATAGCCTATCCTTAATTTCCCAAGTAGGTTTCTTAGGTTCTACTTGTTTTGTTTGAACCGGAGCAGATTTTGCTACAGTTTCTTTTGGTTGAGGCGTTGCCTCTGCTTTTTTAGTTGCTTGTTGTTTTGCCATGATATAATATAATTAAATAATTTAAAAAAGTAATAGTTACCCCCGTCGATAAAACGAGGGTAAAAATTACAGTACTTTGCTTATGTTAAGCTTTCAACAACACGAAGTTGTTAGCTGCTTGTACACACAATGCTCTTTCAGAAAGGAAATGTACATTCATTTCATCAGCATCAGAAGTATAGTTACCTCCAACAGATCCAGTTACCCAAGATTTCAAGCGTCTGTCATCAGCTTCTGAAGCTCGGTAACGTACGTGCAAGAAAGGTCTTGAGATGTTTTGACCAAGTGATTGATCGTAGACAGTCGATGTACCAGCAGGTACAAGAACTCCTTCGATATCTCCAATAGANNAAACCTGAGAAACCAAGATTCAAAGCCATATCTTCGCTGTTCTCGAATACACCAAAGGATGTTCCTCCAGTTCCATAAGAGTTTTGCGCAGCTAGCATGTTATCCATACCCAAAGAAGTAGCGCGGTCTAAGAAAAGCATGTTTTCTTCAATTGCTCCTTGCTTGTCCAATTCTTGAAGGATAGTATCGAAATCATCCAAACCATTAGCTCCTCCAAAGTCTTGTCCGTTATATACTAGTCCTCTTGTTTCCAATGCAGAAAATAGACCTTCAGTCCCAGAGCTAGCTCCAGAAGGACCACCTGCTGTAGCTACTGACGAACCAGCGGCTGCTTTTTCAGCTTCTACCATTGTCATTTCCAATTGATCCTCAAAACGGATACGAGCTTCGTGCTCTGATTTCAAATACCAAAGGTATCCAGATGTACCAGCCTCAGAAGTAACTTCAACCCATCCAATTTGAGCAACGTCAGAACCATTTACGCTGTATTTGTCACGCAAGATGATTGGTTTGTTGTTAAAAGTAGTGAAAGAAGCATCAATTGAGTTTCCAGCATTGCTAGATCCTTTTGCGTATTCAGAACCGTAAACGAAAATCTTAATTGTTGCTCCGTCTGCAGTCGCACAGCCATCAATGTTCGCAGCCCCATAAGCCAATACAGTAGCGGTAGTTGGTGCACCTGCTGGTTTAGCAGAAACGTAACCTTTTATTGTTCCCTGAGCACCAGACAATACTATTGTTGCTCCAACTCCTACGAGCTTAGCATCGTCTTCGCTAGCAAAAGTAATAGTGTCTCCGTCTGTTTTGACTACATCGTCAAAAGCAATGTGCAATCTTCCTTGCTCAGACCAAACAACTTGATCAGAAGCCATAGGCATTTCCGCTCCGACCATACGCAAGAATCCAGCAATTGTACGGTTACCGTAACGCTCTACTTCTTTTTCGTATACTTCAGGAAGAAATTGTTGTGTAAAGTCCATATCTCCTACGGACAAATAGTTGTCTCCAAACAAACCTTTAACAGGTCGTGGAGTTAAGTGTGATAAATTAGCCAGCGTAGCTGGGCTTGTTGCAAATGCCATAATTTGTGTTTTTAATGATTATTTATTTTCTAATTTTAAGCTTAGAAATTCCCGCGCTTTCACTAGGTACCGCTCGTATTGACCAACCATTAGACATATTGACTTT
>ENA-UZXB01000663-UZXB01000663.1-metagenome-genome-assembly--contig:-Day-2-1m-contig-663_pt1 | contig 11005 bp, 18 predicted proteins | sample MGYA00260339_ERZ794899 | MGnify/ENA metagenome assembly ERZ794899 | reverse complement strand
CAGTCTTCTCCATTCACTGTTAATCATTCTTCCTCCAGACAGAAGCCACACCATGTGTCCCTACTTGCATTACCACAGCTGACACACTTGCGCCACTTATTCTTTTCGTCACGTTCTTGAGAAGCCTTACGTTCTTCATCACTCATTGGTCTTATCATTGTCTGTCTCCCAGTATAGACCTGTCTTAATCAGGGACACGAAACCCACGTTAAAGATGGCTCCAAATGTCTCTGGGTCACACTCTACCTGCAACGTAGCACTGCCATCCTCATGCTCCGTTATTTCAGTTATCTTTACTTCACTCATCGTCATTCTCCGTTAATGCATCCCAGGACACAGGGAACAACGTAGCCATCTTCTCATTAATGTTATCTGCAACTACCCTTGTCTCGTATTGTGTGTCACTGGCGCAACGTAAGCGGCACATGTCAGCAAAGGCATCCAGTGACCCAGACCAGTACCATTCAGTCATTGTGCTTTGTGGTAGCACCATACGTGCTTGCTCAGGTGCTACACCATCATGGATCATCTGGTCGTACAGGTCTAAGACTTGGTTCATAGTTGAGTCAAGCCATAGAGGTGGATGACTTACCCCATCAGACCCTTGCTTCTTGTCAGCACTACGTCCCCGCCATGTGTCAGGCACATAGAACTCAGGTTCATCATCAACGTACCGCCTAGAAATCTCGTTCCATCTCAAGAACTTATGCTTCACTAGCTGTCGTGCCACAAAGATCGGAGCCTTGACGTGAAAGCTGGCGAAGCAATGACCAAAGGGACTGATATGTTTGTGCTTGGCGAGGTATCGGATCAGCTTATCATCCTTAGCCTTTAGTTTTGGTGGCCCCCAAGGGTCATCCTCCATCTCAGATGTCTTACCAAATGACACTCGTGCTGCGTTAGCTACAGTCAGGTCATTACCCATGTGGTCAATGTATGTTGCTTTAATCATTTATCTTAACTCCTACGCACTCTATTGTTTCTGTCTTATCATTTACCATGACAGATGCAATCTGTAACTCTGACTTACACAGGGTGAGGTTGGTGTGGGTAGATAGGTGGTGGTATCTAACGCCTTGTTCTTCTATTACTTGAAACCATATTAAAAGAAAGATCATGTTAGTCTCCTCTGTGGATTGAAGGGGAGCCTAAGCCCCCCTCCAGTAGTTTACCAGCGGTCTTCAGCCTCAGCTAACTCTTGGTAGGGTACGTGTTCAACAACACCAACCTTCTCTAAGCGTACTGCTGCTGTTGCACCTTCACCGTAGATAGAGATCTTCACCTTGACCTTAGTGCCATTACCTAGGTTACCATCTACGATGTTGTCCCACTTCTGACTGGTGACACCGTGAGTAACTGCTGGTGCGCCACCAAAGTCTTCGATGCCTGAGGGGTGTACATTAGGACGTTTAAGTTTAACACCCATGCGATCATCAGCCGCTGCGATAGGCTTGACCATCTGGTTGCCCATGGAAACCTCAGGGAATCCCATAGCGATCAAACGGTTTAGTTCGTCACTGTCCTTAGGTACGAACATGGTGTTGTACTGACCTTGTGTACGTTCATGGTACTCAGAGTTGTCCATAGTATCCTCGAACAAACGAGCATAGAACAGTTCACCTTCGAATACACCGAACTTAGTTTTCTTCTTAGCTGCCATTGAGGTATCTCCTTTTACTGGCGTTTGGTATTGTTGTTAGCCTTATAGATGATTGCCTGAATTGTCAAGACAAAAAAGACAGGGGATAGTGCAAATAAATATGGTAGCATTAGTGTGTGTCCTTCCAGTTTTTACCGATGTCTGTTGACCCAGCGAGAGGGCATATCATACCGAATTTAATTCCTGTGTCAACAATAGATTGACGTTGTAGTGAACCTAATTGTTCTGCTTCTTCCGTGCCACCACGGATCTCTGTCTGCCACTCATCGTGAGGCCAAGTGACTAACTTAAAGTCTAGGTTCTGTTGCTTGGCCTGACGTACCCACTGTAGGGCTGAGTGCTTCATGATAACAGACTCCCCATTTTGTAGCATACCAGCCAGTGCCTTGTGCTCAGAGGGAACCTTAACCTTACGTCCATCCAAACCCTTGAAGTATCCACGCCCAGCAACATACGGTATGATCTTCTTCTTCAACTCAGATAGACCTTGGATAGAATCCATGAAGTTATCTACTGCTTGTGTTGCCTCCTTACGGTTTACCTTTAGGATCTGAGAGATCTTCTCGTTACCTGCCCCTAGTAAAAAGGCATAGATGAATGTCTTAGCCATGTCTCTCGTGATGTGTGACATACCCAAAGCCTTACGGTTTAGGTTGTGGATGTCTGTCTCTGTCTCCTTCTTGCCTGACACAATAGCGTGTACATATTCTTCAGACTTCATGAGGTGTGCTAGTACTCGTAACTGGATACCTTCTGCGTCAGTACCCACCAACAAACAACCATCAGGAGTTGTCCATAGACTACGGAACTTACCATCGTACCTGTGCTTCACTTCCTCAACGGCAGTCTTAGGTGTGCCATGGAACTCCGATGGGATGTTAGCTTGGTTAGGTGCTCGGTGTGCCATACGTCCTGTCCATGCTCCGATGTGTGAGAACCTACCATGAATACGCATGTCATCCCCACAGTGCCCTAGCCACTCAACCAGTGACGATCTGCGTCCCTCAAGGGTCAACCACTCGGCAAGACGTTTACCACCCTCAGGGGCTGTCTCAGGGAGTGTGCTAAGGTTTGCCTCGGATAGTGTCCACCCGTACTTGGTAAACTTAGCTCCACGATCTTTGTTTTTGGTCTCTGTCATATTGAATATGTCCTTTTGTTTTCTCGTACGGTTCCCAACCTGCTTCCCAAAGTCTTTCTATACGCATCTTGGGGGAGGCTGGATTAAATTCTATGTAGTCATAGCAGACTAACTCTGGTGGTTTTACTGACCAGTCCACCTTGGTCTGTTCGTAATTCTCTTGGGCCTTAGTGACGTTAGAGAAGAGAGAACCATCAGCCTTGCGTCTATACTTGATACGGTTTACCTCTTGTAATTGTGGAGGGAAGTCCTCTTGGAAGGCATCGGTTAGCTCTAACATCCTTAGCTCTATCTCGTCAAGCAGTGTATCGGCTTGGTTCTTATCGAAGTAGAAACCATTGTCTGTCATCTCTTCACATAGGATCTGGATGTCATGTTCACACCGGATAGCTTCGTCCCATGTAGGGTCATTGATGACAGGCTTGAGTGTGTTGTAGAGCAGCACCGTCACAGTAACATCCTGATGGCAGTAGAAGATCATCTCTTCTGTTAGGGCTGAGAAGTCCTTGAAGTCTAGCTTAAGATCTCCAAGCCTACGTCCCCAAGCCTTGAGGCTATGCCCTTTGCCATCTAAAGTGTAGTCCACAAGGCGTGACACAATCAGGGTATCGAGTACTTTGTATGGGTCAATAACAGTTTCACCAAGCAATCTGTTAATTACTGGTACATCGAAGCCAATGCCGTTGTGGAATACAAAGCAATCAACATCTGTGCAGTACTCGATAAACCTTTGCTTCTCTTCCTCTATGTGTGACACATTAAGGAACTGTTCTGTTTCCCCTGTGTCTATGTCCTTGGCGCAGATAACCCAGATGCGTGTGGCATCTATTGCATCTGTCTCTATGTCCATTGCTACTGTTCGCATCAGTCTTCCTCATCTCTTCCAAAGGCTTCTTCCCACATCATCACCAACACAGTAATAGGCCAAGTGATACTCTGGAACATTGCCTTAGTTTTGTTTAACTCTTCGTACCTGTCTAACAGATGGAAGATAGTCCTAACGTGTAGGTAGTGTAGGTATATGCCCATGAAGTAGGATAGGGCAGCGATTGCTGTCATAGTTTCTAGTGGATCAAATGAAGGCATACTTTTCTTCCAATGTAAAGGTGTTAGTGTTAAACTTAAGTTGTCCTGCGTACCCTGTCGGGCCTACTGGTCTGTTCTTTGTGACAAGTAACTTGGTTGTGTTCCTTTCGTCCTCGTCCTCAGCCATCTTGTTGCGTTGGAGATCAACAACAACAGATGCTCGTTGTTCTATCATACGGCAGTACTTTACCTGCCCATCATCGTTAGTGTGTCCGATGGTAACGATACCTACGTTCAACTCAGCGGCTAACTTAGATAGTCTGACAGATAGATCGGCAAGGAATTGTTCCTTACTCTCGTCACCACCCATGTTAGCTGCGATGTCTTGGATAGGCTCGAAGAAGATATAGTTAACGTCACAAGCCTGGGACAGATAACGGATGTGCCCTAGCAAGTCAAGTGGATCGTCTTCGTCATTCAAGAAGAACTGGAATAGTCTCTCGTCCTTGGTCATGTTGCTGATTGACTCTTGTACCTTGGCACTCACACCCTTGTCCTCGATCAAGTCCATGCGTGTCACGTTGTCCTTGATGTCGTATGACACCAGCCCCAGCAGTGACCTTAGCTTGGTCTCTTCCATGTGCCATGTGGCGATCTTGATGTCAGGGTTCTTGTTTAGAATACGATACTCTAGGTAGCGCATGAACTCTGTCTTACCTATGCCTGTCTGAGCCTTGAACAGTGTGAAGTGTCCTTGCATCAGGCCCAGGCACATATCATCGAAGTCCTGTATACCTGTCTCCACATAGGTGTGGTTCTCTGCCTTGTTGTAGAGGCTAAGGAACTGGTCAGTGGTGTTGATGACATTCTCTGGGGTATACTTACGGGCGTTCATCCATGCGTTATAGTATTCATTCTTTGCACCTGCCTCAAGGAAATCATTGGCGTCCTTGTACTTGTCATGCTGCACACGATACACCTTGTTCGGGAACAGGTTAGCTATGCGTTGAGCCACGGCATTGCCTTGGTCATCATGCTCGATAGACAGAATGATCTTGTCAAAGGATGACAGCCAGTCGTTTACGTTAGTCCATAGTTTCTTAGCTGGTGTTGCCGATGGCAGTGACACAAAGGCAGACGAGAACTTAGGGTTGTGACACATCTGATAGGCAGACATGGCATCCAGCTCACCCTCACATATGGTCACGATCTTACCTGACCCTGCGTTCCAGTGGTTCATACCGAATAGCTCGTCTGACTTTAGGTTAGCTGCACGGAACTCCTTTGGGAAGTAACGTGTCTTAACACCACCAGAAGGGTAGATGTACTCTTGCTTAACCTCTTTGCCATCCTTGTCTAGGTATGTCTTGCAGTCATACTTACGCATGGTCTGGTCAGATATGCTACGGATCGTGCGGTATACACCTGTAAGCACCTCGGTAGGTACTGCCTTGATTGCGGGTTCCATATCCCAGTCGTCCTTCTCTTGTTGCTGGTATCCTTGCGTAGGATACTCGTCCTCTGCCCAGTCTAGCTTTGTTGCCTTGTCTCTCGGGTACTTACGTTCACAGCTGTGACACCTACCAGACATGCTGTCCAGGTTATAGCTGAAAGCATCTGTGCTTCCGCAGTCCTCATATGGACAAGGCTTATGTGATTTCCAATTCATAATATGTGATCCCAATAGTCTTGTGTGAAGATGTCTATGATGACAAGGATCTCCTTAGGTGTCAAGGTAGTTAATGGAACGGGCTTGCCATCCTTGTTGTATAACTCAGTGACAGAGAACTCTGGCTCGTGCTGCACCTCAAAGGTATAGCCTGTGTCACCCCAGCTATCCCAGAACCCCACACCATCATCCCATAGCTCTCCATAGACAGTATACTCTCCGTCATGACGCCTGATATTTGTTTCGTATTCCATGTCGATTTCCTCTTGACAGGTCTGAAAATGTTGATACCCTAGGGCTTGTCCCTGACAAGGGTTCTATAGGTATATATCCTTAGGCACCACCACCAACATGCACTCTTCTATTTCTTCTTCATACCTAAGGACACGTTCTGTATCCGTTAGCCAGTCAGCATCATCAATCACATCTATCTGCCTTAGCTGATATGTTCTTATTGGTGTTATGTCCTTACGATTTTCCATTGGTCACCTCTATCTTGTGTTGTTTTACTTCTAAGGGTGAGTAGTGTTTCCCCTCAAAACTAAGTATGCTATGGCAATTAGAGCATAGTATTTCACACTTGTTTAATTCTGACCTAAATTCTTCTTTTGTCTTTGTACCTCTCTTGCAATACAAATTTATAACCTTAGAAGAAATACAGAATAGTTTATCCTTTCTGTCGATGTGGTTAAACTCTAGTGCTGCATGGTGTAACTTGTAGCCACAGGACTTGCAACCTTTCATAGTCTTAAGTCTTGTGAGCACAGCTCTACCATACTCATACTTGTGCTTTGTTGTTTGTTTGGCATACTTAGCTTGACACACCTTACAAGAAGGCCTTGGCCTAGGGTCTTTCTTCGTTCTTATACTAAAGTCTGTCAAAGGTTTTACAATACCACACTTGCTGCATTCCTTTTCCCTCATTGTGTCACCTCTATCTCTATTTTAAAAGGGGCAATCGCCCTTGCCATCCCATACCTTAGGCGGCGTTGGTTTCTCTTGTGGTTGCTTAGGTGTCATACGTTCAGGCACAACACCTAACAGATCCAATTCTCTCTCGAGATACGTTGGCAATTCATCCTGCAAAATGCCTGATCCTTTTGCCTTTGGTTTTGTTTGACTTGCGTTCAATATAAACAGAACGCCGCCCGATATGCAATGACACCATTGACTTACCTTTGCTTAAACCCCAACGCCGTATCCTTTGGCGCTTCCGTGTCAATCCTTTGACGCCACACACATTGAAGCGGAAACCTTGGGTACCATCCTTGAGGGCTTTTGTTGCTATGCAATAAAACATTTTTAGTTTCTCCTTTAGTATTTCTTTACCATCTCTACAATGGTGGTTACTTGATTGCCTATAGTATAACATAGGCGGCAATCCTTACATTTTTGACCAGTGCAATTCTGTTTGTCAACATGCTCATGCTCTAAAACATTGTTAAACGTCCGGTCAAAATGCTTTGGTGGCTTGCTCATGATTGTTGAAACCTTGGAATTAGAGTAGATCAATATCATGTTAGCAGGTTTTTCCCTTGTCTTGTAATACTTTGACACCAAGTCATTCCGTTTAGTCCAAAGAGCAAAAGAACAATGCGGGTTCTTCCTTGCTATTCTGTTTAGGTTCTCTAAGTGTGTTAGGTTAATCAATTCACCATGAGCATTGAACCTAAACCAAGCTTGATTAATAGAGGGTAGATAATCCATATCGTGCACCTTGTTAGCCAAGGCTTCACTGTTACGCTGCAATGCTGGCTGCATATTCTTGCGGTAAGACTTGAGCATAGTGTGGCTATAGCACTTTGTGCAAATGTTGTCAGCCTTGCCGCTTGCGTTCTGTTTGACACAATACTCGTTTGTCATTGTGTTTGTGCTGATAGCTTGGAACCCGTCCAGCTTGCCAGTCATTTTAGAGATATGAATTAGAGGGTGAGCCATTGTCTTAGTCCTTTCCAGGTTTAGGGTTTGGTCTTAACAAGTGACACCCTAGTAAGATGTCACCTATAAGATCATTTAGCCCATTACTAAGTTAAAGATTATTTCTTTGCACTCTTGGATTTTCTTTTCGTGGTCTTTGTATTGCTCGAAAGTCATTTCTTCATCTTCACGAAAGTATCTCGAAGATGCCCGAGTATAAGTCTCAATCATGTCCATTGCGTCAATTACCTTTTTGCTTTTTTCTAGGTTTGTCATGGTGTTCTCCTTTGGTTCCAATTTGTCGTTTGTCGTTAGTGACACCCAATAGATAAAGCCTGTATTTTATATGTCAACCCACTAAATAAATTAATTTAGGACTAACCAAAGAAATATCTAAAACATCCCATAAGTCCAGTATCACCACGGCATAGGTCCAGATGGAGAGCCAAGGGAAAAGCCAAGGAATTGCAGGGACATGGTGAGCTTGAGGGGAGCTTAGGTGTATTTCCCATATGATCTGCCAAGGCAATCCCAAGCCCATCCAGGCAATGCCAAGGGAAAAGCCTAGGGGTAGGGGGCATTAAAAGTAGTGTAAAGCGCAGGGGTGCGCAGGGGGGCGTGGGGGTAGCCTTCTGTATGTACAATGCGACTAAAGAATTTCCCAGAGTTTTTCCTAGCATGCCAAAAAGAAACACCCCAAGGCATTTTAAGCCAAGGGGTGCTATAGCAGAATCAAGAGAAGGCGTAGTCTTCGACTACTTGAACGTGTCCTTAGGACTAAGCGTAAGTAGAACGTAAGTAAGAAGAACCAATAATATATATCTGTTGGTTATATACCCTAACGGAGATACTTTAGTATTATACTTAAGGTATATACTATATCACCCCTGGCGGGCTGATACTGAAAGTATACACACTCCCAGAGGTTCTGTCAATACTAAAGTTAACCCTAAATTAATTTAATTTAAGTGTTGACACCTTAAAACTATGGTGTTATACTTCTGGCTATAACCTCTGAAAAACCATAAGGGTGTATTGTACATTGTTCTCTTTAGACCAACTAAAAGGTGTCAACGGCAAAGGCCGAACTAAAAGTCTGTTCTATGAGTTGTCATACGCAGATCCTTCGGATTGCTTGTTTACCCTTAAGGAGCAAGACATAGAGGCCCATGGTAAACACTATGTTTCTCTTCAGGCTCTCTATCTGGCTCTGGTGCCTAACGATCCTACGGAGTATGAGTTTGCCCAGGCAGTCTTTGGCTCTTGGGGTATCTGGCAGAACATATCTACTTCTCCTGTCATAAAGACTCATGTAGCCCGTTGGCGCAAAGAAGTAGAAGTAAAGGTTAAGTCTGAGGCTATCAAGGCTATTGCAGAAGAGATGAAGTCTGGTGGTCGTAGTTCTTTCTCTGCGGCTAAACTCTTATTGGACAAGGGTTGGCTAGACAAAGACAATGCGTCACAAGCTAAGAAGAAGTTACAGGCTAAAGAAGAAGAAGATCAGAACAAACAGGCTCTGTCATTCTTGTCAGAGGACGCTGAACGCTTAGGCATTAAGGTTAACTAATGACAAAGAAACCATCCCTAAACTCGATTACTTCAGGTTATGCTTCTGTCACAACCTTGAATGAGAACTTCGAGGCACTTCGTAATGCCTTCGATAATACTTTATCTCGTGATGGTTCTACTCCTAACACCATGTCTGCTGACCTAGACTTAAACGATAACGATATTTTAAATGCTAGTTCTATTATTGTTAATGGTCAGGACGTAATACAGACTACAGCTACCGCTTTAGCTGCTGCTCAGACTGCTCAAGCAACTGCTGAGGCAGCTGTTACTACTGTTACAACTAAAGCAGCTGAGGCATCTGCTAGTGCTACCTCTGCGGCTACCAGTGCTACAGCAGCACAAACAGCTGAGACCAATGCCGAACTAGCTGAGACTAATGCTGCTGCATCTGCTACTGCTGCTGCAAGCAGTGCATCTGCTGCTACTACTAACGGTGCAGTACAAGTTGCTTTAGCTGCCGATCAAGTAGCCTTAGCAGCTGTTCAAGCTAACCTAGCAACTACCAACGGCGCTGCTCAAGTAACCTTAGCAACTACCCAAGCTGGTATAGCTACGACTCAGGCTGGCATAGCAACAACTAAAGCAGGTGAAGCATCTACTTCAGCAACCAATGCCGCTACCTCAGAGACTAATGCTGCTAGTTCAGCTAGTGCAGCTTTAGCTTCTCAGAATGCGGCAGCAACATCAGTAAGCAACGCAGCAACAAGTGAAGCCAATGCAGCTACTTCAGAAACGAATGCAGCAGCCTCAGCTGTCACAGCTAGTAGTGCAGCCAGTACAGCAGCAGCTGGAGCAATATCATTAATTGAGTCTTTGAGTTACCTTCAGGACTTTGGACTTATTACGGATTCAGCTGGGGAAACCGCTGATTATGGGAGTATCGCAGCATGACAACACAGATTAAAAGACGTCGTGGGACTACTACTGAGCACTCCACCTTTACAGGTGCTGAGGGTGAACTCACTATTGATACAACAAAAGATACAGTTGTTGTCCACGATGGCTCTACTGCTGGCGGTCACCCCTTAGCTAAAGAAAGCTCCCTTACAGGTAAAGTAGATACCTCTGGCGATACGATGACTGGTGACTTAACGGTCCCTAACTTAATCGTATCTGGTAACGTAGATGGTCGTGATGTATCAGCAGATGGTACTAAGCTAGATGGCATTGAGGCTGGTGCTGACGTAACTGACACAGCCAACGTAGGTGCTGCTGGTGCTGTTATGACCACTGCTGCAACAGGTCAAGCCAATATGCCAGCGGGTACAACGGCACAACGTACAGGATCACCTGTAGCTGGTGCATTGAGGTTTAACTCTACTGACGTATCCTTTGAGGGCTACGATGGCACTGAGTGGGGCAGCATTGGTGGAGGTGGAGGTGCATCTGAAGGTATCTTCTACGAAAACGAACAGTCCCTCTCCACTAATTATACTATCGTAGCAACTAAGAACGCTATGACAGCAGGGCCAATAACGATTAACGATGGTGTCACTGTTACGATTGAAACAGGCGGAAGATGGGTGGTTTTATAAATGGCTATTACTTTAAATGGAACAACGGGTATTACAACGCCTGACGTAGACAGCACAGATTTAACTGCTACAGGAAACTTTACATCCCGTGGTATTGACGACAACGCCACCAGCACTGCGATGACACTGGATACCAGCGGTAACTTGCTGGTGGGGACTACGAGCAGCTTTGGCTCTTCAGGAATAACGCTTGGCTCCAACAAGGTAATTTATGCTGCGGCTTCTTCACAAAACGTAGCTAATTTCCAAAGATACACAACGGATGGTGAGATTGTTCGCTTTGGTAAAGACGGCTCCACTGTGGGAAGTATTGGTACTTACAACAATGACATTTACTGGGGAACAGACGACACAGGATTAACATCTTCAAACGGTATGAACGCAATCATGCCATTTAATCCTTCTACTGTAGCTGTAAGAGATTCAGGAATTGACTTAGGAATAAACACAGTACGCTTCAAAGACCTCTACCTGTCTGGCGGTGT
>ENA-UZXB01004408-UZXB01004408.1-metagenome-genome-assembly--contig:-Day-2-1m-contig-4408_pt1 | contig 11009 bp, 8 predicted proteins | sample MGYA00260339_ERZ794899 | MGnify/ENA metagenome assembly ERZ794899 | reverse complement strand
GGATATCAGAGGAGGTTCTGATCTGTCAATGTCTGCATAGGGTTGCATAATAGGAATAACAAGAAAGTAGGTTTTTGTGTTTTGGATGATTCAAAGACTTATTTGCTTAATCTAAATGGACAACGTATTTGCTTATATGCAGTCCACAAGTTATTCTGGCAAAGACAAAATTGAAAGCAAACTTGGTGTCTTGAAATAACTCAGTAGAGTCGCGATATTTTGGCAGAGTGTGCCGAGAACTACATCCCTAATAACACATCCATAGGATCTTTGCCCATTAGCATAGTCTCTGGATTTTCAAGGTAGTTTTTCACCGTTACCAAGAAGCCTACAGATTCCTTGCCATCTATGATTCTGTGGTCATAACTCAAGGCCACGTACATTACTGGACGAGCTACGATTTTTCCATTTTCTACTACCGCTCGCTCCACGATATTGTGCATTCCTAAGATAGCACTTTGTGGAGGATTGATGATAGGCGTACTCAACATACTTCCAAATACACCACCATTCGTAATGGTGAATGTACCACCCGTCATTTCTGGGATAGTTAGCTTTCCATCTCGTGCTTTTAAGGCAAGACGCTTGACTTCTGCCTCTATGTCCCACATCGTCATGTTCTCTACATTACGCATCACAGGGACCATCAGTCCTTTTGGACTACTTACCGCTATGGATACATCTACGAAGTCGTTCATTACCATTTCCTCACCATCCAAGAAGGCATTTACCTTTGGATATTTCACTAGAGCAAGTGCACAAGCTCTAGTGAAGAAAGACATAAAGCCAAGACCTACTCCGTGCAATTCACGGAATTTTTCTTTGTACTGTTTTCTGACATCAAATATCGGCTGCATATTCACTTCATTGAAAGTGGTAAGCATAGCCGTTTCGTTTTTAGCAGATACAAGCCTACGAGCGATAGTCTTCCGCAGATTACTCATCTTTTTGCGTTCTTGCTCACGACTAGGTTCTGACGGTGTGCTGTAGTCAAATGCTCCAGCTTCAGCCATCATAGCGTCGTACTTGGTAATTCGGCCATCTTTTCCAGTGCCTTTAGCAGCACCGGAAGAGATTCCTTTTTCTGCTAATATTTTTGCTGCTGCAGGACTTGGCGTACCTGTAGCATAGTTTGCTTTTGTTTCTTCTTTTGCTACTGGAGCTTCTTTGGCAGGAGCAGCTTTCTCCTCTTTAGGAGCTGGAGCTTCAACTGCAGGCTCTGAATCACCAGATCCTTCTGGAGCTTCAACACTGGTGTCTATCGTTGCCACTACCGCACCTATTTCTACATCTTCACCTTCTTCTACCAGTATCTTGAGTTGTCCTCCTTTTTCAGCATTGAGTTCTACGGTAGCTTTATCACTTTCTAATTCTGCTACAGCCTCATCCATCTCTACATAGTCCCCGTCTTCCTTTAGCCAAGCTGCGATAGTTACTTGAGTTACTGATTCTCCTACTGAAGGTATTTTTAATTCGATTGCCATTTTGATGTAATAGGTATTCAAAGGTAAAATTTCTTGTGAATATGAAACATAGATAAATACGATTTCTGCGAGACGGACTGGCGTAGGGTTAAAATCACCGCACGGTCATATGAATTTTGATCCTGTCAGTATCTTAGTTTTTTCCGTAATTCTAAAAAAACGAACATGAAAAATTGGATAAAAACAGGAAGTGTATTAATGACCGTAGTTATTTTTTTGATAGCGTGTACTAAAGAAGAAACGCCGCTCAAGGCCGATGAAAGTTTTACAGTTAGAGAAGCAGATTCGCTGATCTATGAAGCCAACTTTATGAGCTCAGGTAAAAGTACAAGCGGCACTGTTGAGGTATACGAGAATGATGGAGAGCATACTCTAGCATTTAGTGATTTTAAGACAGGCAACGGTCCGGACATTAGAGTTTACTTATCTGTAAATCAGAAGGGTGATGAATTCATTAATTTAGATGACCTTCGTGCGGTAGAAGGTAGTTTTACATATGAGATTCCTAGAAATGTAGATTTAGAAAAATATGACCACGTGCTTATATGGTGTGATGATTTCTCATTGCTTTTTGGCTATGCTGATATAGTGCAATAAACTAGATACGGAGAATACTGTTATTAAATAGTGCGAGGAGAAAGACGCTCCGTGCTTATTTTTGACCAGCAGTATGAATATTCAGCGATGCATTAATACACTAATAGCAAACCTTCCAGGTGAGCACGCAGTGTTATCTCCAGGTAGTAGAAATGCCTCTGTAGTATATGCACTGGATAACTCTAAGTTCACTTGCCACAGTATAATCGATGAACGAAGTGCTGCGTTTACAGCTTTGGGTATAGCTAAAAATACACGAAAGCCCGTCATTCTTTCTTGCACCAGCGGCACCGCGGCATTGAATTACTACCCAGCTATAGCTGAAGCCTATTATGCAAGAATTCCTCTGATCGTACTTACGGCAGATAGACCTCCAGAGCAAATAGATGCGTGGGATGGACAAGCTATTAGACAAGATAGAGTATATAGCAATCATATTCGAGGAGAATTTACTACTCCAGACGATTACTCAGATGCAACGAAGTTTGAAGTAATTAGTCAAAAAGTAAAGGAATTAATCGCTAATGCTGTTCCTGGACCTATACACATAAATATTCCGATACGAGAGCCGTTCTACTCTTTTACCACAGAGGGATTGGAATCAAAGAGTAATGCTGAAGTAACATACAGGAGTTTTGATGTGTCTGTGGAATCTATAGCTCGATATTTCAAGACAGATTTTAGCGATAAAAAGGTTCTAATTTTTAATGGAATGGACGAGCCAGAAGACATCAATATAGCAAGTGATGACTATAGTGTAGTACTTTCTGATATTACTTCTAATCAGTCTGATGATATTCATTATTGGGATGCGATGCTTTTTGCAGCTCAGACCAAGCCTGATGGCCTCAAGACACTTAAATGCTTGCAACCGGATGTATTGATAACGGCTGGAAATACTACCGTGTCGAAAGGGCTAAAACGTTTTTTACAAAACTACCCACCTCAAATGCACTATCATTTAAGCTCATTTTCAGAGGTCGGTCCTATGTTCAAAACGAATCCAGTGGTTGTAAATCCTAAGGAATTGAAATCTTCCAAAGAACAAGAGAAAGATATAAATGGTACAAGAAGAGGTGAGTACCTTAGAGGTTGGCTGGAAATGACACAGGCATTTAAAAAACGATTTGCAGAATTAGAATGGTCCGGATATAATGAATTTTCTGTGGTAAATCACGTTTTAAATGAGTTGCCTAACACAGCATTTTTACATTTAGGGAATTCAATGCCCATACGTTACGCCTCCTTTCTAACGAATAGTGATGTAAATCAAAATATTATTTACTGCAATAGAGGAACCAGTGGGATAGACGGTTCGTCAAGTACGGCAGTAGGGAATGCCTTAGTCACAGAGCACGATGTCTATTTGCTCACTGGGGATGTGTCCTTCTTTTATGATGTTAATGCGTGGTTTAATGCAAAGTTGCCACGAAACATTAAAGTAGTTTTACTGAATAATGGGAGCGGTGGTATCTTTAAAATGATCAGTGGTCCTGAGCAAATGAAAGATGCGATAAAATATCAAACAACTCCTCATTCCTATACTGCAGAACATCTTGCTAAGCACTTCGGTTTGGCTTATTTCAATGCCTCAAATATCAATTCGATGGCTATTGGTTTTGATGATTTGAAACATCATGGCGGCCCAGCAATTCTAGAAGTATTTACTGATGAAGAGAAAAACAAGTCTTTCTTTGACCAGTTCAAGGCTATTTGATTTCAAAAATATTAAGTCATTATTATCATCCTCGATGGATATGGTGATATTTATTATATATCGGCATAATTATATCCTCAAAAAATAAATGTTTTCTTTGCACTATGTCTACTGATATGAATGCACTAAAGCGAACAGCTCTATACAATAAACACGTTGAATTGGGAGCTAAAATGGTGCCATTTGCGGGTTATGATATGCCTTTGCAATATGAAGGACTATCTACAGAACACCACGCAGTGCGTGATAGTGTGGGTATGTTTGACGTGAGTCATATGGGGGAGTTTTCTGTGAAAGGAAAAGATGCTGAGGCTCTTGTAGCCTGGATTTGCTCTAACAATATCAGTAAAGTGATTGATATGCAGGCTCAATACAACTGTATGCCAAATGAAGATGGAGGTATTGTGGATGACTTAATCGTATACAGATGGAATGCTGAAGAATATACACTAGTTGTAAACGCGAGTAACATCGCTAAAGACTGGGACTGGATAATGAAGCAGAAAGAAGCAAAAGGCTTTGATTGTGAGCTAGAAGATATGTCGGATGATATCTCTTTAATGGCAGTACAAGGACCAAATGCTACTAAAGTGATTCAGAAGCTTACAGATATAAATTTAGACGAGATTAAGTTTTACCACTTTGCAGCAGGTTCTTGTGCAGGGAGTGATGACGTAGTAATTAGTAATACAGGATATACAGGGAGCGGTGGTTTCGAACTATACGTATGGAACAAAGATGCAGATCTTGTATGGAACGCTATCTTGGAAGCAGGGAAAGAATTTGATATAGTGCCTTGCGGACTTGCAGCTCGAGATACACTTAGACTGGAAAAAGGGTATTGCCTTTACGGCCATGAAATCAATGATAATACTTCCCCGATAGAAGCAGGATTAGGATGGATTACCAAATTTGATGAACCATTTGTAAATCAGGAATTTCACCAAAATCTAAAAATCAATGGTGTGAGCAGAAAGCTAGTAGGGTTCGAATTGATAGATAGGGGAATCCCAAGACAAGGATATTCTTTGGTAGATGCAGACGGAAATGAAATAGGAGAGGTTTGCAGTGGAACTCAAAGTCCTAGTTTGGATAAAGCTATAGGTACGGGATATGTGAAGCCAGAGTTTGCAAAATCAGGTGCTGAAATCTACGTAGCTATTAGAAAAAAGCAATTGAAAGCTCAGGTAGTAAAGATGCCTTTCTTGAAATAGATATATTCTCTTTTAATTTAACTGAGAGCCAATACTCGACCATTAATGGTATTGTCTAATTCACTCAGTAAATCCTCCGGTACAAATGGTTTGAAAACGAATCTATTCATTCCAGATTGGAATATTTTATCTTTAACTTCCATAAATACTGACGCGGAGAGAGCTAGTATTGGCGTGTCTTTATCAGTTTTTCTTATTTCTTGTGTTGCTGTATATCCATCCATCACAGGCATTTGAATATCCATTAGAATGGCGTCAAACTCGTCTGCTAAATTATGGCCTACAGCTTCTTGACCGTTAGTAGCCACGGTCACTTCGATCCCCCCTCCATTTTCTAAGACTTGCTTGCCTAACATTACGTTTATCCCATTATCCTCTACTAGAAGTACTCGTTTTTTATTAGGGTGATGTTGTTTAGATTTTATAGGAGCTACTGCAACTTTTTCCGAAGCAATGGGTAGTTTTAATGAAAAATAGAATCTACTTACAAGCCCCTCTTCACTATCAATATCTATCTCAGACCCCATCGATTCCACTACGCTTTTGACTATCGGCAGATCTATTCCAGTTCCACCATAGACTCGTGAAGTAGAAGCAGATGCTTGTGTAAAAATTTGCCAGATTTTGTCTTGTTGTGAATCTGATAGTCCTATGCCTGTATCTATGACTTCAGTAGTCATTATTACTTCGTTTTCATTGGTTTCCGTTGAGCTTATTTTCAAAGAAACATGACCTTCCCAAAGGAATTTTATTGCATTAGTGACCAAGTTTCGAACGATTGTTTGGAATAATCGTTTATCCGTTTTCACGATTTCAGAAGCATTATAGTCCTTGACAATTTCAATATTCTTATTCTTAGCCAATAAGGCCAGAGAGTCTAGTTGTTGAGAAAGAATATCTTGAAGCGTATAAGTCTTTTCTTCAGTTTTTATTGCCCCTTTTTGAGCTTGAGCCCAATCTAATAGGTTTTGAGATAGTGTTAGTGCATTGGTAGTAGATGACTTTATCAGGTCTATCAAATCCTCCCTAGCTTTTTGGTTATCACCATTGATCGTAGTATACATCTTGTCTACGAGCTGAATGATACCTTGAAGTGGGTTTCTCAAGTCGTGAGCTATAACTGAAATCAACTTGTCTTTTGCCGCGATTTCTTTTTCGAGTTGTTCTTGGGATTTTTTAAAGCATTTCTAGCCTTTACCACTTCTGTGATATCTTTCACTACACCTACGAGATATCGCTTACCATCTTTACCTATTAGTCTATTTTTTCGTGTTGATATATTGATCATTTCGCCACCACGAAAAGAAATAGTTTCATCGCGTATGTTTTCAATACCGGTTTCGATAACTTGCTTATCTATGCTCATAAAGCTTTCTTGCTCCTCTTGGGCAATGTCCTCATACAGTGTCTTTCCAATAGCTTGTTCATCAGTCATCTGGAAGAATTCACAGAATGCATCATTTACAATGAGTAGACGGCTTTTGTCATCTTTCACGAAGACCCAATCACCCATTGTGTTGATAATAGCCTTTAAACCAAGTATAGTATTGTCTGCCTCTATGAAGGGATGAAATTCAGAAAGTTGTGTATCTTTTGTGTTTAGATGCCGATTTAATTTCACGAGCGTTTCTCAATAGAAGATCATGAAAAATATTGGAAATTGACTTCCATTAAGCAACGTAATGTCAGATTTAAGAATTTGTCACTAAGAGATATTGGGAGTAACCATCCAAAATAAATAGTATGAGCAAATAGCTAAACCTGTACGATGTTTATCGCTAAGAGGTAATTATCTTTGTAACATGAATTTGTCTGAAAGAATAATGGCTGATATGAAAGTAGCCATGAAAGCTAAAGATGCAGCAACCCTTCGAGGATTGAGAGCAATTAAAGCAACCTTATTATTACTAAATACACAAGAAGGTAAATCTGAAGTTACAGAAGCGGACGAACTTACTGCTTTGGTAAAAATGGCTAAGCAGCGAAAAGATTCTATTCAGATATATAAAGAGCAAGGAAGGGAAGATCTTGAAAAAGTAGAAGAGGAAGAGTTGGAGGTTATTCATAAGTTCTTGCCTGCACAGATGAGTGCGGAAGAAGTCAAATCCATAGTCTTAGAAATTATATCGAATACAGGTGCTACATCTATGAAAGATATGGGCAAGGTTATGGGTATGGCCAATGGCAAGTTGAAAGGGAAAGCAGACGGGAAAATGATATCTGAGATTGTTAAGGAATCTCTTAGCTAAACACTGCTCTTAAATCTACTTCAAGTGCGTAATTGCGTGCATATAGATGATCGAGGTTGTTCTTGAATTGATCGTTATCCTTCCCCAGCTGGTGTGCTGTGTTATAAACCCCCTTCTTTAGTTTAGGTAAATTTTTGCCTGTTCCTGAGTATCCTACCCAAGTCTTCTTGCCTAATAAAACTGAAAATGCATTTGTTGTCCACTTTCGTGTTTTGTTCGTCCATAATAGCAATGGACTAAGAATTAACGATAAAACAGACCATGTAATATCAAAGATTCTTTTTTGTGTTTTGAACTCATTTTTTGAAAGGTTAAGTTCTACTTGTTCTCCAAAGTAAAGTCCATTATCATTCTTAGAGTGACTACCTATTACGAAGTTACTGTTGCTGGGAATAGTGTAATAGTTAATCTTAGATCCCATATTACTCATTATGGTCATCGTATCTGAGGTAGAGATAGTATCCGCACTTAAGATGACTTCATTGACACTGTAAATTTTGATAATTTCTTCTAGCTGGTCAATACTACCAAGCCATTTTTCGTTATCCTCCTTGTCGTCAGATACAAAACCTATCTGCTGATAGCTTTTGTTGTAAGAATGTAAAATCTTATTTATTTCTTCCCATTTATCCTTGCTCCCTACCAGTATACTCGTAGTCTGACTTTGGTCTGATAATCGCAGACTTTTGAATTTGATGTAGTGCAGTAGAGTCCTCCATCCAAAGAGTACGGCACTTATAGTCAGCGTGCCAAAGAGGATAATGCCTCTGCTAAAGTGTAGGTGGTTTGGCAATAGACCATATATAATTAGGATAATGAAAGTTCCAATACCAATACCGCTTATTAATTTACCAGAATGAGATGGCTTGCTATAGCTTCCATTGAACCAAAGACTAAGAATCCATACGAGCGTATAATAGGGCAGATGTATGGTCATCATTTCTTCAGGATATGCCTTGATGAACTTTATGTGCTCCTCCCAGTATTCTTTCAAATAAAAGAGTGTCGTAAAGATTAGAATTGATTCTAAAACGGGCATCCAAATTCCTTTTAATAAATTGACTATGAGGGCTAGAAATGCCCTTGCATAAATGGCAGAATTTATCAAGAATTTAAATAGGTTTTTATTCTTTCCTTGATAGTGTTTCTCTGCGAAGATGACCATGGCCTTGTAGAATACGCGAACATAATTTACACTAAGTTTTTTGGTGCTTTCTCCTTTGTAGTGGATGATTCTAGTATCCGAACAGTAGTAGTTTTTCCATCTACTTTGAGTGATTCTATAGCTAAGGTCAATGTCTTCTCCATACATAAAAAAAGTCTCGTCTAACAGTCCCACATCGTCTAAGGCTTCTTTATGCATTAGCATAAATGCTCCTGCAAGAATATCGACTTGATGATTTTCATTTTCATCAAGATACCCCATGTGATACTTGCCAAATTTTTTCGACTTTGGAAACAGTTTGTTTAGTCCAGACATTTTATAAAATGCGACCTCTGGTGTAGGTAAACCACGCTTACTCTCTGGAAGATATTTACCTTGACCATCTACCATTTTAACGCCGCAACCGCCCAAGTCTGGTTTGCCATCAGCGAATTTCAATACTTGCTCGAAACAGTCTTCGGGGACCACAGTGTCTGGGTTGAGAAGTAATATGTATTCCCCTTTACTTTGTTTCATTGCCTGATTATTGGCAACACTAAATCCTACATTTTCCTTGTTGGCGATGAGTTTCACCTCTGGAAACAAGGAATGTACCATCTCAATAGACCCATCAACTGAATTGTTGTCTACCACAAATACCTCAGAAGCTATTCCTTTGCATGCCGTTTGTACAGATTTTAGACATTGCTCCAAAAAATGCTTTACGTTGTAATTTACAATGACAATTGATAGCTTCACAGTTTCTCGGCAAATCTACGTGCTTAATTTAGAATATTGAAGGATATGGCTGGGATTACCAGTTGATAAAAATGCTTAATCATTATAAGCTGTTTGGTGTCCTTCTATTTAACAGACAGAGGAACTCTGAGTCTTATTTGTTAAGCTCAGTGATCATGTCTATGAAAAAGCTCTTAGATAGGTAATTTTCTTGTGTGATAAAACGTTGTGAGTATGTTAAATTCGCATCGAAGATGTCTTTTCAAAATCCGTCATTTTTATGGGCCCTTTTTCTTTTGGCTGTTCCTCTTATCATTCACCTTTTTAATTTTAGGAGATATAAGCGGGTCAAGTTTTCTAACGTAGAAATGTTGGAGGAATTAGAATCTGAAAGTCGAAAAACACGTCATGTCAAGAAGTGGCTTATTCTTGCTAGCCGAATGTTAGCTTTGGCTTGTTTGGTTTTGGCGTTTGCACTGCCTTTTTTGCCAAACAAAGGCAACTCTGGTGGACGTACTCTTATAAGCTTATATCTGGATAATTCTCAAAGCATGAACTCAATAGGCGAGGATGGACAAATCTTTGAAAATTCAAAGAACCTCGCTCGGGAGCTTTTAAGCCAATTGTCAAATAATGCAGACGTTCAGTTTATTGACAACGGTCTTAGTCCATACAGTAATAGGTTATTTTCTCCACAGCAAGTGGTGAAACTTGTAGATGATATATCTCTAGATTTTGTCGCAAATGATCTGTTGCCTGTCATTGAAAAAGCTAAGAGAAAAGCTCTCACAGATGATTACTCTAGTCACCACTTTATTGGTATCTCTGACTTTCAAAAATCTCAAACTTTTAAGATCCAAGATGCAGATACAAGTTCTAGTATTTACCTTGTTAGGATGGAAGCTGAAGCGATTCAAAACATTTCTATTGATTCAGCTTGGATAAGTGATCCTATATCTAGACCTGGATCACCCGTGAAACTCAAGGTGAAAGTGACCAATAATGGTAAAAAGGACGTCGAGTCTTCTACCATCACCCTTACTATAAATGGAGTGCAACAGGGTTTGGAAAGTTTCGAAATTTCAAAGAGCTCTACAAAAGAAATATCTATGGAGTTTAGCTCAGCAAAAAGTGGTTGGGTAAGAGGTCAATTATCTGTAGCTGATGTCCCCGTAGTCTTCGATAACGACTATTATTTTTCCATATTTCTCAAGGAAAGACTCAATGTGCTGAATGTCGGTGAAGAATCAGCATCCGTTAATCAAATTTTCAAAAACGATAAAACATTTAGCTTAATAAACGCAGAGGCAGGGAGAGTAGACTACTCAGCTTTGAAATCTTATGATTTTATTATTCTCAATGAGTTGGATGATATTTCATCTGGATTGACTGAGCAACTTAAGGGTTTTGTAGAGCAAGCAGGTGTTTTATTTGTCATTCCTAGCACCGAGGCATCAAATTATGCCTCTTTCTCACGAAAGCTTTCTTTGCCTACATATATCATCCAAGAGCCAAGAGATTTATCTGTGTCAGTGGAAAGTTTGTCTCATCCTTTTATGAGAGATGTATATCGTAAGTCTCCTAGAAACCAAATTTTACCTACCGTAAAGAAGAGCTTTAGCCAGGCCCATAGACCAAGCACGGATAAAATACTAAGACTTAAAGATGGCACAGTGGTACTGTCAAGATCAAAGTTAGGGTTAGGAAATGTATTTATGCTAGGGATGCCTCTGGGCCAAGAATATAGTACGTACACAGATCACGAACTTTTTGTGTTGTCCATACTGAAAATGTCATTCACTGGAAATGCCAATACTCAAATCGCTTATAATTTACAGAATAAGGAACCTATAGAGGTCCCAGTGA
>ENA-UZXB01005413-UZXB01005413.1-metagenome-genome-assembly--contig:-Day-2-1m-contig-5413_pt1 | contig 11019 bp, 9 predicted proteins | sample MGYA00260339_ERZ794899 | MGnify/ENA metagenome assembly ERZ794899 | reverse complement strand
CCACATCTTATCCACAAGAAATCCGCCGGGTTTTAGACTTGCATTCGGACCCAGACCGCCCTATCTTGGGTCCAGAACACTAAGCAACCCCAACATGTGGTAAGAAGTACGATAATAGACACCACACGGCAGGCCGGTTGCGAGCCCGCGAAAAAAACAGTTTGAGGTGACCATAAAATGCAGACAGGCAGTGAATCGGTGAGCAGTACAACGCCCGCGACCCCCCCTATTACAGGCACGCCCAGCCAAACGCGACTGGCAGCAACAGCGCCGGGGCAAATGCGTGTCATTAAACGTAATGGCACCGTTGTGTCCTTCGAAGACAGCAAAATATCGGTCGCCATCACAAAGGCCTTTCTCGCAGTTGAAGGCGGTACCGCGGCAGCAAGCACTCGAATTCATGAGACGGTTGCCAAGCTCACCGCACAGGTAGTGGGTACCTTTAAGCGTCGCATGCCCTCGGGTGGAACGATTCACATTGAAGATATTCAAGACCAAGTCGAGCTCGCACTCATGCGAGCGGGGGAACATTTAACGGCACGCGACTACGTGATTTACCGAGAGTCGAGGCGACAGGCGCGCGTAGATAAAGAAGCGCTATCACCCGAGTCTCAGGCTGCGGCTGGCGCCATCAATGTTGTTGGGGCTGACGGAAACACGAAACCACTCGATATCGAGCGTATCCGAACCATTGTGGCAGAGGCCTGCATGGACCTCAGTGACGTCAGCGAGGCGGCCATCATCGATGAGGCCCTCAAAAATCTTTATGACGGTGTGACAGAGCACGAGCTGAGTACCTCGCTGGTGATCACAGCGCGCACCATGATCGAGCAGGAGCCAAATTACTCGAGTGCAGCGGCGCGGTTACTGCTCGACAATCTTCGGGCAGAAGGCTTGAGTTTCTTAAACGTCGCGGACTCTGCAACACAGAGCGACATGGAAACGTATTACCCACAGGCACTGAAGTCATTCATTAGTCGTGGCATTGAGCTCGAATTACTGGCGCCCAATTTAGCCGAATACGATCTCGACCGGCTGGGCGATGCGATACTGCCTGAAAGAGACCTTCAATTTAGCTATCTAGGCCTCCAAACACTGTACGACCGTTATTTCATTCACAGTAACGACGTTCGCTTTGAGTTACCCCAGCTGTTCTTCATGCGCGTTGCAATGGGTCTAGCCACTCGAGAAGATGATAAAAACGCGCGCGCAATTGAGTTTTATCAGCTGCTGTCATCGTTCGACTACATGAGTTCGACGCCGACACTGTTTAACTCCGGCACATTGCGGCCACAGCTGAGCTCTTGCTATCTCACAACGGTGCCCGACGACCTTTACGGTATTTATGGTGCGATTCAAGACAATGCGATGCTGTCAAAGTTTGCGGGCGGCTTGGGGAATGACTGGACACCCGTTCGCGCACTGGGCGCCTACATTAAAGGCACCAATGGTAAGAGCCAAGGGATCGTTCCATTCTTAAAGGTGGTGAACGACACGGCGGTTGCCGTGAACCAGGGCGGCAAACGCAAAGGGGCAGTCTGCGCCTATCTTGAAACATGGCACATGGACATCGAAGAGTTCGTCGAGTTGCGCAAGAATACCGGTGATGATCGCCGCCGCACGCATGATATGAATACTGCGAACTGGGTGCCTGATCTGTTCATGAAGCGCGTCTTCGAAGACGGTGACTGGACGTTGTTCTCGCCCAATGACGTGCCCGATCTACATGACCTTTACGGCACCGCGTTCGAAGAGCGTTACAACCACTACGAAGCGCAAGCGCGAAGTGGGGAGCTCAAATTTCACAAAACGCTCAAAGCGCAAGCGCTGTGGCGAAAAATGCTCGGTATGATCTTTGAGACAGGTCACCCATGGATCACGTTCAAGGATCCCTGCAATATTCGATCACCCCAGCAGCATTGCGGTGTCGTGCACTCCTCAAATCTATGTACGGAGATTACCCTCAACACCAGTAAAGACGAGATTGCGGTGTGTAATTTGGGCAGTGTGAATCTCCCACAGCACATCGAGAATGGCACTCTTAATATTGAGAAGCTGCGCAAAACAGTCACAACCGCAATCCGCATGCTCGACAACGTGATCGACATTAACTACTACTCGGTAGACACGTCGGAAAACTCCAATATGAAGCACCGTCCTATCGGACTGGGTTTAATGGGTTTCCAAGACGCGCTCTACAAAGTCGATGTGTCCTACGCCTCGGATCAGGCCGTTGAGTTCGCCGACCAGACAATGGAAGCGATCAGCTACTTCGCGATCAGTGCGTCGACAAACCTCGCAGCGGAGCGTGGCGCCTACGCAAGTTACGAGGGTTCACTCTGGAGCCAGGGTGTTTTCCCAATTGACTCACTCGCGATGCTCGTCGAGCAGCGAGGCGCCGATTACATCTCGGTTAACCAAGACAGCACTATGGATTGGGATGCTCTGAGGGAGACGGTGAGTCAGCAAGGCATGCGCAACTCCAATGTGATGGCCATCGCGCCCACCGCAACCATTGCGAACATTACCGGCGTGTCGCAATCGATAGAGCCGACTTATCAGAATCTATACGTCAAGTCGAATCTCTCGGGCGAATTCACTGTCGTGAACCCTTACCTCGTGCGCGACCTTAAGGAGCACGGACTGTGGGATCAGGTCATGGTTAATGACCTGAAATACTACGACGGCAGTGTCCAAGCAATCGACCGCATTCCAGCGGACTTGAAGGCCAAGTATTCAACGGCGTTTGAGATCGAACCACGCTGGTTGGTGGACAGTGCGAGTCGGCGTCAGAAGTGGATCGATCAAGCACAGTCGCTCAACTTGTACATCAATAATGCCAGTGGAAAGAAGTTAGACGTAACCTATCGTATGGCTTGGTTCAGTGGCTTGAAAACAACATACTATTTGCGCTCTTTAGCGGCGACAGGCACCGAGAAATCTACGGTGAACACGGGGCAACTTAATGCCGTGTCGCAGCAATCAGAAGCACCTATTCAACCCGCACCGGTACCACAGGCTTGCTCGCTTGACGATCCAGACTGTGAAGCGTGCCAATAACCAAATAAGTTAGAGGAGTTAACAATGCTTAATTGGGACGATTACGACGTAGCAGAAGGCGAATCACAGGCCGCTACACAACAGCAGACACCGGTTCAACCGGAGGTCGTTAATAAGGCGCTGGAGGCCCTGGTCGACGCGCCTGCCACTGCTGACGTTACTGCGACAAGCCAGTTGCAGGCGGCTGCAGCGGCCGTTGCGAATATTGATACAACACAAGGCTTGGCCGAGCTGGAGATGAGCGGATCGCGTATTTCAGTTGATGAAAAGGCCATGATCAACTGCCGTGCAGATCTCAACCAACTCGTGCCGTTCAAGTACGACTGGGCATGGCAAAAATACCTTGATGGCTGCGCCAATCACTGGATGCCGCAAGAAATCAACATGACGGCAGACGTTGCGACGTGGAAAAGTGAAGACGGGCTGACTGAAGATGAGCGTCGTATCGTGATGCGTTCTTTAGGGTATTTTTCAACTGCCGACTCGCTCGTCGCTAACAACTTGGTGTTGGGCATCTATCGATTGATCACTAACCCTGAGTGCCGCCAGTACCTGCTGCGCCAGGCGTTCGAAGAAGCGATTCACACGCACGCCTACCAGTACTGCATCGAGTCGCTTGGAATGGACGAGGGCGAAGTCTTCAATATGTATCGAGAAGTGCCCTCGGTTGCCAAAAAAGCGTCTTGGTCACTCGACAAAACGAAGGTGCTCTCAGATCCCAATTTCAACACCGGCACGGTCGAGGCTGATCAGCAGTTACTGCGTAATTTAATTGGTTTCTATGGCGTCACCGAAGGCATCTTCTTCTACTGCGGCTTTACTCAAATCCTATCAATGGGTCGCCGTAACAAGATGACCGGGGTTGCGGAGCAGTTCCAGTACATTTTGCGAGACGAGTCAATGCACCTGAACTTTGGCATCGACGTCATCAACCAGATCAAACTCGAGAATCCGCACTTGTGGACCGAAGCATTCCAACAGGAAGTGATTCAGATGATTCTTGAGGGAACAGCGCTCGAAATTGAATATGCGCGCGACACCATGCCGCGCGGTGTTCTAGGAATGAATGCGAGCATGATGGAAGAGTACTTGCAGTTCATCTCAAATCGTCGTTTGACTCAACTCGGGTTGCCAGAGCAGTTCCCAGGCGCGCAAAACCCGTTCCCGTGGATGTCTGAGATCATGGACCTTCGTAAAGAGAAGAACTTCTTCGAAACTCGCGTTATTGAGTATCAAACGGGTGGCGCACTGAGCTGGGACTAAAGTTCAAACGCATTCCACTAAAAGCCCCGCTCGAAGCGGGGCTTTTTTTTGCCCGCTGTGAACGACAAAATCTGCCTCGTTACGCCTCTAAACCAGAACACACGCAGACGCTGGGTGCTTAGCGCTCAATATCAAACTGGTATCGCGGTAAGGTGTCTAGAATGGCTCGACCGTAGCGCTTTGTCACAATACGCCGGTCCAGCAAAGTAATGATCCCAGAGTCGGTCTCAGTCCGCAGTAGTCGCCCACAAGCCTGAAGAAGCCTGAGCGCCGCACTGGGGACCGTCAGCACCATAAAGGGGTTTCGACCCGCCGACTCCAGTAGCTCTGCGTGCGCTGCATCAATCGGGTCATCAGGCGCTGAAAACGGCAATTTAGCAATAATAACGTGCCCACAATAATCACCCGGCAAATCCACGCCCTCGGCGAAACTCGCAAGTCCAAAAATAGTGGACGACTTCCCAGAGTCGATACGCTGGCGGTGTGCGTCGAGGATCTCTGCCTTACTCATGACGCCCTGAATCAATAACTCAGACTCAAAACGGGGACCCAACTCATCCACAACTTCCTGCAACTGTCGCTTAGAGCTGAACAACACCAAAGTCCCCTGGCTGCACGCCAGCAGACCCGGCAGCAGCTCCACCAGCTCTGCCGTATGGGCCGCTGGCGCACTCGGATCGCTACTCATCGAGGGCACCACAAAGCGCCCTAAAGAGGCATCAAATGGACTCTCGACCCGCGCAAGTTTTGTGTCCGCTGGCAATCCCGACTGCTGCATCAAGTGATCAAAAGACCCTAAAGCCGTCAGCGTCGCCGACGTCAAAACCGCCCCCGCGACCCGATCCCAGACATGCTCCGAAAGAATGTCACGCGCGTAGATGGGGCTGGCGTAACACTCAATTGTGCTCTCGTCGCCATAATGCCGCATCCAACGAGCCCACGGCGTGCCGACCTCGTCGGCAGAACTTGCGTAACTTTCCCAGAGCGCAAGCTGTCCCTCAGCCCGTGACATGACGACTTGCAGATCATTAAGGTTGCCCTCCCAAGCCTCTCGTTGCTCCGCATCACCCTCTTCGACCAACGCCTCAACGAGTCCCACCAACGGTGACAGTCGCTGGATATGCAGCTTCCATAAGTCACGCAGCGCGGCAGAGGCGTCACGCAACTCAGGATCGACAACACCAAAGGGGAATCGCAAGTCAGCCCTGTCATCAACACGGTTTGACAGCGCGCCCCAGCACAAGGAATACGTATCGCGTGTCACCTGAAGCAGGTCTGTCACACTGCTACTTAATGCTGACAGTGCCTCTGGTCGCACCTCGTACTCAAGCAGTAACTCGCGCTTGCTGTCGATCCACTGTTGAGTTTCCGCAAGATTATTGAGCGTACGTCCGCTGCGGGAAAAACACGCAAAGTGTTGTAAGCACTTCTCTGCCAGCTGATGGCCTTCATCAAAAATGTAAAAGCTGTCCTCCGGATTAGAGAGAATCCGCCCCCCACCGAGTCTGAAGTCCGATAAAACTAAATCGTGATTGGTGACGATAACATCGACTTCCTCAAGCCCCTCNNGCTCTGTAAAAACTGCACCCCGAGATGTGAGGACATCGACGACCTAAGCACTGCGAGTGATCAGTCGTGACGGAGCGAATCACACCGGCATCTAAGGCTTCGGGCCAAGAATCCAAGTCGCCGTCCCAACGATCCTCACTGACAGCACTCAACATGGCGTCGAAGGCGCGCTGCGTGTCTTCACCCTCAGGGAGATCAACCTCATCCGGGTACATCGACAACATCGGTGATTCCGCAAAACCCTGAATCAATTGATCAAGCTTGTATAAACACAGATAGCGACTGCGTCCCTTAGCCAGCTGATAGCTGAAATTAAGCCCGCTGTGACGTTTAATCTCAGGGAGATCTTTGAAGATCAGCTGCTCTTGCAACGCGACAGTCGCGGTTGCAATGATTAGTGTTTTGGATCGTGCCTTTGCAACCGGAAGAGCGGCGATGGTGTATGCAATTGTCTTACCAGTTCCAGTGCCGGCCTCAATCGCCAGGAACGAAGACGCCTCGGTATCCCCAAATGCATTTGCCACCTCTGCAATCATCTGACGCTGACCCCAGCGCGGCTTTAAGTCTTTTGCCTCAGTGAGTGCAAAAAATGCCGCTCTAACTTCTTCACGGAGCGCTTCGGTTAACAAGCGTTATCAGTCCTTTTCATGACGGGCAACCCAGTTCAAAACAGGGCGCGCATACATCGACAACGCGGCATGTCTCTCAGCCTCAGACAGCAGATCAAATCGCGACATGAATTGCTCGCGCGAGACAGTGGCAATAGCATCAGACCTTAGCGTTGCCGGCACCGGGTGACCCAGCGCTTCGACGGCCCATAGATTAGTTTGGAATACTCGATAGTGGTCGATCATATGCGCATCGATCAGCTCAACTGCTGTCGTCACAGACAAAGTCTCCTGATTTAGCGACTCGCCAAAGCGTAAATGAACACACCCTTTTTGACCCTGAATACCCTGAGCAATACTCGACAGATCTTCAAAAGGCTTTTTCGTATACCCTTCACCAAACGAGAGCTCTTGCGCCTTGAGCACGTCACAAGGATCGAGCTCATAGGCAATGGTGATCGGCACAATATTAAGCTTTCCCAGAATCTGATCCGCCGTCTCGATGCGCTTATCGCGTGACAAACTCACCATTTTTAGCACCGCCGCTTCAGTGCAATCATCCCCATCCTTCGCACGTCCCTCTCGCTGAGCGATCCAGATAGGGCCGAGATTCTCAGAGATGGATTCCCGGATAAATCCGGCTAACTGCTTTGATGCCGCAAGTTGCTGCTTAGGCCCACTGAGGCTTCGCTTGACGATGAAGCTCTTATTAATTCGCATCAAGTCAGACACCCACGGCTTCTGGAGCAAATTGTCACCAATGGCAACTTGTGCGGTGCGGTGGCCATGTGTCACCAAAACGATATTGGCGTATGCCGAATCCATGGCAATGTCTCGGTGATTACTGACAAATAAATACGACTGAGAGGGATCCAGATTTTCAATTCCAGCGCTACTGAACACGGATGTCGCGGCAACCACCCGATCCAGCCGAGGCTTAACCAGCGCCTGAAATGCGTCTACCGTAGAGACGTCGGACAACTGCTTTCGTAAAGCTCGGCGCGCATAAAAACGCGACGCAACAGGGAACCATGTCGCTATTTTATTACCGTGTAGGGCGACCAAGGTGTCGATGAATTCATCATCAGCCAAAAGCGCAGCCACAACGTCACGAACTTCCACATCTCGGTACGGCCGTATATCGCTGTAAAGGTCGCTCATTATTCAACACACCCTTGTTTTCGGGTCAGACTCTCATTAACCGCTAAGAATACGATTTTTAGCTCATAAATGCTTGGCTCCAGCTCGTAATCTGTTAGGATCGCGACCCGTCGAGCACCCTACCTGCGGAGATGAAAAGATGGAAGCGTACAACGCTTATTTGATGTTTTTAGGAGTGTCCTGCTTGATCGTCAGCTGGGCTTTGTTACTGATCACTGCATGGAAAGAAGATTACGCATGGGGCATGTTCTCTTTACTCCTCCCACCGATCGGTTATGGCTATGCCTTTTTTCGCCTAAGTGAGGCGAAAGAAACGCTGATATTGGCGGGAGTGGGCTGGCTTTTAATTATCCTTGGGCTCTAACTTAGACATTATTACCGTATGGGCGTAGAGCGGTTGACATAGGCACTGACCTCAACCACTATTTGCGCCCTTTGAATTCCGGAGAGATTTCGTGGCGAACTCACCACAGGCTCGTAAGCGAGCAAAACAGAACGACAAAAGACGTGCACACAACGCAAGCCTTCGATCGCTCGTTCGCACCAAGATGAAGCAAGTACTGGCAGCAATCGGCACCGGTGAACATGGCTCTGCTCAAGACGCCTACAATCAAGCCGTTCCCGTTATCGACCGCATGGCCAACAAGGGCATCATCAACAAAAACAAAGCCGCTCGGCACAAGAGCCGCTTGAATGCCAAAGTTAAGGCGCTCGCTGCTAGCTAAAACCTCGAGCCGCTATACAGCGGCTTGATTGTGAATATTCTATGCGAGTTTCAGGTCGCTCAAAGAGGCGACCTTGTTAAACTATTCACATGTCAAAGCATCCCTCCAACGATGATAGTGTCCGTTTTCTTTTCAAGGATGCGGATATCCGTGGGGAGACCGTCACCCTCGATCATGTGCTTACTGATTTATTAGCGGCCCACGACTACGGCGCAGGTATTCGCCGCTTGTTGGGCGAGTTCGCTGCGGCAACGGTAGTCATTTCAAATAATTTAAAATTTGACGGACGAGTCGTCTTGCAAGGGCGAAGTGAGGGCCCAGTATCCCTGATTATGCTCGAGTGCTCGAGCGACGGCGAAGTGCGGGGCTTGGCTCGTGGTGAACTGGATACACCAGAAGGTCCGTTGAGCAGCCATCTTCCCCAGGGCGTCCTAACACTGACCGTCGAACCCGACATCGGCCAGCGTTATCAGGGCATCATTGCTGTGCAACGGGACGAATTAGCGGACGTCCTCAGCGACTATTTCGAACAGAGTGAGCAACTGGCGACTAAATTTTGGTTATCCACNNCGAAACGGTGCGTCAGCGGCCCTGATGCTGCAACAGCTCCCATCGCAGTTGGTGGCGGATGAGGACGAACGTCTCGACCAATGGGTCACGCTGTGTGCGCTTGCAGACACCCTCTCGGCCGACGAATTGATCGACTCAGAAACTGACACACTCTTGTACCAGTTATTTAACGAATGGACCGTACACCGGTTCGAGCCAAAGCGTATAACATTCGCCTGTAACTGCTCACGTGAACGCAGTCTAAACGCGATACGCTTACTCCCTAACCATGAGATCACTGAACTGTTCGAAGAACAGACAACAGTGGCGATGAACTGCGAAATGTGTGGCGAGAGCTACCACTTTTCGCGCGACGATGTACACCTGTCAGAGGAGCATACAATCCACTGATTGGTTGACTGTTTCTTCACACTCACACTGGAAGCACACACCCATGACCGTTGAACAGAGTGCAAAAGCACCCAACAAACACACAGACAGCAACGCAGCACAGCTCATCGAGATGGCACTAGACCGGAATGAGGGCTGTCTCACCGATACCGGCGCCTTGCGCGTTGAAACGGGGCACCGAACAGGACGCTCACCCGCAGACCGCTATGTTGTGCGCGAAGCATCGAGTGAAGACGCGATCGAATGGGGCAGCGTGAACCGAGAGTTCTGTCCCTCAAAATTCGACGCGCTATGGGATCGTGTGAAAGCACATATCTCAACCCGAGAGCAGTGGGCCCAGCATCTACATGTCGGCGAGCATCACGACCACTATTTGCCGGTAAAAGTGGTCACAGGAACAGCCTGGCAAAGCCTCTTTGGGCGAAACATGTTTATTCGACCCGAGAATTACAACCCCTCGGATAAAGCCGAGTGGAAAATCATGAACGTCGCAGATTTCGTGTGTGACCCTGAGCGCGATGGCACGAACTCAGAGGGTGTCGTGATCATCAACTTCGGGCAACGAAAAGTTCTGATTGCGGGTATGCGTTACGCCGGTGAAATGAAAAAGGCGATGTTCTCAGTACAAAACTTTTTATTACCTGAGAAAGATGTGCTACCCATGCACTGCTCCGCAAACATTGGCGACGAGGGCGATACTACGCTCTTTTTTGGCCTCTCTGGAACCGGGAAAACGACCCTCTCAGCAGATCCCGCTCGCTACCTAATTGGTGACGATGAGCACGGTTGGGCACACGGCTCAGTATTTAATATCGAGGGTGGCTGTTATGCAAAAACCATCGATCTGAGTCAAAAAAATGAGCCCATTATTTGGGATGCGATCCGCTTTGGTGCCATTGTTGAGAATGTAGCCCTCAATGACGCTCGACACGCTGATTATTCAGACACGACGCTGACTGAGAACGGTCGCTGCTGTTATCCCCTATACCATGTAGAGAAACGCTCAGCGACTAATATGGGGGGCGAACCCAAGTGCGTTATCTTCTTGACCTGCGATGTCACGGGTGTGCTTCCACCGATCAGCCTTTTGTCCAAAGAGGCTGCGGCATTTCATTTCTTATCAGGCTATACAGCACGTGTAGGCTCAACCGAGCTAGGTGCAGAAGCGGGCATTCACCCCACGTTTAGCACCTGTTTTGGTGCACCCTTCATGCCACGCCCAGCGCAAGATTACGCCGACTTATTAATGAAGCGAGTCGCTGATTTTGGCTCTCAGGTCTACCTCGTCAATACAGGTTGGACCGGCGGCTCCGGCGGCTCTGATGGTAAAGGGAGTCGTTTCCCGATTCCGGTAACACGAGCCGTGGTGGCCGCAGCGCAGAGCGGTGCATTACTCAATGTCGAAACCAAGCATCTCGACGCACTGAACCTCGACTTCCCTGTCAGTATCCCGGGTGTGGCAAGCGAGTACATTGACCCTAAAGCAAGCTGGGGTAACGATGAGGCGTATGATGCACAGGCTAAAAAACTCGCCAGTTTATTCAGAGACAATATTGAGAAGTTTGACGTAAGCGACGACATCATCGCTGCAGGCCCGACAGGGTAGAAAGTCGGTCACAAAAAAAGGGGGCTCATCGCCCCCTTTTTTCTGCACCTCATTGTAGGCACCCTTT
>ENA-UZXB01010308-UZXB01010308.1-metagenome-genome-assembly--contig:-Day-2-1m-contig-10308_pt1 | contig 11036 bp, 7 predicted proteins | sample MGYA00260339_ERZ794899 | MGnify/ENA metagenome assembly ERZ794899 | reverse complement strand
TATTACGATGTAGGTAACGACGGCGGCTCTACATCAACAGTTACTACTAGTGTTATTAAATTTTCTGAAACAGGTAATATAACGAGTGATGATTGGTTCGAAAGAACATCTGATTTAAGTTATAGTTCAGAATTTGTAAATATAAATGATGCAAACAGCAGTAATTACCTAGCAGATGTTGCTGGGCCAAAATATCTACCAGAAGTAGAAGGTGTATTCAATTACACACACAATGCTATGCATACAGTAAATCCAATGGGTTCTAATGCCAATTGGATAAGTGTATGGCGTTTACCAGCCAATCAAACCAGATCTTTTGAAATCCCTTACACTTACAAGTCTATTAACGTTGATGGCGTTAGACAAGGCGTATTAAGTGTGATAATTGATAGAGATAACGAAAAAATATCAGTATCAGACGAATATGAATTTATTGGACAAGATACTAGCCTAACTGGGGCCGGAAATAACTTGACATTTAGAGGAAAACTTGTTAATATAACAAGTGGGGATGTTGCAGACGCAGACAACGACACTGCCTATATTGAAATATATAATGGCACAACTGAGTCTACTGCAACGTTACCAACAATAACTTTTACTCTATCGTCAAGGTCTTAATGTTTACGAAAAATTTTGAAGAACAACTAGCAGCCTGGAAAACATTTAGAGAGTCATTAGAGACAGTTGAAGAACCATTTCAGCATGTCCGAGACTTTTATAAGAATGCTCCACTGAAAAGAATTAGCTGGGATCCATGGGATCAAAGCTCTTGGGCAAGTCCTTGGGAGCTTCTAGAAGAGAACCAATATTGCGAGTTTGGAATCGTACTGGGAATGTGTTATTCCCTACAGTTAACTGAACGCTTTTCAGAGAGTAAATTTGAGATACATATTTGTACGAATAATAAAAAGTCCGAGACCCACTACTTATTATTCGTAGATAACAACATAATTAATTACAACAATGAAGTGGTTTCACGAGAGGAATTACCGGATGCTATATTTTCGCAACGAGTTTACATCATGCCCCAGCTCCACTAAATACCTCAACAAATATAAACATTTTAACTAGATAGAAACAGGAGTCATTCATGTCAAACGGCATTCATATTGTAAAACGATCAGGCGGTGCAGAACCAATTAATATTAATAAAATACACAAAGTGGTAGAACATGCGTGTGAAGGTTTAGCCGGCGTAAGTAGCAGTCAAATTGAAATGAACGCTAACTTACAGTTTTATGATGGTATGAGTACTAGTGAGATACAAGAAGTGTTAGTACGCTCAGCTAACGATCTTATTAGCTTAGACAATCCAAACTACCAGTATGCGGCAGCAAGATTGCTGACTTACGGATTATATAAACAAGTATTTGGAGAATTTTTAGCAGTTAGTTTCAAACAAATTATTGATCAAAATATTGAACGTGGATTATATGATCCTGCAATACTAAACAGTTATACTGACGAAGAAATTGAAACGTTGAATCGTTACATTCATCATAAACGTGATGAGAACTTTACCTATGCAGGTATGAGACAAGTTGTTGACAAGTATCTAGTACAAGATCGTTCTACAGGAGAAATATTTGAAACTCCTCAGTTCATGTATATGATGATTGCGGCAACACTATTTGCAAACTATCCAGCAGAAACACGTATGCATTACGTAAGGAGATACTACGATGCGACCTCACTATTTAAAGTCAATATCCCAACCCCAGTCATGGCAGGCGTCAGGACCCCTGTACGTCAGTTTGCAAGTTGCGTACTTGTTGATAGTGATGACACTTTGGATAGTATTTTTGCTAGTGATATGGCTATTGGCCGCTATACTGCTCAACGTGCGGGCATTGGGATTAATGCTGGTAGAATACGCGGAGTCAACGCAAAAATACGTGGCGGAGAAGTGGCGCACACTGGTATCGTCCCGTTTTTAAAGAAGTTTGAATCAACTGTACGTTGTTGTACACAAAATGGTGTACGTGGCGGCAGTGCTACTACGCACTTCCCGTTTTGGCATCAAGAGATTGAAGACATTCTTGTGTTGAAAAACAACAAAGGCACAGAAGACAATCGTGTACGTAAACTAGACTATTCAATATACAGTTAAACAAAACAATGTATGAAAGGTTATTATCTGGTCAAGATATAACTCTTTTCTCGCCGCATGATGTACCAGGCTTGTATGAAGCATATTTTGGTGATGCAGACGAGTTTAAAGAATTGTATGAAAAGTACGAACGTGCTACAAGCATTAAGAAAAAGAAAGTATCAGCAATGGACTTGTTTTCAGCGTTAGTAAAAGAACGTGCAGAGACAGGACGTATATACATTATGAATGTTGATCATGCTAATACACACAGCTCATTTAAGGACACAGTATACATGAGTAACTTGTGTCAAGAAATTACATTACCAACAAAGCCACTTAATCATATTGATGATCCAGAAGGTGAAATTGCTTTGTGTATTTTAAGTGCTATTAATGTTGGTACTATAAGAGACTTAAATGATTTAGAAGAATTATGCGAACTAGCAGTAAGAGCATTAGAAGAAATTATTGACTATCAACGCTACCCAATTAAGGCAGCAGAAATTAGTACAAAAGCAAGACGTTCATTGGGCATAGGTTATATTGGACTAGCTCATTATCTTGCAAAGAACCATGCTAAGTATGATGACAAAGAAGCTTGGAAGATAGTACACGATCTTAGTGAAGCGTTCCAATATTACTTGTTAAAAGCATCTAATAAACTTGCACAAGAACGTGGTGCTTGTGAGTACTTTGACCGTACTAAATACAGCGACGGCATTCTTCCAATTGACACTTATAAGAGTGACGTTGATAATATTGTGGAGAACAAGTTAAATTATGATTGGGATACTTTACGAGTTCAGATCAAAGAACACGGTCTTAGGCACAGCACATTGTCCGCACAGATGCCTTCGGAGAGCAGTTCCGTTGTGTCGAACGCAACAAACGGAATCGAACCACCTAGAGGTTACTTGTCCGTTAAGAAGTCCAAGAAAGGGCCTCTTAAGCAGATTGTTCCACAGTATCAAACACTAAAGAATCACTATAGTTTACTATGGGATATGCCAAGTAACGAAGGCTATATCAATATAGTTGCTGTGATGCAGAAATTCTTTGATCAAGCAATTAGCGGCAACTGGAGTTACAATCCAACACACTTCGAAAATAACGAAGTACCAATGAGTGTTATGTTACAAGATTTATTAAACACTTACAAGTACGGTTGGAAGACATCGTACTACCAAAATACTTACGATTATAAAACTGATCCAAGTGAAATAGAAGAAGAAGCACAACAAGTAGAATTAGCACCTAGTGAAATAGACGAAGGTGAAGAATGTGAGGCATGTGCAATTTAGTGGTTGACTTATTAAGATAAGTAAGTTACTATATAAAGACAGAGATAGAGGAAGCAAGATGGCAAAAACTGTATTCAATAAAGAAAAGGTGGATTTCACCAAACAAAATATGTTCTTCGGAGCAGATCAAAACACACAACGTTATGATGTATTTAAATTTCCTGTGTTTGATAAATTAAATCAAACTATGCTTGGATACTTTTGGCGACCTGAGGAAGTAAGTCTACAAAAAGACAGAGCTGACTTTGCTAACTTCCGCCCAGAGCAGAAACACATCTTTACTTCCAATTTGAAATATCAGACGCTACTCGACAGTGTCCAAGGACGTGGTCCATGCCTAGCATTTCTACCGCATGTTTCACTTCCTGAACTAGAAGGATGTATTGTTACTTGGGACTTCTTTGAAACAATCCATTCACGTAGTTATACACACATTATGAAGAACGTGTATGCTGACCCGTCAGAAGTGTTTGATACTATTCTAGATGATGAAAAGATTATTGCTCGTGCAACTAGTGTAACCAAACACTACGATGCATTTACAGAAGCCGCTGATGCGTATACACATCGCAAAGAAGGCAACATGCGTGATGTTAAGAAGAAATTGTATCTTGCTATGCAAACAGTAAACATTCTTGAAGGCTTGCGTTTCTATGTAAGTTTTGCATGTACTTTTGCGTTTGGCGAGCTAAAACTAATGGAAGGTTCTGCAAAGATTATTTCATTAATTGCTCGTGACGAAGCACAACACTTGGCACTAAGCACCCACGTATTGAAAATGTGGGCAAATGGCAAGGACGATCCAGAAATGGCAGAGATTGCTAAAGAGTGCAAAGAAGAAGTATACGATTTGTGGCGCGAATGTGTTGCAGAAGAAAAAGACTGGGCAGACTATTTGTTCAAAGACGGTAGTATGATTGGACTTAATGATAAACTGTTACATCAATACGTAGAATACATTGCAAACCGTAGACTAAAAGCACTAGGCATGGATGCTATATTTGATGCTCCAGTAAATACTAACCCGCTACCGTGGACACAACATTGGCTATCTAGCTCAGGCTTGCAAGTTGCACCGCAAGAGACAGAAGTTGAAAGTTATATCATTGGTGGCATTAAACAGGATGTTGATAAAGACAGCCTAAAAGGATTCAGTTTATAATGATTGAAATATATGGAAAACCACAATGCCCTTACTGCGATAAAGCAAAAGCAATTTGCGAAATGCGTCAGTTAGAGTATACGTACAAAACACTCGGCACCGATTATACTAAGGAAGAACTGTTAGAAAACTTCCCAGGTGCTCGTACAGTGCCACAGATCCGTATTAACGGAACAGCAATTGGCGGCTACGATCAGTTTAGTACATACTTAGAAGAAACCGGCTATAATGGCACGGGACATACACTTTAGAAAGGTAACACCACATGGCACTTAGAAAACCTCGTAAAACTACAGGCGCTAAGAAAATTAAACCAGCTGCAAAGCGAGCCACTAAAAAGGCTATTAAACGAAGATAAAAATATGTTATTAGAAACACCATACAAAGTTGGAGACACAGTCTCTTTTAAATTAAGTTCAGGTGAAGAACTGGTAGCTCGATTAGAAGAAGAATCGGCTACTACATATAAATTACACAAACCAATGGTCCTTATTGCACAACAGCAAGGACTAGGTCTAGCACCATTTATGTTTGGCGTATCACCTGATGCAAAATTTGTATTACAAGCACACTCAGTAAGCTGTCTTGCTAAGACAGAAACAGAAATTGCAAAACAGTATACCTCACAAACTACTGGTATAGCACTGAGTTAACCACTAGCCCGTCTAGTCCGATAAATATACTAAAGGATAGTATATGATTAGACGTGGCGCACCATTTGACAAAGATAACTTTTTTAATATTCCGCCTATTGATGCTGGAGATATTAATCCCATATATAACACTGTAATTTCTAATATAGACGGTGGAAACTTTGCTGATGTTCCTGAACAATATTTTGACGGCGGTTATATTCCGTTGTTAGGAACAGCTTCATATGATCCTAATGTTTTATATGGAAGATTTAGTCCATTAATTGAGGATGATGCATAATGTCAGATGTACCTGAGCGGGGATCAGTACTTGTAAGACGTGGGCCTACTAGTGATAGAGAAGGGTTCACACCATTAAGTGGCGAAGTAATATACGATACTACTAATAAGCAATTATATGTTGGTGACGGTCAAACAGCAGGCGGAAAACCAGCATACGGTGACAAAGCAAAAGTTGACAGCGAAGGTAACATTACTGAACTTTATTTGCAAGGTGAACAAGATCGTCCGGCAGCATCAAGTGGCCTTTTTAGATATAATCCAGCAACACAAAGTTTAGAATATTCCGACGGCAGTGAATACTATCTAGTTGCATCAACTCCATTTAACACAACAACAAATGTATTATATGTATCTCCAAATGGTAGAGACGATAATCTATTCGGTGTTAAAAGAGGCCGCACACCAGGAACTGCATTTGCTAGTTTAAATGCCGCCTGTAGAGAAGCTGAACGTGTTGTTAATCGAGCGTCTAAAGGATTAGGTCCATATCAAAAATGGATTACATATGACAGTCAAGTACAACAGCAACGTTCTTATATTGTGTCAATTAATGATGTAGGTGATTTTAAAGATATTGCAGTTTTTAAAGGCTCTGCTGAACTAGATGCTACAACTGAATTACGTAGTGGATTTAGAGTAATTGGACAAACTAGTGGTGCAGTAGGACTCATTGAAGAATACAATGTAAACTCAGGACAAACTGCTGACCAGCTAATTATAAAAGTTGAGGAAGGAACATTTGTACTAGACGAACAACTAAAGTTTGGTAATCCAATACCTGGCGTTCCGTATAGCGAGTATCAAGCAGCCGGAACAGAATATCCTGAAATAACAATTAGACTTGAAAGTGGTATTTACTTTGAACATTTTCCAATTAAAGTACCAAATAATACTTCTATCAAAGGTGACGAATTTAGACGTAGTATTGTAAGACCGCGCCCTGGTGCTAGTGCTAGTCCTTGGGCAAACACTAGATTTAAACGTGGTGCTGAACACTTAAATTTAGATCCAGCAGTTGTTGGAGATAATCCATTTGGTGCGCACTACCTAGCAGATAGGTCTACTGACATATATGCTTATGCAGAGAACGTAGGCGACTACGACGAAGCATACAAAACACTTTCTACAATGCAGAACAAGCAAGTATTACAAGACAGTGTCATAAACTTTATTACTACTACATATCCAAGTTTAGAATATGACGAACAAAAGTGTAGACGTGATGTAGGATATATAGTCGATGCTGTTGCATTGGATATGTTGTATGGCGGATATCAAGAAACATTATTTTCTGCACTAACATATCAAGGACAGCTACCAGCAGACCAAGTTACAGAAACTGCCGCAGCAATCACTCATTTAAAAATACAAATGAGTGCATTAGTTGAAAGTGCAGAACAAAGTATAGTTGAAGACTTAGTTGGTTCTGTTGTTGAAGTTATAAACGGAAACTTTAACGCACCTAAAGCTAATGACGAGATGGATGTGTTCTTAATGAATGACGCAACCATCATAAGAAATATAAGTGTACAAGGCCATGGCGGATTTATGGAAGTACTTGATCCTGCAGGACAGATACTTACAAAATCTCCTTACACACAAACAGCATCTAGTTTTTCAAAATCTATAGCACCAGACGTATTGTTTGGTGGAGGTATGTTTATTGACGGCTTTGCTGGTAATTTAGACGCACGTTTAAAACAAGCTAATAGTACTACTGAAATTATTATTGATAATGTATATAGACAGCCCCTGACACCGACTAGCTTCTTTATTAACGGAACAAGATTTCAAGTAGACAAAGCAGATACAGTTGGTGTTGCAGCTGGAGAATATAGATTACTATTAAACCCAGCAACACCTTGGGAATTACCATACTACCAAATTGTAAACGAATTAGAATCTGCATTACCTAGTTTACCTTACGATATAGAATTACTAAGTGCTGGTAATATATCAATGCTCGGTAACGACTTTACGCAAGTGAACGACTTAGGATACGGAGTATATACTACAAACAACGCACGATGCGAACTTGTTAGCGTATTCTGTTACTACAATCACATAAGTTATCTAGCTGAAAACGGCTCAGACATACGTTCGTTAAATGGTTCAACAGCGTATGGAGATTTTGCTCTTGTTGCTAAAGGTAGTGATCCATTAGAAGTAAGCGACCAAGTATTTGTAGCAGAAGATACAGTACAAATTGCTACAGTAAAAACAACTGGAGATTATCCTAACCAACGTGGAGACACAGTAGTTTATGTTATCAATCCAAGTTATGCACCATTCAATGTAAGTGAACTAGAAATTGATCACAATGGTGCAGCGGACATGAATGGTGATCCAGTTTACTTAAACAGATATGAAGTAACTAACATTACATCAATTGACGGAACATCTCCACAAATATACGCACTCAATATTGCTCAAGGTGCAGCAGATAATCCCGGAATACAAGTAGACATTCCAGATGCAACTAAAATAGTTATTAGATCAAATCAAGTTATAAAATATGATGGCATTATTGATGTAAATCCAACTCGTCCTAGTACAGCGTTAGTTTATGATGATGACCCTGATAAAGTTTATCGTGTACTAGCATATGATGTAGCAAACTTACCAGCAAACGAAGCACGTATTACACTTCGTGAAAGTTATGATTATGTTAAACTTGTTATTGACGATACAGCAGGTAGTACAGCAGGCTCTGGACAAGTTGGCGACACAACAATACGCCTTGATGTTGACTTTGATACAAACGAAGAAGCAAGAATACTTGGAGCAATTTCTAATTCCAAGCCATATGTATTTGGCTTTGACGGAACAATGCACCAAATTACTGCATATAGAAATAAAATAACAACTGGACAACTTTATGCAGAAGTAGATGTAACACCTGCACTAACAAGATCGTTTAGTGTATATCCAGATGCTCCTACAATGCGAGCTGGAGTTCCTGCAACTACAGTTGCTAGAATCACAGTTGGTATCAGTACACTAAGAGTTACAGGACACGACTTATTAGACATTGGAACAGGAAGTTACCAAACATCAAGTTATCCAAGAGAAATTTATGGCCAACCTGAAATACCAGCAAGTCAGCCTCGTGAAGTAGTTGAAGAAGGCAAAGGACGAGTGTTCTATGTAACTACTGACCAAGATGGTAACTTTAGGGTTGGTGAATATTTTAAAGTTGACCAAGGAACAGGTACTGTTACATTCTCAGCAAGTATTGCTCTTTCAAACTTAGATGGTATTGGATTCAAACGTGGTGTTGCAGTTAGTGAATTTTCAACTGACGATGCAATGACCGACAATGCCAGTGATACTGTACCAACTGAAAGTGCAGTACGCAGTTATGTAAACAGAAGACTAGGACTTACACATGCTGGACTGAGTGTTCCTGCTAAAATAGGTCCAGGATATTTAGATTTAACAGCAACACAACCTTTAGAAGGCAATTTAGATCTAGCAAATTACAAAGTAGAACGTGTTGCAGATCCTGTTTCTGACACAGATGCAACTAATAAATTGTTTGTAGAAACATATGCCAATAGTAAAACATTTGAAGTTAATAGTTTAAGTGCAAATGTAGACAATAGTATAACATTAGTAACAGATGATATTGACGAAGGTGCAACACCTACAAATTTATATTTTACAGACGCAAGGGCACAGGCAGCTATTAGCGCAACTGATGCTGGCGGAGACGGAAGTTTATCATACGACGATACTAACGGTACAATTACTTACACTGGTCCTAGTGCAGCAGAAGTAAGAGCGCATTTTAGTGCCGCACAAACTAGTGATGGAAATACTAGATATGGTGGCCTAGCATACGATAGTGGTAACGGAACATATACATATAGTGGAATAACACTTGATGAAATTCGTGGCGCATTTACTGTAACAGGTAGTATTAGTTATAATGCGGCTACTGGTGAAATAGAATTTGACGAAAAGACAGATGGTGATATTAGAGGATTGTTTAGTGCAAGTGGTGACTTAGCATATAATTCTGGTACAGGTGTATTCAGTATAACCAAATATACTAATGCTAATGCAAGATCAGCAGTGTCAGTTAGTGATACTGCCAACCCGGTCGGCGACGAATACTACGGAAGTTTATCATACAATTCAACAAACGGAATTATTAGTTTAACAGGAACAGCTCGTAGCGAAATACGAGCAGCTATTAGTGTTAGTGGAGATCTAAGTTATAATTCTAACACTGGAGTTATTAGTTACACTGATACAGATAGAAGTGATTCTGCTATTAGAGGATTGTTTAGTGCTAGTGGAGATGTTAGTTATGACGATGCAACTGGCGTAATTAGTTTTACCGCAGGAGAAGTTGGTAGTGGCGATGTACGAGGATTTGTTAGTGCAACCGACAATGGCGGACTAGGATCATTTAGTTATACTGAAAGTTCAGGTGTATTTGATTACACTGGTCCTAGCAATAGTGATATTAGAGGACTAATTAGTGCAAGTGGCGATATAAGTTATGACGATGTAACTGGTGTAATTAGTTTTACTGACACAGACAGAAGTGATACTGCTATTAGAGCCTTGTTTAGTGCTAGTGGAGATGTTAGTTATGACAATGAAACTGGTGCGTTTAGTTTTACCGAGACAGCTCAAAGATCCGATAGTGATATCAGAAATTTGTTTTCTAACGGCGGAGATCTAGATTATAACAGTATCAGTGGAGAATTTAGTGTTACAAAAACCAAAGTAGGTATTTCAAGTAGCGAAGCAAGTGGAACTATTACTATTGCAGGAGCTGGCAGTGTTACAGCAACACAAAACAGTAATACAGTTACACTAACAGGTGTTGATACTACATATGCATTAAGTGTAGAAAATATTGGTACTGATGTATTAGACGGACAAACTAGAGTCCGACTAAGTGACGGTGCAACAAATCAAGATGTTATAATAGTAGGCGGTGATGCTATTACAGTTGTTGGAACTGCTAGTTCTGAAACAATAACCATTAGTCATTCTGATACTTCTAACAATCAAACAAGTGTTAGCAACACAGCAGACGACACAGTTATACAAAGTATTAGTATTGACGACTTTGGTCACATTACTGACATCAGTTCTAAAACACTTAGTATAGAAGATTTAGGTGACCTTGCTGACTTAGGATACACTGGAGCAACTGACGCTAATAATTATTCATTACCGGCTACAAACATTGCTGAAGCAGAAGTAGACGGCAATACTCTTACGTTATTCCAAGAAAATGATACTGAGATCACTTTTACAAATACAACTTATGCAACTGCAACAAGTTCAACACTAGGACTTGTTAAAATTGGATATACTGAAAGTGGTAAGAATTATCCAGTTGAATTAGATAGCGGCCAAATGTATGTTAATGTACCTTGGACTAATACATTTAGAGCTATATCTTCTACACCAACTAACGGAGCAACTACAACAAGTATAAGTTCAGATTGGGCATTTGATAATGTTAAAACAGCAGTACCGGCCAATGCAGTGTTCACAGACACTAATACATTTAGAGC
>ENA-UZXB01008316-UZXB01008316.1-metagenome-genome-assembly--contig:-Day-2-1m-contig-8316_pt2 | contig 11074 bp, 11 predicted proteins | sample MGYA00260339_ERZ794899 | MGnify/ENA metagenome assembly ERZ794899 | reverse complement strand
AATTTCCCCTCTGTCTGAGCTTACTAATTTGACAGAATTGATTTTGGATAACAATCAAATTTTAGACATTTCTCCTCTGTCTAAGCTTACTAATTTGAGAAAATTGGATTTGAGGGATAATCAAATATTCGATTTTTCTGCTTTGTCTAAGCTTACTAATTTGACAGATCTACGGAAATAGTTAACAAAAGGGACCAAAGAAGAAATGTTAAAAATATGATTGACTTTTACTCAGATGAATTGGTGTTTAAGAGATTAAAAAAATTTTACGAATATGAGTTGCCATTATTTGTAAAGGAATGCTACGAAGAGTTTGGTGAAATTTATCCAAACTATTATACACCACTCAGTGTCATTGATGATGGTTCAAAAAAACAAGATCTCTTTTCATATTTAGAGTCTTTTGTAAGAGATAACTACGGCATACCATTTTCAATTAATAAGTATCTACCATTTCATTCACCGTTATTGTTTCATGAATCTACAAAGGATTTTGGCTTTCGTATTGATAGAAATTATAATTCATTATACAGGAAACATCAGTACCCAGAATTTGATAGTATTTTTAACCAATGCCATACCTCAGTATCATCTACTGTAATTAAAAAGAAATTAAAGTTAGACTTAGAGCTTTTACTTGACCTATACAAGCTAGGTTTAAAAAGCAGCCTCAAGAGATTCTTTATCCAAGGAAGGGTTCGTTGGGAGTTTATAGTTATAGATCAGCTTAAATATCATGGTATAGATAAATTCCCTAATTGCCTAAATCATGAATTTGACGGCTTGGAATACAGTATATCTTTTCATGAAAAAAATGGACATCTTGGGTCACACTCACCCGATCCCGATATTGAAAAAAAGTTAAAAAGTAGAGCCAACAATCTCTACTCTAGATTAAAGTCAAAAACTAATTTCACATTTCATGATGTGATAGAAGAAAACTTGTTTTGGAGCCGAACCAAATCAATTTATGGAGATTATTACTATGAGCCATTAAAGGATGAAGATCCTGTGAAAGTAATAGACGTAAATTTAGGCCAAGAAAAAATTCCATTAGTTAATTTAAAATATTCCGCTGATAACGGAATGTCTCCAATTGAATTGCCACTTGATTTTAAACTAAGTTTTTCTGAGGTTATAAAAGATAATTCACTTATTCATGAGTATCTTGAATCATTTAATGAGCCTGAAAATGGAATTAGAAAGAACTTAGGATTGCCTTTGGTTGGTGAAGGATGGATTTCCGAAACGAACTTGTTTTATGAAATCAAAAATCACTTCAATTCTGAATTGGTGATTCATCACGGAAAACCTAGCTGGCTTGGAAGGCAGCATCTAGATATATTCCTGCCAGAATTAAATATAGCAATCGAATATCAAGGAGCACAACATTATAAACCCATCGAATTTTTTGGTGGCAAACAAGGATTAAAGAAGAATAAGGAACGTGATGAAAGAAAAAGGAACCTTTGTGAAATTAACGGCTGTGACCTGATATACGTTTATCCTGAATATGATTTAGAAAACGTAATAAAGAAAATTAGCCTGGCACTTAACGCCAGATAAACTTTTGCTTTCAATACCGCGATTGGTTGCGGTGACGGCCCCCTAGTTCCCATCCCCCAAACTTGTAAACGTGAAATTCTTTCGCCACAAACGTATGTTAGTCATTGCAAAAAAAGTTCTTGCCCCCCTTGGGTGGGTGCTATTGCTTTGTATAGGTGGTTAGCTCTATTGTTCACCATACTTACAAGAGTTATTAAATCCCTCGTCGAAGAGTTTAGGCAATTCATTGATATAAGTATATTGAGTTCCATTCATATAAATAACCTTCACCTTTGACAATTTCACGCAGCTAATTGTGCTGTTATACCAAGTATTATCCCAATTGTAGCTTGCTGGTTTAGAGAAGTTTTCTATTGGACCAGCGATTTGGCAAGTAACCGAGGTTCTATTCCTAATGCTGCATTTTTGAAGGTCCCCAACTTCGTTATATGGAACTACAGTAAATTCAATATACTTGATAACTTTTTTATTGTTTATGTATTGCCAATTGATTGAAAACTCAACACCTCCAGCAGAATTTATATCATCAACAGCTACGTCTTTTATGATAATTGGAATACCCTCATTTCGTAGTTTATTTAATTTGGCCATCACTTCAGATAGATGACTTTAGTATAGTGGGAGAAGTCAATCTGCGACTCGCTACAAAGCTGTCTAGGCAAAGCTTTTAAAAGTCAGTAGTGTTTTTGTAATCTACTGCAAACCCAATGTTTTACACCAATCCCTAATAGCTTGCCTATCTGCATTTGAAATATTGCTGTGATCAAATTCAGTGGCATTCTCAAAGGGTGGAGGCATTTTTAATTCATCCAACGGGTAATTCTCAAAGTGCTGAGTGCATTGTGGTCGGTGACAAGGAGTACAAGAATTCTGAATATCTGTCGTATGTGGTTGATGAAATTCTTGCCCAATTATGGAGTAAGGATTGTTTCCTGTAAATGGAACCAGTAGTTCTGTAGTATCAGCAGGATTTTTTAATTGGTCAACCGCTGGTGTATGTAGAAATGGGCTTGCCATATGACAATTTTGGCACTTGTCTGCAGCTACCACACTTGGTGTCATCCAGGCATCATTGTATCCATCTTCCCCTGGTTTAGGAGAATTATTTGCGTCACCATTATCTACTATTGAAAAGAAACAAGTTTCGCCTGTAGACAGCTTATGACCAATAACACCCAAGCCACCATCACGACAGAAGGTGATGAATACCACATCTGGATTTTCAGTGCCATCAGCATTCAACCCTTGATAGCGACCCACTTTATTCCCAGTTTGACAGGCCATGCCAAAAGCCCATGGATTGTCACAATCATTTGGATTTGTACTACCATTTCCTTCTTCCCCTCCAGGGAATGTAACAGGAATACCGTTTTTAGTGGCTGGCACTTCTATAGCATCAGCACAACTAAATTTGGGCAATGGGCCCATAACTGCTTCACATTCATACGCATGGTCGAGTGCGGTTCTTGATGTATCTATTGTAATGTCATGAGACTTCTCTGCACAAGATTCTATAATAAATATGAGAGAGAGTATTCCAAAAACAATTAGTATGACAGTATTTTTTTTCATTTTGTTCACTTCTACGAATTTTAGTAATTATTATAATTTTAGTGCTTAATTTCTTACTGTTTATTATCAAAACACCCTAAGGATATTAAACCCAAATGAGATATCACCTTTTGACCAATCACCAAGTGCTTCTGTCAGAAATGCCCCATCGTTACTCGCTCTTGAATTGGTAAATAGCAACTGGAAAACATGACCTCCTGTTTCTATATCCATTCCCATGGTCAACGGATTTTGGTATAAGGCGTTTTTGTTTTTGCTGAAATTATAGGCATAATCCATATTTACACTTAGCCGTTTAGTGAGTTTATATCTTCCACCTACGGCAAGTAGAAGTTGATTCCAAGGTTGTGGAAATAGAAAATATGAGAGAGATTCAGTATTAGAAATAGTTGTCTTTGCAAAATTTAAGTCTACTACATTTTGACGAACATAAATAGGTGCAATCTCCAAAGATAATTTTTCAGAAAATCGCCTTGATGCTAAAATTTGTGTTGTGTAAGCAAATCGGTCAAAAAACAATAAGCCAGGATAAGAGTTTTTGCTCAAAAGCGTGTTTATATCCATACTAGTATAAAGAACCAGGTTAATTGGCATTTTATCAGATTGTTGATAGCACCTGAACTTAACAGCTCCCGAATAGGTTTTTTCATAACTATCTCTGCTAATACCAAGTTGTAATCTATTACTAACACCATACAAAAATTGAATTTTAGTATTGGCTTGGTCTAAACCATAAAATTCTCTTATCCCTCCTTTAACTGACCCAAAACGGTGGGCTACGATTAAATACAAGTCGCCTTTATGGACAATCTTTGTAGATTGTATATTTCCAATTTGTAGTGCCTTAAAAGCAGGTGGTTCGAATTTTGTTTTCTCTTGGCTTAAACTGTCCAATTCTTTCAATAAATCATCATCCTGAGTGAAGCCAAAATTCACAAAGCCTACTACTAAGCCTAAGGCAAAAATTGATTTTAATATTGAGCTATTATACATTGATTTAGTTCTCTAAATATCCATTTTGCACCCATTCATCAAATAATGCTCGTGTTTGAGCAGGCAACAAACCTGATGTTGGCATAGGGTCAGCAGCGTCATTAATACGCTGAATGAGCATACCACTTTCTGCCGAATTACGTACCTGACTGTAATTTTCCAATAGCAAATTGCCTTGTGGATTGCTTCCCCCGTGACAACTGATACAGCTGTTATAAATCACCTTACTAATATGCGTTTGATACGTTACCGTGTCACCTTGATTAGTAGACGAGGTTGGCTCAACGCTTTCAGGAATAAACCCTTTTGTACAACTTGTAAGCAGCATTACCGCAAAAAATATAAGGAGCAGAAAATTTACTTGTGCTATTTTTTTCATGAATACTATTTAAAAATATACTCCTTTCTTTCTTGAGTGAACCATTGGAAATTCATCTTCTATGGTTCGCTAGACTTATTAATTATATTATTTAGTAGCAGTAATTGTAGATGTACAACCAAATTCTGTATCCGTAGAAGTAGTTGTAAAACTATTATCCGTCAGCATATAAGTTTCATTAGTACAATTTCCCTCTAAACAAAGAGTCATTTGGGTGGCATCGATAATTTCCCATGTACCTTCTCCTTCTTCTGTGCCAACAACAGTTCCGTTTTCTGTTACGCTACCCGAAAAAGTATATATTCCGTCTGCAGCGAATGTAAGTGCAGCCAAAGTACAAATTTCTACTCCATCTACTGTATCGCAGCCAAATTTTTGTGTCTCATTATCAGCAGGATCATTGCAATCTTTATCTACAATTTCGTTTACGTTCCAAGTGCCAACCAATTTTGTCTTGTTTTCTTCTACAACATTATTTACTGTTACAGGATCGTCCTTTTTACACGAAGAAAATATTGCTAGTCCTAACGTGAAAAGAAGCATTAAATTTTTGAAATTCATTTTGTTTTAATATTTATTTACCTCAAAAGAACTTCAGAGGTTAAATTAAATTGTTCATTTCAGTCTTAATTAAGTCCTACTGCTTCTATTAAGACTTCTTAATGGACTTTTCATACTGTTTTGGAGACATTCCTTCCAGCTTCTTGAAAGCAGTATAAAATGTTGATTTAGAGGAAAATCCAGATTTAATTGCTAGTCCTAATAGTGTAAACTGTGATGCTTTTGGAGATTCCAATAATTGTTTAAATTTCTCGATTCGAAATTCATTTATGAGCTGATAAAAATTGATATTACCGCATGCATTAATAAGGCGAGAAAGCTCTTTTTCTTTTACATCTAAATCCTTTGCCAAGGAACGCAGGTTGAGTTTGGGATTAATGAACAACTCACGTTCACGTATTTTTTCTTTGATTTGAGTAAACTTACGAATGTCTTGTTCTGTTTTAATTGGTTCCTCGGCACACCCTTGTTCTTTTACTTCGACCAACTTATCATCTTCATCTAACAAAATATCTCCTTGACCCTCTTCCAAATTCAACTTTTCATCATCAGCAGCTAGAAAAAGACGTTTTCTAAAAATTTCAGGTTGCGAAAATCCTTTGTGAGCAATCCAAAAAATCATAAATGCGGTTAACCCTAAAGCAGCGGTGTCAATTGAACTCTCTACAATTTCTAAATGTGACAAATCATATATAAAAGTGGAGATACTTAAAAGATGGATTAGAATGTTCAGCCCAAAGATGCTTTTCAACCAAGTAAGCGATTTGTTGTCCAAATTGGAATAAAAATCAGTAAGTTTCTCCTTATGATTTTGCAATATTTTGAAGGCATAGACCATTAGTGCAATTTCCAATAAGTAAATGATCGCTTCATACTTAGTCACGGCATTTTCCTTGAAAAATGAGCCGTTATAATGAAGTAGAATATTATGAATGATGCCAGGAATGAAAAGTAAGAAGTGCCAATTTTCAATCTTTTTGTTTATGGTAATAAGCAAATAAAAAAACAATAAAGGAAGTGAAAGTAAGAAGGGTTCTATAGTTAATCCTGCATACCCTATTTCATTAAGAATATCCTTAAAAAACTGAAAGGCATTACTCCATAAAAATATACCCAACAAAATATTAGCTTTTTTATTGTCGGATTTGGTTGTGAAAAATAATAAACCTAGCATTAGTGCATTTGATAGTACAAATACATATACCAAAATTTCGATCATATCATATATTTCCATCTAACGATACAATGATACTTTAAATTTGGTTTTCCTCAATTTTTGATAGGTATTAAAGCTTACAATCTTTAAAGCTAGAGTCTCTCGAAATTCTTATTAGGTAACTATTAGGGTTCTGTCGCATTAATCTTAAGTGAGCCTTTTTTATGCTAAATTTAGATGTCCTTGAAAAGTTAAAACACTGATTATCAAACAAACCATTTTGCCACATTTACCCTAGTTTACTGCCAAAATAATTAATGCGACAGAACCCACCTGTTCTCTAATGATTATTTTTGGCACTTATGTCATTTGATAATTTAACTATTGGAGCGTTATATTCTAAAGCAGATCTCTCAGAAATCTTCGGGAATCCAAATATCAAAATAATCCGTGAGGGTATTTATAATTTAAACACGACACAATCTTTCTTTTTTGTTGATTTAGAAAAAAAGGGGAAAGAAGATAGGTTTCATTTTGATGATTTTTACGAGGGTGATTACTTTCATTGGGATTCTCAGACAACACAACATTTGAAAACACCGAAGATTCAGGAAATAATAAATGGCACTAGAACACCTTTTTTATTTACAAGGGTTAACCCTAAAATTAAAGGGAAAACTCAACCTTTTATTTATTGTGGTAAACTAAAATTCATAGAATATGTAGAAGGCACACCAAGGAGTTTGAACGAACTACCGTCAATCCTAGAGATGAATTTGCGACTAGCATAGACCAACTCGTATACGATTTTAGCGATGTAAAAGGCCAAGAAAATATAAAATGAGCTATGGAAATAGCCGCAGCAGGTGGACATAATATCATACTAATGGGTAACGTTTATACCATATTTTAAACTACTGAATTAGTTAATGAATTTATACCATCATACCGATCACAGGAACAGATTCAATTTTTCTTTTTTTTATTCAATTTTTCGATCAGGTGCTGGTATGATCTCAATACGTCTAATTCCTCAATTTTGGATGCTACGTCTATAGAATTAATCTTACCCTTAAATTCAAGATCTTTCAGTTTTTCGGTTTCAATAATCGGTCTGAAACCTAGATGTTTTTCAAGTATTGAATACATTATCTCTCGTGATTGAATCAGCTGATTTTCATTAACGATAATAGCATCGTGTACAGTTAAAGGCACTATGCCTGCATGAATTAAGGCTTTTGATATATCATCAATAAATATTTTCGACTCGATATTTTGAAGTATAATCGAAAGATCTTCATAATTGGTTTTCTTGAAAATTTGAAATATTTTCGATATGCCAGGATAATTTTGTTTAAATGCTTCTTTGGACTTTTTGTAATTTTGGCTGTTGTCACCAGAATATGCCAAAGCCATCCACAGAGATTTAGCCGCCTGTCGGTCGAAATATTCGGTCAAATAAAAGTCATTGTACAGATCTGCTAAATGATTATACCAAATGCCATTACTGGTGAAATGTTTATATTTTGGGATTTCATTTTGCAAAAAATCGACCAATTTTGCATTATCCTTAATCCCTTGGTAGCACTGAGTTATAAGCTGTTTAAGCCTCTTATTTCCATAACATAAAGTAAGAGTAATATCTTTGATATTTATTTCTTCATTACTCAATTTAATAATTAAATCAAGTACCACATTAAATAAAACAGGTTGGCTATTGTTTAAATCTAATTGAAATAAATTTGTTGTACTTATAATGTATTTTTTATAATAAGATTTTAATGATGTTATGTTATTATCTATTCTATGATTTGTTGTATTTCTATTAAAATATCTTCGATTTTGATTCTGATGGTGTAAACAAATAATATCATCTGAAATAGCTATGAATTGTTCATGTGTCAGTGAGTCCTTCCTTAAATTTAAATCAATTAATGCTGAAGTCCAATCAAATTTTAAATTATAAAATTCATTCCTGAGTTCTCTAATGTATGAGGCTTTAGATTTAGCTTTTACTTGTTCTTTATTGTGCCGTTTCTTTACATACTTACCATATTTTGTGTCAAGACCAATATCAATAACGGTCAAATTTTTCAATTGACCAGATTTGACGGTAACACCGAACTTTCTGCATTTCCCATCGAGATATTGGTGATTCTCACTAATGATTTTATTTTGAACCAAATAATCCAGCATTAACCTGTAGTTTGCTCCATATTTCGGTTGGAGAATTTTACTGCAAAGTGGGACCATTGCATCTTTGCAGTTGCCCATACTGGTTGTTATATCCCGAATTATTCCATAAAATCCACTAATCTCATATTTGAATGAGGGTGGATTGGTTTTGAGAATTTCTTCTACACTTTGAACTAAAACAGATGGGATACCTATTTTAAAGTGTTTTTTGTACTTAGTCAATCGATTGGGTGCTGAAAATCATCCCCTTGAAGAGGTTATTTTTCAACAGCCAACAATTGCGTGGTTGTTCGTAATTAAATTTAAACATTTACATATTCTCTCGATATTTATTCTGGTGAGAGCTAACCAATGTGTATGTTAAGATACACACAGTTTATTATTATTATTTTAATACTAATAAATTCCATAAAATAAAACAAGTGTTACCCAATATTTAGTGAAAAAAAAAGTGTCTCAATTGTAAATAGTAAATAAGGCTGAGTTCAATAAAAAAAGATGGTATGGCAAATGGTTTATTTAAAATCTGGTTTAAAAACGGACAGTTAGATATAGAAGGTAATCACAAGGATGATAAGGAAGATGGTCTTTGGAAGAGTTAGTATGAAAGCGGTCAGTTGAAGACTGAGTTCAATAATAAAGATGGAAAGCCAGATGGCTTTTTTAAAACCTGGTATGAAAACGGTCAGTTAGAGAAAACAGGTTATTTTAAGGATGGTTAGGTGATATCTACATCACCATAGCTAAAAGATAATTTCTCAATTACCTCTCAAAGGGTATCTATTTATAGAAATTTGAGATAGCAAATAATGCTGGGTTAAAGTATGGCCGTATAGAGAAAGGCACACCCAACAAAGGGACTGCAGCACTCAGAGAAGCCTTTACCTAGCTATTACAAAACAATATAAGCAAAGAGCAAGTGATGATCAAAGAGTCTGAAAAGAACCCGCAGAAGGCCTTAGAATTACTCTTAAAGCATCTATGATCAAGAAGGGTTCGGTTCATTATAAATTTTCTTCTTTTTTCGTTTTCCACCATTGTCTAAGTTCAATAATTTTAGGTTCACCTATATTTATCAGACCTTTCCCTGATTCTAATTTTTTTATCTCTGTTTCAAGTTTGTATTTACTGCAAAAGAAGAGTACACAAACACCGAGGGGGCATGAACATCACATTTCACCTTAACCCCAATAGAAAAAAGGATTTACAAGATTCGGATTAAAAGAAAGTTTGACCTCTTTACGATTTTGAGCCGATTTTTAGTAATTTAATATATTGCGTTAAGGTCAATCTAAACAAAATGCGGTCAACTTCATTGTTGTTTTGGTCCAAATTGATGGCCTTAATTATGCCCGCATAACTGCGGTCATCAAGCATTTTATCCAATTCTTCAGTGGACAACTTAATGCTGACGGGATCTCCGAGATCATCACTGAACAATTTCATGACGTACTGTTCGAAATTACTAGGGTGATTCAGAAGGTGAAGATTAATAAAAATTAACCACTCGAAAATTAAACCTTTTCTTAGATCTTCAATTATTAAAGTTTCATTTACTACTGAAAAATCATACATAAGATTTGTGGCTAAATAGTTTATTCCTAAAGTTTCTGCAACCACCCTTAGATTAGGGGTTGAGTCAAAGTTTTTTAATATCATAACTGTTTTAAAATAAATACGAGAAGAAACTATAAAAGACCTCGTTTTTTTTAGATAAAGGAGCTTGTCATTAGAAAAAATGATATAATTATTTTTTTTGCTAAACTGAAATACTACTATCTGTACAATTAAAAGAAAATTTTAAACAGAATATGTTGTACCAACGACTAAGCTTAATTAGATTAAGTGGCATTTTAATATTCTTTTGGATACCAAGTAAAATTGGACTATTTCAAAACTTTTTAACGAATGTTAATGAGGCAAGAGATTGCTATTATCCTATTTGTTTTAATAAAGACTGTAGCTCCCCTGCCGTCCTCCATTAGCCCCCCATACAGTCCCACACCTATTCCCAAAACAACGGGCTTAGATCCCTAAATTAAAATTCACAAAAAAATCTGGAGCATTTTTTTTCAGGAAAACATATACATATTCTATACGGAACCAAAACATCTCACAAAATATTAAGTATTCCAATCAAAGGAATTTGAACCATTTTCAAAAAGAAGCCAACATTTATCTAGAATCCATTTTTTTAAAAAATATTTCCCAGAATTTTGAGTTAAGAATATCGAAGATGGTTATCGAAACGAATTAATTTGCCCAATAACTTTCAAGTAAGTAAATTCCCGTTCAGTTCCAGTAATAAATAATGGAACCCGTTCTTTGAGGTAATATTGGTAGGAAAATCAAATTTTGGTGCCAAAAAAGGGAGCGAAAAGGTTAAACTCTATTGTTTAGTCTACGAACCTTCCGTTTTTATTGGATAGTTAATGCAAGGGTTCGAGTTCAGCACACTCCATAACCTAAATATCTTAATTAAAAGATTTAAAAAAATAGATAGAAATTTTAGATTGAAAGATAAAATAAACGTCTTGAGGTTAAAACTCATTTTGGTGCCAGAAAAGGGAGTGAACAATATAAGGAATATCTAATATTTGAGTAATAACAAAGGTTTCAAGAGATTAGGTTGGGTTCCATATAGGCTCCAC
>ENA-UZXB01036778-UZXB01036778.1-metagenome-genome-assembly--contig:-Day-2-1m-contig-36778_pt1 | contig 11102 bp, 13 predicted proteins | sample MGYA00260339_ERZ794899 | MGnify/ENA metagenome assembly ERZ794899 | reverse complement strand
TGATGAGTTTGTTATTATATCTGATCAAATCACCAAGCAGATTTACCTTATCCATATCTCTTTCATCTGATTGATCAAGCCACCACGTGCCAATTATATAAAGAATCTGATGAGTGCTGTAGGTTGGATTTAAAAAGTTGGACTTTTGACCCAATTGATAAGCGGAGATACCGTCTAATTGATCCATCTTAATAGAAGCCAGCGTATAGTAATAGCTTGCTAGTATCTTCTTAGGTGTTACTCTTCCAGACTCATCGAAGTACTTTTCAAACAATGATGTGCTTGTATTTATAAGTCGATCTTCTGCTGAAATTACTTTAAGTGTTACCAATAAATCTGCGAAGGTCTCGTGATACTCTTTATTATTAGATAAATCACTCATTTCTAGTCCATCTACCCCGATTGGATCAAGATCTTCATCTGGAAATGGGAATACAAAAGTGCAGACAGCATCTCCGTCTAACTCCAAAGGTATACCTATAGACTCAAAAGTGTATGCGTAGATCATACCAAAAGTCAGACAATTAAACTCTCCTAAGTTTATAGCATCACCCAGTGTAGCTTCTTCATTATACACTTTGAAATATTTGAGGTTTACTTTTGATTTGATTTTAGAAAGAGATTTTAGTTTCTTATTCTCTTTATAGAGAGGTTGAATATCTGACGTTATAAATTTATCCAGTTTTGATATTGTTTGACCAGCTTGCACTGGACCGATTTCCTCAATCAATGAAACTAATATGGCATCTTTAAAGGTTAATTCGGATTTAGAAAAATAAGGGCTTACAGAATGCTCTTGATATTTTATTTCTGCGAGCGTGAAGTGGTTTATAATTGCGTTTTGTGCGGGCGTTGAAAATGCAACTACAGACTATAAGAGAGTTGATAGTACTTTCCAGTACTTAGAAAGACTTAGGCTTGAATCAGTCATAAGTAGGCAGACCAAATATAACCGCTTAATTTTTTTAGAGTGAGTTTATAGAAGTATTTTTTTGAGCTAACCACCAAGCCCAAATTGTGAGAAGTTAGTGACTAAGGACTAGCTTGAATCAAACGAACCATTCAGAGATGCACAGACCTTCTGGTACACAGCTTTCTATTTGGATGGAATAGACATAAGAAAGGACAAATGCGATTTAGTAGAATCTTTCTCAATCAATACCGATGACCGTTAGCAAATAGAAGGAATTACGAACCGCTTTTACGCTATGTTCTATATCTGATGTGATACCTAGTATTTGGTCTTTTTTCAGGGTTATCGTTTTATCATCCACATAAATTTCAATTTTGCCACGAAGTACTTGCACAGTAGCATCGCTGCTAACCTTACCAGATTTTCGTGTGCTGTTTTTTCGCATACCACGCAGGACAATGGTAGAGCTGTCGGACTTATATATCGTAATTGTATTATGACCTTCTTTTCCCCATGCATCCTCTTGTTTGAGTTGTTTGATAAACTTGTTAATGTTCATCTGTACTAAAGGAGCATATAATAGTCGTTTACGATTAGGATTTTGGGTCGTAGCTTTTATTCTTTTATCCATAGCATTTAGGTGTGGCTTCTTTACAAAGCTATTAAACTATTAGGATAATGGTAGACTTGAGACTTGGTTAGGTTAGCAGAGACTAGAATTACTTTGTTGATTTGATACTTACCCACCATGCCCAGAATATAAAGAATGGTTGTATCACAATTAGTCTAAACCAAGCGAACCATTCAGAGATACATAGACCTTCTGGCACACGGCTTCCTATTTGGATAAAGTAGACATGAGAAGGAACTAAGGCAATGAGAAGTAAAATAATTCCCCAGCAAGCCATTTTTTTCATCTGAGGAATGAAGACCAAAATACCTAGGAATAATTCAATCAGGCCCACAAAGTAATTTAGGAGTATTGGAGCAGGAAGATAATCTCGTATAAGTGGGAGGTAAAACTCAGGAGAGATGAAATGATTTGCTCCAGCGAAAATGTAAAATATTCCAAGGCCACGGTGCAGCCAGCGATTTATGAAAGCTTCCATTTATACTCCCTATGTACTTTTTTAAGAATTAAGAAAAAAGGTATCCACCAAATGAAATCATTGGTGATTAGGGTATATGTGAACTCAAAAGGAACGTTATCTTGAGCATAGTTCATTACGAAACCAATAGGTCCAAATATTTTACCTAAAAAACCTACTGCTACTATAGGCCAGTGCCTCATAGGGTCGTACGATGCCCACCAGTATCCAAGACCATAAACACCTATCACCATACCCATTCCTTGCCATACCATAGGATGATTGAGTGTTTCCATACCAACTAATTGAAAAAAGTGATCCGGGAAAAGAACCACCCATGCTCCCCAAAGCAGGTTGTATATAGCTGCTAACTTTAGTGTAAGTTTCATTTATACCCTATTAACAATAAGGCAAAGAAAATGTTGAAAATGGTTTTAATCCAATGCCTCTTTTAGTACCTTACAAATCTCTATTATCTGTTCTTTAGTGATGATAAGAGGAGGGGAAATACGTAGGCATTCCATATTGTACAAAAACCAATCTATAATGACTCCACACTCTATACAGCGTTTCATGGTACGTTCTACTTCTTCAAAGGAATCTAGTTGTACAGCGAGCATAAGTCCCTTGCCACTTATACCTTTTATCTTGGGATGTACAAGAAGTTCTCTAAAGAGAGCTTCCTTCTCATGTACCTCATTTAGTAAATTGCTCTTTGTTAGAAATTTTAAGGCAGCATTCCCTGCAGCACAACTTACAGCGTGCCCACCAAAAGTTGTGATATGACCTAGAATAGGATCGTCACATAGACTATCCATTATCTTCTTATTTGCTATAAAAGCTCCTATGGGCATACCTCCACCAAGTGCTTTAGCACTAAGTAGTATGTCTGGCGTGATTTTATAATGTTCAAATGCATAAAGTTTTCCTGTCCTTCCTACTCCCGTTTGAATTTCATCAAAAATGAGTAGAGTACCTGTTTCATTGCATTTTTTTCTAAGTGCATTTAGAAATTCAAATGAGGCTGGGATGTATCCTTTCTCAGCTTGTATAGGTTCTATAAAAACCGCAGCAGTTTGAGAATCTATCACATCTAAAGAATCTGTTTGATTAAACTCTGCGAAGTGTATATTCGGCAGCAATGGCTTGAAAGGAGCAGAATAATACTCGTCACTCATCATGCTCAATGCACCACTAGTACTCCCGTGATAAGCGTTTCGCATAGCTACGATTTTGCTTCTTCCTGTATACTTTTTGGCCAGTTTCATAGCCCCCTCTACGGCTTCACTGCCACTATTAAGGAAGTAGACAGAATTCAAAGATCTAGGGAGATGTTTGGTTAGTCTCTTAGCTAACTTAACTTGTGGTCCGATTACATATTCTCCATATACCATTTGGTGACTGTATTTGCTCACTTGACGTTTGATGGCTTTAGTCACTTTAGGATGGTGATGACCTATATTATTCACAGCAATGCCGCTTATAAGGTCTACGTAAGCTTTGCCTTTTTTGTCGAATAGATATATCCCCTCACCTCTGACAAATTTGTACATCGGTGGAGTAGGAGAGGTTTGAGCTATATGTCTTAAGAATGATTTTTTGATGTTGCAAATCTAAGAGAATTACCCCTTTTCATTTTTTCAGGACTAAAAAAAAAGTCTTTGTGATTTTCACAAAGACTTTTTAGTTTTTTTAGGCTTTTAAAATACTAGTTTACTTTGTCAGAAAGATTAGATCCAGCTTTGAATTTAACTACATTTTTAGCAGCTATTTTGATTTCTTTACCTGTTCTTGGGTTTCTACCAGTTCTAGCAGCTCTCTTGTTAATTGAGAATGTTCCAAATCCAACTAGGATTAATTTTTCTCCGTTTTTGAGTGCATTTGTAGTTGCATCCATAAAACCGTTAAGTGCTTCTCCAGCTTGTGCTTTTGAGATGCCAGCTTTCTCAGCCATAGCTGAAATTAAATCTGATTTGTTCATAAGTTAAAATTATATTAATGTTTTTAAAACTCAATGATATGCCGAAGAACCCAATGAATACAAGGGGTGTTACCTATTTGTTAATAATTTCAACAAATTGACTAGTTTTTTGGGCGAAAAGCCAGTATTTAAAATGGTGTCAAGCTGTGAAAGGCTGTAAAACTTCTTTCTTTTATAAAAAAGAGACTTGAGTTCATCTGTGCTTAGTTTTTCTAAAAGCGGTCGACCAGAGAGTCTGCCTAAATCTTTAAGAGTTTCTGGCCACTCCTTTTTCAGATATATACAGATTCCACTACTGAGAATACGTTCGGCGGCTTTTTGACTACACATGGTTCCACCGCCAAGGGCTATCACTGCAGATCCATTTACTCCTTTGATAATCGTCTCAAGTGCCAAGTTTTCTTTAATTCTGAATGAGATTTCTCCTTCACTCCTAAAAATCTCAAAAATAGTCTTAGTATTTTCACTTTCGATATATCCATCCAAATCATAAAAAGGAAGATTCAAGTCCATTGCAAGAGACTTTCCTATTGTGGTTTTACCTACTCCCATAAAGCCTGTTACAAAAACTAGCATGTTAAGATAACTTTATTCTAGGGTCTAGTTTGACGTAGAGTAAATCTACTAAGATATTGATAACTACAAATAGCAATGCGATAAATAGAATAGAACCCATAACGACAGGCAAATCGTTTAGCTCTAGGGCTTCTATGGTTAGCTTCCCAAGTCCACGCCAATTGAATATATACTCTACAAAAAATGCTCCTGCTAGCAAGGATGCAAACCATCCAGAGATAGCTGTAATCACTGGATTAAGTGCATTTGGTAAAGCGTGCCTAGTAAGTACCTGTCTTTGGCCGAGACCTTTAGATATCGCAGTTTTGATAAAATCTTTGCTCAATGTCTCGAGCATAGAACTTCTTGTCAGCTGAGTGAATATTGCCAACGGACGTACACCTAAAGCCAATGCTGGGAGGAGTAAGTTTTTCCATTGGTAGAATGGTCCTGTAAATGGATCGATATCTATCCAACTTCCTGTCATATTAAGATGTGTAAAGTCGTGCAAGACATATCCGAAAAACCAAGCTAATAGAATGGCAGAAAAGAATGATGGCACCGAAATCCCTAGTGTAGTAATAAAAACTATACTCTGGTCCAAGAGCGAATTGACTTTCAGGCTTGCTAGAATACCCAATGAAATACCAATAAACGCAGCTATTAAAATAGAAGCTAAGGCAAGTATGAAAGTGCCATTAAAAGACTGTGTGATAAGCTGGGAGGTGTTTTCTCTACTTTGAAAACTCTTTCTGAGAAATGGTTTTTTAAGCTTAACTAGAATAGTGGAAGTCTCAATAAGGTCAATACCTCCATACTTTAATTGGAGTTCTTCCTGACTCGTATTTTGATGAAATGATAATGGAGATAAGTCGTTCAAGAATAAAAGGTATTGAGTAAATCTAGGTTTGTCTAAACCAAATTCTTTTTTAATCGCTTCTTGTGTTTTTACATCTGTCCGTTGCCCAACAGCCATATTCTCCGGATTAGGAAATGAAAGGCTAAAAAGAAAGAATACCACAGTGGTTACACTGATCAATATGAGCAGCCCATTTAAGATACGCTTTATGATAAAAGCTATCATTGAGTAGCTTTCTTAGCAAAAAGCTTTTGAGATGGTAACCTCGTCGATGGCCAGTTTTTCACTACGACATTGCCTTTAAACAAGACTAACCCTGGGTTAGATCTGATTATTGATTTAAGATTGGTCTTGTCTCCATAATAGAATGGAATATCCAATTGATTCTCATAACGGAATGCCTCTACAACCTCACTATTACTTGCGGTGAGCGGATAAATATCTATTCCATTTTCTCTGCAGTATTTGATTATTTCTTTTAATTCGGTCAAGCTTTCGACATTTGCTTCATTCACATCATTGATTACAATGAGAATTTTGTATGCCTCTTTATCTGAGAAAAAATCTTCAGCATAATCATTGATACGAGATTCATCCATTATCTTAAAATCATGAATCTCTGGCTCATATCCTTCTGAAATCAGCTTATCTTTTCGGTCTACGAATTCATATCCTTCAGCCTTAAGGTCTCTGCCAGACATTTGCTCTAATGTGAATTCTTCTTCCAGCCCATCTTTAGCATAAATAAATATATTTTCATATACATCAGAGGGTGCTCCTTCAGGTATGACTGCTAATTCCTCTATGTTGTTTCCTTTTTTGAATTTTAAGAAATTTTTCACAGGGAGATAGTGCCAGCAATACACCGAAAAAGCTATAGTGATAAGACTGCAAACGGTGAGTAATTTTACAGCAAAGGGTTTGCTGAATATAGCTTTGATATGTCTCAATCCTAATGCTATGATAAGTAATGAAACACTGAGTATCATATCTTTATAAAAACTTTCCCAAGGAGTGAGTTTGATAGCATCTCCAAAGCATCCACAATCGGTCACCTTATTGAAAGTGGCACTGTACCAAGTCAGAAAGGAGAAAAACACAATAGTCAAAATAAGCAAGGTCGTGGTAAACTTGGGAGCCCATCCTATGAGCAATGCCAAGCCTAAAAATATTTCTAAGACACACAGAAAAATGGCAAGGACTAATGCGTATTTCCTCATACCTAACAGGAAGTCTACGATAGGGCTATTGGCTTTCACATATGCTTCAGTATTGATATCAAGTTTCTTTGATCTTGAGTTGAACACCTCAAAATCAAATTGATCAGCTCCAAAGGATTTACCGTTTAGACTCCAAGTTACCACCATAGCGTATGCAGCAGTATCTCCTCTTTCTTTAAAGATTGGGAATTGTGTAATTTCCGTATTCTGAAGAGATATTGATGCAATACTTCTGAAGAGAGTATCCGTTCCATCGTCACTGATTACATCCTCTACCCAAGCAGTGTTTTCAGATTTAACAGTTGATATGGGATTATTTGGATTTATAGGAAATTTAAATGTTTCTTCTTCGTTTTCCGATTTGAAAGATACCAATACAGTATCTTGGCTAGTCTCTAGTTCCTCAGCAAAAACAGAAAAATACTCATCCAACTTATAACTAAAGCCAGTCGGGTCATTAGATTTAATAAGACCCGAAAAGATAAAAAGAAGCCCTACAAATACTCTAAGTATATTTACGATATACTTCATGATTTGTAAAAATTGTTTATTCTGATTAGGGCAAAAACTGCATAGTTGAGCATATCGCTGAAGTTGGCATCTATACCTTCAGAGATTAGAGTTTCCCCACCTTTATCTTCTATTTGCTTCGTTCTTAGGATTTTCATCAAAATAAGATCAGTATATGTACTCACTCGCATATCACGCCAAGCCTCGCCATAATCGTGATTTTTGGTAATCATCAGATTCTTACACAATTCGGCTTTCTTTTCAAAGAGAGTAACTACGCTCTTTGGATTCATCTCCATATCATCACTGTCCTTTAATTCAAGCTGAATTAATGCGATGATGCAGTAGTTTACTATGCCTATAAATTCTCCTTCAATACTTTCACCTACCTTATTTTCTTTTTTTTCTTCTATACTACGTATGCGTTGAGCTTTGATAAATATTTGATCCGTGATAGATATTGGTCTCAGTATTCGCCAAGCAGTGCCATAGTCATAAGTCTTTTTCTCAAAGATTTCTTTACACTGAGAGATGGCGTTGTCAAAAAGTATTGGAGTATCAGATTGCAAAATGGATTTAATTTGCTACAAAAATATAAATAGAAGGACACGGAATGAAGAGAAGCATCAACATAAAAGGAACAGTTTTAGATTTATCCAAACCCAAAGTGATGGGTATTCTGAATGTTACCCCAGATTCTTTCTCGGATGGTGGTAAATATCTGGATCCAAATAGTGCCTTCGAACATGCAGTATTAATGAAAGAGCAAGGTGCCTCCATTCTAGATCTAGGAGGTTTTAGTTCGCGTCCGGATGCCAAGTCCATTACGGTACAAGAAGAGCTAGATAGAGTATTGCCAATTATCGAACGCGTTCAAGAATTAAAAATACCTATTTCTATAGATACCTTTAGAAGTGAAGTGGCAAAAGAAGCAGTCAATAGTGGAGCTCGTATTGTAAATGACATAAGTGCAGGAGATGACGACCCTGAGATGCTTGAAACCGTGGCTAAATTGAATGTACCTTTTATCGCTATGCATAAACAAGGTAAGTCTGCCAACATGCAGGATAATCCAAAATATTTTGATGTAGTAGATGAGGTATTCGAATATTTGAATAAAAAAAAGGAAGAATGTAGTGCCTTAGGTATTGAAGATTTTATAGTAGACCCTGGTTTTGGTTTTGGGAAAACCTTAGACCATAATTATCTGCTTTTGAAAAACCTAGATAAGTTTCAAGAATTGGGAGTGCCTTTGCTAGCTGGTATATCCCGTAAGAGCATGATTTACAAATATTTGGGAGAGCAACCGGCAACGGCTTTGAATGGTACTACCTTTTTACATGCCTATGCATTAGAAGGTGGAGCTAGTATTTTGAGAGTACATGATGTGAAGGAAGCAATGGAATGTATTGCCTTGTGGGAACAAATATCTTCTGTTTAGTGGCTATTTGTTCATAATAATAGACAAAAGTTTTTGTAGAATACTTCGTGTTTCATTTAAGAATATTGGGCTTGAGTATCGATGAAACCAATAATCTGACGGATGAACTTGATTTTTTATGCCGTTAGGCATTGAGATTGTAATTCTGATAGCAACCAAACAAATAACATTATGAAAAAATAAATCTTAATTTTAACACTCCCCGTTTTGTTTTCTTTTCATCAGTGAAAGCTCAGACTGAGATGCCACCAGAGTTTAATTCTTGTCATAAATATATCTATGTAGAGTTTTTAGGAAGCAGTATATTGACCGGTATTAGCTACGATATGAGGTTAAACAAAGGTGTAATGGATGGAATAGGCGTAAGAGCGGGTATTGGGGGCTTGAATGTAGATGGGACAGATGACCAAGGAAATTTTTACGACATTGGACTTGTAACTATACCCATTGAGTTTAACCATCTCGTAGGAAAAGGAAAACATTCATTTCAGTCTTGTGTGGGGATCTTACCAGCCTATGCTACTTTAGGAGGTGCAGGAGATTTCTCAGATAATCAGTGGGTAGAAGTAGATGGATTTGGATTAGTAGGAGGATTTATGTTTTTAGGATATAGAAGACAGCCTTTGGAAAATGGATTTATGTTTCAAGCACAACTCAATCCTATGATAGTGCGTGGACAAGGTCTTCAGATGGGGTGGATAGGTATAGGTGTAGGATTTGGATTCAAGTAAATTACATTCTAATTAAAGAGTAAATGGATAAGCCCCTACTTTCAGAAGTAGGGGCTTTTTTTGAATTGTTACTAAATACTTTTCACTTAATGCACACGATTTCCACTTATTTCAAACATAAAGTACGGGTAACATACAGATAACATTACAGCCTCACACTTGCAGTATAAAATCAAAGTGTAAAATTAACTCAAGATGAAAAACATTTCAAAATTCTTAATCTTATTCGCTCTTGGAGTAGTAACTTTTGTTGGATGTGATCCAGACGATGAACCACCGGTAGTTATCCCTGAGGGAGATTATAATCATTCTGGTTTTATAACCGAAGATGAAACTTGGGATGCTAATGGTATCCACATCCTTAAAGATCGCGTAGTAGTTAAGGAAGGAGTCACACTTACTATCGCACCAGGGGCTATTATCAAAGGTGAAGCTGGAGCAGGTGTTAATGCTACTTCTTTAGTGATTGCAAGAGGTGCTAAAATTAATGCAGCTGGTACAGCGGATAATCCTATTATTTTCACATCTATAGCTGATGAAATAGCACTTGGTGAAAAAGCTGGAGTGAATCTAGATGCTGAGTCAGCTAAAGGATTTTGGGGTGGTATCCTTATCTTAGGAAATGCTCCGGTATCTCCTAAAACTGGTACTACCGAGCAGATAGAAGGTATACCTGCTAGTGTTGCTGAAGGAAACTATGGCGGAGATGATGAAGAAGATAACTCTGGATTACTTACCTATGTTTCTATTCGTTTCGGAGGTGCTAACATTGGAGAAGGAAATGAAATAAATGGACTGACGTTAGCTGGTGTAGGTAACAAGACGGTTATTAATCACGTAGAAGTTGTAGGAAACGTAGACGATGGAATCGAGTGTTTCGGAGGATCCGTAAACATTGACCACGCGTTGGTAATGTTCCAAGGTGACGATGCTTATGATATTGATCAAGCATATAGTGGCACTATCAACAACTTTATCTACATAGGTGGAGCAAGTTCAGATCACGGTTTAGAAATTGATGGTCCAGAAGGGTCTGAAAATGCTGGTGGTCAGTTTACATTAATGAATGGAAGTTTGAAGGGCAATGATGTACAAGGAGCGTTTGCAGATTTTAGAAGTGGAGCACAAGGTATAGTTGACAAGCTTTACTTCTTTGGGTTTAACCAAGATGCGAATATGGAGTTGGATGATGACAAAACATCTTCAAATTATATTTCTGGTGCACTTATATTAACTAACTTGAAATTTAACTCTACAGCTTGGGAACTTGATGGAGATAAAGAGCCAACTGGTAATACAGTTACTTGGTCTATGGTAGAGGACATTTTTGCTGATAAGTCTGAAAACGGCGATGAAGCTGCTTCAGATGCTAAGTTTACAGGAGATAGTAATTCTCTTGTGACTACCAAAGATGGTGGTGCTGATGTGTCAGAATTCACTGGTTGGTCATTAGCTGACATCGAAGGAAGACTTGCAGACTTTTAATCTACTATTTTAAAATATATTGATTACTGAATCAAAATGAAAAAATTGAAAACAGCTGAGGATTTTATTCTCGGCTGTTTCTGTGTTCTATTCAGTAATCTAAATACTAAACAATTACAACAAACAACAAATTATATTTTATCATGAAGAGCTTGAAACTCATCGCTTTCACTTTAATTATTTTTCTTACTTCTTTTTCTTCAATGGCTCAGCGAGGCTCGGTCAGAGGAAAGGTGGTGGATGATGCTACAGGAGAAGTAGTGACCAGTGCTACCATTACCACTTCTACTTCAAATGGAGGAGGATTTTCAGATTTTGA
>ENA-UZXB01012458-UZXB01012458.1-metagenome-genome-assembly--contig:-Day-2-1m-contig-12458_pt1 | contig 11102 bp, 5 predicted proteins | sample MGYA00260339_ERZ794899 | MGnify/ENA metagenome assembly ERZ794899 | reverse complement strand
AATGCAAAAATTAGATTATCAAATATTAAAATTGAGGAGATTACACAAGTTATGCGTAATAAATCCAAAGTAATAAAACACTAATATATGGCAGAGTTTGTGCATGTTTTCCAAGCAGGGAGAATGAACAAAGACCTTGACGAACGCTTAGTTCCGAATGGAGAATATAGAGACGCTTTAAATTTAGACTTAGCAAACTCCGACGCAAGTGACGTTGGAGCTATGCAAAATATTGCTGGCACAATTCAATTACGCTCAAAAGTTGGTACAGGTGCTACTTGGACCGGCGGTTATATAGACGCTATGACAAACCCTGTTTGTATTGGATCTTATAGAGATGACATAAACGAAAGAATATATTGGTTTATAGCAAGTGACGGTATTAGTGCAATTGCGGAATACGATCAAACAAAAAATGAAGTTAGCCCTGTATTAGTAGACACCGCGGGCATTTTAAATTTTTCATCTGATTATTTAATTACTGGTATAAATATACTTGATAAGTTTTTATTCTGGACAGACGATCAAACTGAGCCTAAAAAAATTAATATTGAGAAGTTTAAAACAGGCTCTACTGATTTTATTACTCAAACTAAAATCCCTAAGTGGGACGCTAGCCAGAACAACTATAATACAAATTTATCTGGGCAGCCAGATTTTATTGAAGCGGATATTACTACTATTAAGCTTTCTCCGCTAGCCGCTCCAACTTTAGATATAGCCGCTAGTAAGTTCGGCAATAATTCTGCTGGCGATGGCATTCCAGGTACTGGGCTTAGTCCTGTTGTGGCTACATACACAATTTCCGACCAAGAAAATTTTACTTTTATTCCAAATGTTGCTTTTGCTCCGGATGATTATGAATCTATGCCTACTTACGGCGATTATGTTTTTAATACCGACCCTTTAACAGGAAGTGCGGATTATTATCAAAACACCAGTTTAGGCGTAAACTGGGATGGTACTGTTACGTTTACTGTAAACCCTATTTATGGCAACGACGCAGACGGAAATCCCGTGTGGAATATTGGCGATATATTAAATATGAAAGCAGACTATATTGATCCAGTAAACAACATATACGACTATGAAATAAGATTATTAATAAGCGCTATTAGTGGGAATAGTATTACAGGTAAAATACAAGCTATCTCTACTAATATATTAAAATTTGCAGAATCCGACGGCACCAATATACCTTTGCGATGGGAGATAGTTTTAGAGGAAGGCGTGCCTATGTTTGAATATGTTTTTCCTAGATTTGCCTATCGTTGGAAGTATATAGACAACGAATACTCTTGTTTTTCCCCATTTACAGAGGTCGCGTTTGTTGGAGGAAAATTTGAATATATTTCTTCGGATGGCTACAATATAGGTATGACTAATAATCTAAGAAAGCTTGTAATAAATAGCTTAACTTGGGGGTCCGACGAGGTTGTTGAAATAGATTTATTATTTAAACAATCAAATAGCACCGCTGTTTACACTGTAGACACCTTAAAAAAAGCTGATTATATCCAACAAACGCCAAGTGGCACGGTTTTAAATAATTCATATGAAATAAAAACAGAATTAATTGGAGCAGTGGTTGAAAGCAACCAACTACTCAGACCCTGGGATAATGTGCCTCGCAAAGCTAAGTCTCAAGAAATAATTGGTAATAGAATTGTTTACGGTAACTACCTGCAAAACTATAACTTGAAAACAGTTAATCTAAACGTAGATTTATCTAGAAGACCTCACAAATCTTTACAGCCAGCTACATTAAACACATTTGATTTCCCAAATCAATTTACGGGGCTGCCTGAGGCTTCTTTAAAGTCTATAAGAACGTATCAGGCTGGAATTGTATATAAGGATGCTTACGGCAGAGAAACCCCTGTGTTTACGAGCTCTGGCGGTTCATTTGATGTAGGGGTAGCAGATTCTGATTCTGTAACCAGCATTAGTATTACACCCACCTCTGCTGCTCCAGATTGGGCTACTCATTATAAATTTTTTATAAAAGAAACATCTAACGAATATTACAATTTAGCAATGGATAGGTTTTATCCAGCGGAGGATGGTAATGTTTGGTTGTCCTTTCCATCGTCTGAAAGAAACAAAGTAAGTGAAGAAACTTATTTAATATTAAAAAAGCAACACGATACTAGTGTAGCTGTAAATGACCTAACTAGATATAGAATACTAGCTATAGATAATGAAGTTCCAGAGTTCGTAGGGGAATTTCAAAAAACTACTTTTGGTGGCACTGTAAAATTAAAAAACGAAATAGAGCCAGGGTTTTTAACTTTAAGACTAGAAGGTCCAAGTTATAGTACAAATCCGCTATTTCAAGAAAACCTAAATTCTGACAATAGCCTTAGATTAATTAAAGGGGGAAATAAAACCGAAGATTACCAAATAGAAAGATCAGCAATTTTAGGGTCCGTTGGAGGAGCTGAAGATATATTTACTATAACATTAAAAAGGCCATTAGGCGGTGATGTTTCTTTTCTAGAAAACTTACCGGTTGACACCGTAGTGGAGATAGTTTTATTTACTACGGAATTTAAAAATAAAGCTGAATTTGAAGGTAGATTTTTTGCTAAAATAAATAGAGATTACCAATTTGAACAAAATATTATAAATCCTTTTAAGGCTTTAGAGCCTAGATATGCTATTGTGGACGACATAGATTTTCCTTATTCGAACGCTCCCTTTAGCAATGGAGATAGCAATGGCTGGAGGGGATATCACTGGGGAGATAGAGGATGGAACTTAGCTGATAGCTACCTTGGTATTAGTTGTACAGGAGAAGCAAACCGACATAGATCACTTGGACAAGGCGCTTGGGGTGGTGTTGGAGGGAATTTAGGGGATGATTTAATCGCAAATTACAATCCTCCTCAGGCGGGTAGTTTTTGGTTTGGATATAGCTATATTAACCTGGAATCATGGGGAGTGAATATAGATACTTTTACTGGAAACTCGTCTCAATCCGGAGCTTTCAATGGCTTAGCCACCTCAGGTGCTCAAATAAGATTTGTTAATAATAACACAGGGGAATACTCTGATGTGTATACAATAAACCGGACTATTAGCAAGGCAAGCAGTAGAGGGCGGATTGAGGCGAACGCAACCGATGGTTGTTTTACTTCTACAGATGGTAACAATAGAAAGTACACTGTAGCAATTGAACTAACTGAGCCAATACAAGGCAATCTTGATTGGATTCCAAATGCTCCTGGACAATGGTCCAAATTAAACAACGCTTTAATAAGCATTCAGATTGTTACAGAAGAATATGATGGAGATAATAAATTACTTACCTCTTCAAACCCAGCTGTATTTGAGACTGAACCTAAAGAAGCAATAGACTTAGATTTATACTATGAAGCTAGCGATGCTTTTCCTATAAGCACACATGGCGAAACAAAAACATTAAATTGGTATAATTGTTATTCTTATGGCAATGGAGTTGAATCTAATAGAATTAGAGACGACTACAACGCAGTTTTCATAGACAAAGGGCCTAAGGTGTCCTCCGTATTAGATGAGCCATACGCAGCTGAGCGAAGAGGCAGCGGTTTTATATTTTCTCAAATATACAATTCTACATCTGGAATAAATAGATTAAACCAATTTATACAGGCTGAGCCAATTACAAAAGACCTTAACCCTATATACGGAACAATACAGAAGCTACACGCTAGAGATACCGATTTAATATCTTTATGTGAAGACAAGTGCTTGCGCGTATTAGCTAATAAGGATGCTTTATTCAACGCTGATGGTAATTCTAATGTAACATCTAATCAAGCGGTGCTGGGGCAAGCTGTGCCTTACGCAGGAGAGTTTGGTATATCTAAAAATCCAGAGTCTTTTGCGTCTTATGGCTTTAGAGTTTATTTTACAGATAAAAACAGAGGGGCAGTAATAAGATTATCTAGAGATGGTATTACTAATATTGCTGAAAAAGGTATGTCAAGTTTCTTTGCTGATAATTTAAGAACTTCTACTACCGCTATAGGAAGTTATGATGATGATAAAGATATATACAATCTTACACTGAATAACCTATCTAATTACTGGCAGAAAAGATTAAGCCTTGATGCTAACTACCAGTTAGATCCAGATTGTGAGGACGCTCCTGATAGCTTAGTGCCTAGTACAACAATATCATTTAAAGAAAGTGTTGACGGCTGGACAAGTAGAAAAAGCTTTATTCAAGAATCAGGCATAACTTTAAATAATTTATATTACACTTTTAAAGGTGGCCTTATATGGTTGCATGGTGCAAATGCTGTTTACAATAATTTTTACGACGTACAATACGACAGCTCATTTAATGTTTTAATAAATGAAATGCCACAAGTTGTAAAAGGCTTTAGTACTTTAAATTATACGGGCACAGCATCTAGAGTTTTTGAATACCAAGGGCCAAACGAAAAATGGTATTCTATAGCAGAAGTTAATGCTAATCAAATAATACCTGAATTTTCACAGATTAAAAAACATGGCTGGTATACTAGTTTTGTTAGAACAGATCTTGAAGCTGGCGAAGTTAAAGAGTTTCAAAAGAAAGAAGGTAAGTATTTTAATTACATAAAAGGTACTTTAATTGGGTGTGAACCTGACGGCGGGGGTATTGGACCTTGTTTAGATTGCGGAGAAGATACACCTCAAGACTACTTATTAACAGTTACTATTGACGAAACTTGTAGCAGCTCAGGCTCTCCAATCCCTGATACTGATTTTAGAGGATGGTACCAGTGGAATGCTAAATTAATAACATCTCCAATAATAGATGAACCTACAGCTCAAGACGCTAAGTGTGTTATAGACGACTTTTACTCTCAAGTTAGTGGAAACTATGCCGAGGTAATTGTAAACAGCAACCGCTTTAAGTATGTGTTTGAAGATGGTATATCTGTAGGTACTCAAATGTATGATTTCAACACTTTAGAGCCCGTAACTACTCCAGGGTGTTATTTGTACATAAAAAACCCTCCTGGAGCGCTTCCAAATAGCCCTGCTTTAGATCCTGATAATCAAGCTGAAGTACCCATTACTTATTTTATAGTTATATGGGGAGCTGATGGAATTATAGACAGTGTAACACCATATATCTCTCTTACAGTATGCCAATCATCTCCAGACACTTATTGGTCTATGTGGACTACCTTTCAAGTTATAACACAAGAAACGGGATCGCATATAGAGAACTTAAATAATTATTCTAACGCTTTAGATAGCAAGTGTGCGCTTGAGGATTTATATCAGTTAACGGTTGATGAAACTTCAACAGGAGGTAGTCAAGGCGGAATAGGATTTTATTTTTATAGCAATGTTGGCTTTGGAGAAGGCACGCAGCTTTATGCTCAAAATGGTATTCCACTGAGTCTTAATAGTCCTGGAGCTCACTTGTTAGTAAGACCTCCAGCGGAGAATAATTTAAACAATGACGTTTTTATACGAGATAACGGCGTATCTGCTCCGGATTCTTACGAAATAGTAATTGTAGGTAGCAACGGAGTGGTAGAATCCATAACACAATATAACACTATTACAGGATCTTGTTCCGAGGACCCTTACGAGCCGATTGAAGGCCAAGACTTTAGGTTCATAGCTAAAAAAACCGCGTCTCCATATTTTGGATTGTTTGATGATACTTTAACAGAAGTGAGTTCTCCCTATACATTTGCGCCTTTACCTAACCATACTAGCTCAACTGTAGCTAAAGTAAGCGACAATTACACGTATATGCTAACTGGGGGAATTTTTGGTTCTGAAGTGGTCCATTTATCAACTAATAATGGCGAAAGCTGGAGTGCTTTGCCTTTTTCTAGTACCTATAATGGGGTGCATATTTCTAAATCTGGCCAAGTTATTGTTGTTGAAAGCGGGGGCTTTAATAACGCTTTAATTGAAGTTTCAAATAATTTTGGAGATAGTTTTACAACTTTTAATTTAGATAACATAATTACGCTAGGAACATCTGTTTCATTTATAAGCAGGCTAGCATTGTCCTCAGGAGGTAAATTTATAACGATAAGTGTATTTGCTAATGGTGGGTCTGCAAACGACAGTAAATATCGTATATTAAAAAGCAGTGATTATGGAGCTAGCTTTAGTGATATAACTGACAACGTAGGCTTTCCTTTTACAAATGCACGGTTTACAGTTAATATTCAGGACGCTTTAATATCAGGAAATGGTAAATATGAAATATACTTTAATGCTTGGGGTTTATCTAGATATTCTGACGACTATGGTGAAACGTTTATTAATAAAAATTATCCACAAACTGATTGGAATGAAAATGGTAAAATAAGTGAAAGCGGGAAATATTTTATGTTAGATTCAGGTCAAACTAGTAGGTATTCAACTGATTTTGGCGCTTCAGAAGCACTGTTAGCAGTTCCTAACTCTTCATATGGAGATATAGGCGTAAACAGCTCAGGAGAATTTTCTTTTACTACAGGAGGCCATATTGATAGCATGTCGTATAGCAATGATTTCTTTGATACATTCACAACTATTGGCCCAGTAGCGGACGTTACTAGACCTTTTATATTAGTAGACGTAGGTTAAAATAAATAAAAATAATTTAATAATAAGTAAATATGCCAAGTTTTAACAATTATACATTTACAGATATTCAGTATACTATACCGGAAGGAAGTAATGTTTCTATACTATATCCAACCGCGCAAATAACAATTGTGCCAAATGAAGGTTATACAGCAGTTGCTGCAGATTTTTCACTAGACCCTAGCTTTTCTGACAACGCAGTACAACAACCTGTGGTTTTTACTCAAGATGGTTTAAACGTACTTTGCACCGTAACATTTGACACAGGATTTGTAATGCCTTCAGGTAACTACACAATACCTTTGTGCGTTGTAGGTGAAGGAACTGTAGTTAACATAAATGTTGCAGGGTTAGTATATTCTTCAGTTGGTGAAAACATTAGCGGAGACGGTCCTGAAACCGGAACTGCTTTTAGCAACTCAGGAAGCCTAGGCCAAACAGAATTGTTACTTACAAGAACGTATAATGCAGACGCTGGCTACTATTGGGAAACGTCTAATTACCCTACGATTAATATAACTCAAGGGAATCAAGCTAACTATAACATAGTGCAAACTCCTACTTATACTGGAGACGACTTAACAGGTATTTCTTACGCCGTTAATTATACATATCCTAATCAAGATAATTTAACTGAGCGTATTGCGATAAATGTACCTAATGTTAGCTTAATATATACAAATCCTAGCCCCGTAGTTACAGGGTATAGCACTTTGCCTGCTTTTATACAATCCGCAGGGTCGAATTTAAAGTGGGAAATTTTTGGTATAGAAAGCGGTAGCTTCAGTGCTTCTATGACTGATGGAGTAGAAACGGTAGATATAGCTTCAAATGCTGTTTTTGGTACAGGAGGAGTAAGCTCTCAAATTATAGAATTTCCTACATACTCAGGAGCTACCTATAGGGACTGGACGTTGACTTTAACAGGAGACATTCAATCCCCTTTACAGCAAGCCAATCCAGCTACTATAAGACAATATGCTTTAAATACAACTACACTAACCGCCAGTTCTACAAACGGAATTGCAGGATTTACACCTGTATTGTCTTCTCTGCCTGCTCTACAACAATATGATACCCCTATGGTATACCCCGTATCTTGGAACCTGTCAGTGCCTACAGGAACAATAATTAGTGAACGTTCGCCTATAGTATATGACGTAACAGAAGCAATATCAATATTTGCTCAATCTGCTACAGCTCAGTCAAATGTGTCTTCGCTAGATATTGTTTTTTTACAAGAGAGCGAAGGAACTTTACAGGTTGGTGATAGGTTTAATATAAATGCTCCTTTAACCACGTTTGGACAAGCTCCTTTTCCTTATGAAGTAACAGCAATTAATTCGCCTACTAATATAAGTGTATCTCCAAATATAACAGTTGGTAACACTGATGCTCTTAGGTTCTACAGAACTAACGGAACAGCATTTAACTTTGCAAATGCTACATTTACTCAAGTGGACAATCAAAATATAACATTAGATTTTAATCTTGAAATAACTGCGACAGGAGACGTGAGTACAACATTAACTTTAGATCTAGACAATATGATAGACTTTGCGCCTGCGATTGCTTGTGATACAGTTGTTCCTAGCGGCGGCGAAGGTGTTACAGATACTTCTGTGGCATTAGACCCAGCTGGTGGAATTGTTTGTTTCTTAGTTGATCCAATAGGTGTGCCTGATAAATTTGAAATTATACATGGAACTGGTGACGGGGCCAAGGTTGCTACATCAGGAATGAACACTAATGGGAATTCTGGACCTTTTGATAACACGTTTGGCACAGAAACAACAAACGTAGTACCAACAGTTGCCGAAGCTACAAATACTTTGCAATTTATCGGAACGGATAAAGACCCTATAGATACAAGACAGACAGAATTTACCGCAGCCACCGGGGAAACAATAGCAACAATGCAGCCGGGTGGAACAGGCACAATATACAAACAAGTATTGTGGTGGGAGTATACCGCTGCAGATTATGTTACAAATCCAAATGCAACGTTCAGAGTTACTGGCCCAGCTGGGACTAGCTGGAGTGCTTTAAGAGTATGCTTTCCTTAACATAAAACATTAAAATATGGCAAATATAACTTTAACATTTTCAAACCCCTTACCTGAAGGAATTCAAGTAGGAGACATCGCTTGGTATTTAGATGTTGATGCCGAGCCTACGCCTATAGAAATTGAAATGGGGCCAATACTTTCAATAGGGAACAACCCTGTTTCTATAGTTGTAGACGCAGCAGCAGGCATAGCCCCTCCGTCTCAGGATGATTTTATTTTTTATGCTGAAAATCCTATTGGTTTTTTAGGACAGCTTAAAGGTTACTACGCGGAGGCTCAATTTAGAAATAGCTCAACAAGTTATGCGGAGTTATTTTCTATAGGGTCAGAGATATTTGAGAGTAGCAAATAACATGTAATAATAATATATAAAACTTAATATAATGATAGGTCAAGTAGTTGGCGGATTAACCGGTATAGCTAGCGGTTTAATCGGTCGTGGAAAAAGAAAAGCGGAAGCTAGAGAAGCAGCAGCAGAGTTGGCTAGAAGAAAAGGCCAGTATGAAATGTTAGACACATCTAACGTGTATAAAAACATGCAGAATACTATGGAAGACTTAACGGTTAACCAGCAAGCTGCACAATTTCAAGCGGAACAAGAGCAACAAGGACTTTCTAATATAATGGGGCAAATGCAAGGTGCGGCCGGAGGTTCCGGTATTGCGGCATTAGCCCAATCATTAGCTGGGCAACAATCTCAAAACCTAAGAAGAGCATCGGCGGACATTGGTAGACAAGAACAAGCTAATCAAATGGCTGAAAGACAACAGGCTGCAAACTTACAGCTTTATGAAAAGAAAGGTGAATTAATATCAAGAGACGCAGAAAGAGATAAAGTATCAACTCTAATGGGTATGGCTCAGCAAAGATCAGCTGCTGCTGAGCAAGCTAAGCAAGATGCTACAAATGCTCTTGTTGGTGGAATAGGCAGCGTTGTAGGCGGGGCTGCGGGTATGATTAGCGGCTTACCAAGTATGGAGGACTCTCCTGGTGGTGATATATTAAGTTCTTAATAAAATATAAATTATGAATCAACAATTAGTAAAAGGAGCAGCTCAAGTTGCGGCAAGCAAAAGGTCAACCTGGAACCAAGCTTTTCAAGAAAATCTTAATGCTTCGCTAGCAGCTGGCGCTAAGAGGTCTATGCAGCGTAAAGCTGAAAAAGCTAGAGCTAACGCAAAAACAGCTTCTTATATAAATAGCTTAAATTCAAGCATAGATACTACTAGTTTGACTGCTTCGCAGCAAAGTGCTGTATCAAATTATCTGACCGAACAGAAAATGACTTATGCTAACGCAGCAAGAAGAATAGCAAAACTAGAGCCTACCCATCCTGCGTATATGAGGCTTAGAGATGAGATGAACGGTGTTCAAATGAATTTTACAAATTTAGCTAATTCATTAAACCAATACAAACAAGACAAAATTGATTATCTAAAGGATTTTGAGAATAGCATGCTATCTGCTGGAAACGAAACAGGTTCATTTGTTGAGGCCTCTAAAATATATACTAATGAGGGGTCTATTGGTATTGGTCAAGGTGGTTCCTTAAACTTTTATGATGAAGACAAAGGAGAATACAAAAAGTACAATGAAATAACTAAACCTTTTTTAAAAGACACCACAGCGGGCAATTCTATATTGCAAATGAACGAACAGGTTTATAAGTCAGGAAAAGAATTAACAGGTGCTAGACGTAATATGGTACGCCAAAAGCTAAACAACATGATAAGCACCGGTGGACGAGACACTTTGTTATCTTTAGCTTCTGATGATTTTGTTATTGAAGGAGGCTTAGGATTGCAAGATCCTTCTTTATTTGAAAAAGAAAACGAAGCTTTATTAAAGCAGGCCGTGTTAGACGGCTATATGAGTGTGTTAGAAGACTCAGCCGCACAGGGAGCTATTGATAATAGACCTAAAGTTTCTGGAGGCAGAGGACCTGGCGGAAGAAAAACATTACAAGAAGAAATACCGGTGGTTAATGATGCCTTTGAATTTGCGCGAATGAGTACCAATGTAAAACCTCAAGATAGAGAAGCTAAAACTAGATTGCTTGTCCAGGAAATAAACGGAATAGACCCTACTAAAAAAGGCAACTACTATTCTAGAGGAGATTTTTACAACTTATGGTTAGACGGGCTAGATATAGATGACAACGAAGAAGTTAGAGCAGAATTTACGTCTACTTACGGCCCTTCGCAGATATTCTTATTTAACGAAAAGGATCCAGTTAATTCAATGCCTATCAGCATGAACACCGATAATCCTCAAGACCTCTATGAGTTTTATTTAAAAAATTCTAACCTTACTTCTAGAGCTCAAAATTATCACATAGGACAATACGAAGGCTATATAGCAAATTCTGAAAAACCAAAAGAAAATAATACTACTTCTTCTACAGGAAGTGGTGCTTACGATAACTTAAATTAAATGGAAAAACTATATAATCAATTA
>ENA-UZXB01000307-UZXB01000307.1-metagenome-genome-assembly--contig:-Day-2-1m-contig-307_pt1 | contig 11134 bp, 14 predicted proteins | sample MGYA00260339_ERZ794899 | MGnify/ENA metagenome assembly ERZ794899 | reverse complement strand
GACAATGCTGGAACACCGAACACTATGGAGTTCTTTTTCCCACGGTGCAAGATAAACAGTGCTGACGTAGGTGTAGATGGTCCTACAAGTAGAATAATAACTATGTCTTTTGTCGCTCTACGTGATGCTACAGAAGCTACTAACTTGCGTATTACACGCTCGTAAAGAATACTCTAGCTAGAGTGGGGGGACGTTGGTGTCGGGTCTGACGTTCCCCATTTATTAACCCGAACTCGATAAGGAAACTCGATATGGATTTAAAAGATCTAACACCCAAGAGCGATACAATAGATGTCACACTAGTACACCCAAATACAGGGGAAGAACTAAAGAACCCTGATGACTCTAACATGACTATCTGTATGTATGCTACACACTCCCCAGAATATAAGAAAGTTATGCACTCTCAGACTAACAAGAGAATAAAAGCCGCTACAAAGAGTAACGACTTGACTATGACTTCTGAGCAACTTGAGGCTTCTACACTTAATGTACTAGCAAATACAACAAAGAGTTGGGACATAACTTTTGATGGAGAGAAGCCAGAACTAACAGTTAAGAAAGCTACAGAGATATACGATCAAGTTTTTTGGATTAAGGTACAACTTGAGGAGGCTGTTGCTAACTCACTGGATTTTACCAAAGCCTGACAACTAAACTTGAAGACTATGCAGAACATACGTTTTCCTTAAGTAAGTCAGGTAAGGACGGTGTATCCGAAAGAGAACACCTAGAACAAGTAGAAAAGCAGACTGGCATAAAACCAGAAGGGTTAGAGTCTCCTGACTTTCCTATGGTCATTTCCCACGTATGGTCTGCTTTTATAGCCTTGAGTAAAACAAGGAGTATGGGATTTAGTGGACCTAATCCTATTACATACGAACAAATAGTAGCGTGGAAGAAACTAACTAGCACACCTTTAGATGCTAGAGAAGTAGAGACAGTTATGTCTTTAGATGCAATATACATGAGGGTTATAAATGGCTAAGACAATTCAAGTTAGTGTTGATACTAGCGACCTTAAGGTTCTAAATACGCACTTAAACACTACTAAGAAGACCATACAAATGACTGCCAAGTCAGCTAAGTCTGATTTTAAGCAACTCAAGATGTCTATTGATCCTGTCTATAGAGCAGAGAAGGTGTTTACTCAGCAAGTATTAGTGGCTCAGAAAGCAGTAGCTACTGGTGCTATAAGTAATAATGAATATGCAAGAACATTTGCAATAATACAGAAGAACGCTCAAGCGTCTGGTATGACCATTAACCAATTTGGTCAAGTAGCAAACGTCAACACACGTAAGATGAAACGCTTCGGTGCTGTTGGTATGCAACAAGTTGGTTATCAGGTACAGGATTTCGCGGTACAGGTTCAGGGTGGCACAAGTGCTATGGTTGCCCTTGGTCAACAAGGTTCACAGTTGTTAGGTATCTTTGGTCCCTATGGTGCTATAGCAGGTATGATCTTAGCTATTGGTACTGGATTAGTTGGTGCTTTTATGGCGGCTAAAAATGCAGGTGAAGATTTAGTTACCTCTTCAAAAATGTTCAAGACTGCTATGGAAGAATCTAAAACGGCTGTTAAGGACTTGAAGTTAGAAAACTATATGTTAGCTAACAGTATAAAGAGTGTATCTGAAGCTAAACTTGTTCAAACCATCAATAAAATTAAAGGGGAACAAGCTACAAGAAGAGCCGAACTTGAGTATGAGATTCAAACTAGAGAAAGCCAAGGTCTAGGCACTTTTGCTCAGAAACTAGAGCTTCGTAATTTAGGTAAAGGTAACTTTGCTGAGATGGGTTTAGCTTCAATGTTCAACGGTGGTCAGAGCCAGAAGATTGCTGATCTTGAAAAGCAACTTGCACAAGTTCGAGGGGAAACAACAAAAAATAAAGAACTCACTGCCGCCCAAGAGTTGCTTGAACTTCAAGCGCAACAAGGAAAGAAAGTTCTTGAATTATCTGGTGCTTATCAATTAACCCGTGATAACGCAGAAGAACTCTTTGGGGCAAGTGCTAGACAAGCCTTAATTATAAAACAAGAGCAAGATCTAGTAGCTAAAGTTAACGAACTAAGAGCTTTGGGTGTAGATGTAGGCGACAGACAATTTGATACTGCTGTTAGAAACCTTGAGGCTGTAAACGCTATAAACCTTGCTAAGTTTGATCAATTAGCCGCTGAACAGGCAGTCTTAGATGCCGCTAAGTTATCTGAAGAAGCAGAGAGAAAGAAACTTAAAGCGGCTAAAGTGGCACATGAAGCGGCTAAGAAAGCGGCGGCAGATATTATAGCTCTAAATAAATCTATAGGTAGCTCTATGGAAAACGCTATGATGTCTATGGTAGATGGTACTAAGTCTGTTAAGGATGCCTTCAAGGATATGGCTAGAGAGATCATCAAAGAACTGTATCGTATTTATGTCGTTAAGAAGATTACAGGTATGATAACTGGTGCTATAGAAGCTAAGTTTGCTCCAGATGTAGGAGCTACTGCTAACCCACACACAAGAGCTAACGGTGGTCCAGTTTCAGCTGGAGGTAGATATATCGTTGGTGAACGTGGACCAGAAGTATTTACCCCTGCAATGGCAGGTACTATAACACCTAACTCTGGCGGTGTAGGTTCTAAAACTGTCATTCAGAATTTTAACTTCTCTGCTAATGGGGACGACAGTGTTAAGAGACTAATAGCACAAGCCGCACCTCAAATAGCTAAAATGACTAAATCTGAAATAATAAATGATCGTAAACGAGGCGGTGCTATGAAAACAGCTTTCGGTTAATTAAAAGGAAATAGTAAATGGCTATAACTTACCCATTAAGTACTCCCACAAGTATAGGTATTGAGAATATAGAACTTAGGGCTTTTAATACTGTAGCCACTTCTCAATCACCTTTCACATATAGGCAACAGGTTATTTCACATGGCGGTCAAAAGTGGGAAGCGTCTGTTACAATTCCTTCAGTTCGCAGAGATAAAGCGGCCCAATGGAAAGCTATGCTAGTTGCTCTTAAGGGGCAAACAGGAACATTCTTACTAGGAGATCCTGACTACGCTACACCACAAGGTACAGTCAGTTCTTGTACTTTATCTGGAAGTGCAGGTTCAGAGACTGCTACTGTAGTTATGACAGGCACTCTGTTAGCTGGCGACTACATACAACTAGGAAACTCTTCAGCTTCTAAGCTACATCAAGTACTACAAGATCAGAGTGGCAATGGAAGTCTAGAGATATGGCCTCCATTGAGGATTGCATACACTAATCAAGCAGTAATATTTAATTCCCCTAAAGGGCTATTTAGATTAAAAGAGAATTTAACATCTTGGTCGATTAACAATGCGTCTTTATATGGCATTTCATTCGATGCCGTAGAGGTTATTGTATAAGGAAAATTAAATGTCTAGAGCTTTAACAAGTAGCACACTCAATAATATTGGACTAAATATAGTTTACCCGTTCTTTGCTGTAGAGTTAAAGTTTGATGGGTCACAGACCCTACGAATGTGGACGGGAGTAGGAACTCTTACTTTAACTGATGGAACTGAATGGTTTGGATCAGGTAACTTGATAACTATATCTGAAGTTGATGAGACTTCTCAAATATCTGCTAAAGGTGCTGAAATAACTTTAAGTGGAATACCTTCGTCAGTTATATCTTTAGCTCTAAGCGAACCTTATCAGGGTCGTGAGTGTAATATTTATTTTGGTACATTTGATAATGGAGATCAAACTACTGCTCCAAATAACTTTAATGAGATATTCTCAGGTTACATGGATCAGATGAATATAGAAGAGTCTTCTGATACAGCCACAATACAACTTAAAGTGGAAAATAAACTTATAGATTTAGAGAGGGCTAGGATAGCTAGATTCACCTCTGCTTATCAGAAGTCAAAGTACCCTAGTGATAACGGTTTAAATTTTATTGAGTCTATGCAAGATAAGAAGATTAATTGGGGAAAACCTGACTAATGAAATATCAACAAGAGGTATCAACTACCTTTATACCCGACATGCTAGATATAATTAACAGGGACTATTATGAGGTTATGTATAATGCAGACACTCAAAAGTTAAATCTTGATTTAGATAGCTATAATATACTAGAACAAAACAACCAACTGTATTTATTTACTTGTAGAGATAATGGTAAGTTAGCTGGCTATTTTACAGCTATAGTTATACCTAACTTACATATCAAAGGTTCTACCCGTGTGGTTAACGATGCTATATTTCTAGATAAACCCTATCGTAAAGGTTTTACAGGTATAAAGTTAATTAAATATGCTGAAGACTGTATTAGAAAAGACGGTCACTCTACACTAAGTATATCTACAACAGAATTAAACCCTATCGACAGTTTAATGTTACGACTAGGATACTCTAAAATTTCAACTACATTCGAAAAGGGCTTATGATATGGTAGCAACAGTTGGAGTAGCAATACTAGGTGCTGTAGGCGTAACTGTAGCCGCAACTACTGTAGCCGCTTATGTTGTAGGGTACATTGCAGTTACAGCAGTGACAAGTATTATTCAAAAAGCTCTTATGCCAAAACCTACGGCTGGACAGGCGGCTAGGGGCTACACAGTAAACTCTAGGGGTTCCGCGCAAGATCACCAAATTATATACGGTGAAGTAAAAGTGGGTGGACCCATTATATATGATGAATCTACAGGTACAGACAATAAATTCTTTCATAGAATAATAGCTATTGCTGGACATGAGGTAGATAGCTTCGTTACAATATACGCTAATGATGAAGCTCTTACTATTGATGGTAGTGGTAACGTAACTTCACCTTCAAAGTATGTAGGTAAGATGAGAGTTTTAACAAGGTCAGGCACTGCTAGTCAGTCAGCTATACCACAGCTTGTTTCTGATTCTGCTCACTGGAATAACTCTTGTAAGTTATCAGGTATTGCTTATATATATTCTAGATTTGAGTACGACCAAGATGTTTACCCTAATGGTATACCTGTTATAACCTCTGTAGTGAGAGGTAAAAAGGTTTATGATCCGCGTACAACTAACACTACCTTCTCCTCTAACCCAGCTTTATGTCTTAGGGACTACTTAAAGAGTAGCTATGGATTATCTGAAGATGATACTAAGATAGATGACGCTGGATTTATAGTCGCGGCTAATGTATGTGACCAAACTGTAAATAATATTTCTGGAGCATCACCAGCTACGAGTACCCGATATACTTGTAACGGTGCTTTCATTACTAATTCTACACCATACGATACTCTTACTAACCTTGTAAGTACTATGAGTGGTAAAATATGGTATGGTCAAGGTAAGTGGAGAATTAAACCTGCTTACTGGACATCCCCAGTTATGGATTTAACAGATGATGATTTAAGGTCTTCTATTAGTGTATCTACTAGACATTCTAGAAGGGATAACTTTAATACTGTAACTGGAACTTTTATGGGGGCTGAGTCTGACTGGCAAGTAACCGACTACCCTAGAGTAACTAACTCTTCTTTTGTGCAAGCAGATGGAGGTCAGGAGTCAGTTGCCGATGTACCTTTAGTTTTTACGACATCTTCCTTAGAAGCTAGTCGCTTAGGTCTAATAGCTTTAGAGAGTAATAGACAACAAATTACAGTCAGTGCTAGTTTTGGATTACGTACTCTTGCTCTAGGGGTTGGAGACAACGTAAGAATAACTAATGAAAGATTTGGTTGGGTCAATAAAGATTTTGAGGTCGTTAATTGGTCATTTGGACTTACAGATGAGTTAGACCTACAGGTTAAAATGACACTTGTAGAAACTGCTGAATCTGTATTTGATCAGACATACGATGGTCCTTTTTACGAGAGAGATAACACGACTTTACCTTCAGCATTTACTGTTCCTAATGTAGGTATAACACTTTCTACTTCTCTTAGAAATACTAACCAAACAGTTGTTGCTGTACTTGATGTTGATTTATCAGCAGACTCTCCTTTTATAGATTACTATGAGGTGGAGTATAAGTTAAGTTCTGATTCAGATTTTATTTCCCTTGGTACAGGTTCTGGTACTAACTACGAATTAATATATACATCTGATGATGATTTTGATATAAGAGCTAGGGCAGTAAGTACTCTTGGAGTAAGAGGTTCTTTCACGACTATAAGTAATTATGGTGCTAGACCCTTTGCAAACCCACCTGCTGATGTAGAACAATTATCAGCTAACGTAAATCAAACAACAGTAGTTTTGTCTTGGAACCCTGTAGCTGACTTAGACTTGAGTCATTATGAGATCAGGTTCACCAGAGATGTACCTGCTGTGTGGTCTAACAGTGTCTTACTCATAGATAAAGTAGCTAGACCAGCTACAAGTGTTACTGCGGCTTCTCAGTCTGGTACATATTTAATTAAGGCTGTAGATAAACTAGGAAATAAGTCAGTTAATGCTGTAGGTAACACTGTTGCTATTAGTGCATCAGATACTTTAAGCCTAAATCAAATACAAACTATTACAGAAAATCCTAACTTCTCAGGAACTAAGACTAACACTACAATCGTAGATGGAAACTCTTTGTCACTTTCAACTAATCAATCAGAAGGTACATATGATTTTAATAGTGTTGTTGATCTTGGGGCTACTTATACATCTTATGTTGAATCGTTTATAGATATAGTTCAATTAAACTACGTTAACTTATTCGATGGTGCTTCAGGAAACTTTGATGATAGAGAAGGTCTTTTTGATGGGGACTTATCAGCTTATGATGGATCTACTGCTGTTATACAAGTAGCTACTACACTAGATAACCCTAACTCAGGCTCTGCTGTATTCACTGATTTTAATAATCTATCTGCTGGTTCATTCCTAGCTAGGGGTTATAAGTTTAGAGCAGTGTTAAGTACTAATAATTTAGATGTAGCTCCAAAACTAACAAGGGTACAAGTTAAAATTGATATGCCAGATATTATACAATCTGCTGACAACATAGCTTTTACAGGTACAACTAATATAACATATCCATCTGCTTTTTACTCTGCTAGTAATCCAGCTATAAGTACTAGTGTTACAAACTTGACTACTGGTTATCATATAGAGATTACAAATAAATCAAACTCTGGTTTTACTATCTCTGCTAAAAATTCAGGTGGTAGTTTACTAGGAACTCAGACAGAATTAGATTACGTAGCTATAGGTTACGGAAAGGAAACATAATGTCACAAAATGACTTTACTCTAGCTAATCAGGGCTTCCCGTCTATGAGGGCTGACATGAACTCGGCTTTTCAAGCACTAGCATCTAACAACTCTGGATCTTCTGCTCCCTCGACAACATTCCCTCACCAATGGTGGTACGACACTACTAATAGTAAGTTAATGATACGTAATGCTGGTAATACTGCATTTGAAGAGTTCTCTAGTGGTGGAGGTGTTACTTATGTAGCTAAGTCTGCTAACTACACTGCTGAAGCTGGAGAAGGAGTTGTAGCAAATACAGCTTCTGGTTCTTGGACTTTAACTTTACCAGCGTCACCTGATGAAGGAGATGTCGTTGTTATTGTAGATGGAGGAAACAGTACAAACTGGAACGATAACAATCTAACAGTTGGTCGTAACAATTCTACTATTGAAGGCAACTCTTCAGACCTAGTACTTAGTGTAGGTGGTAGTGCTGTAACTCTCATATATACATCTAATGACTGGAGAAAGTTAACTCAAACTAAAGAAGTATCTACAACAGGTTATACATCTACACAGAGTGTACCTAGTTCAGGTTTTTTTAATCTCACTGGTATACCAAAGGGTGTAAAAACTATAAACGTAATATTAAAAGATCTTTCACACTCCTCTACTTCATTAATACAGGCAAGAGTTCAATTTATAACACCTTCTGGGACTATCAGTACAGGTGCTTACAAATCACTATGTACAGACAGTTCTAGTAGTAGTACCTATGCCGCGACTAACGCTTTTGCTTTACCTGCATTTGGAGGCCATCACAATTTAAGTGGTGTATTAACAATAACTAGGAGTAGTCCAACAAGTACAGATTGGGTAGCTTCAGGTGTTTTTGCTAACGCAGGTACTACAAATAAAAGAACTTTTACGTGCGCTGGTACAGGGTCTACTTCTAGTTCTGGAGATGTAATAGGTTTAGAGTTTACCTTTGCGTCAGGTTACACTTCAGGTGAAGTTTCCGTATCTTATTCTTATTAAGGGGTCTAGTAAATAAAATGAGTAATAATCCTGTAACAGACTGGCACTTATCTAAGACTGTACCTATTGGTTTGATAGTAGGTCTTATAACACAAGGTGCGGCTATAGTATGGACTGTATCCATGATGATGTCAGATATAGAAAACAACAGAGAAGACCTTATAGAACTGCAAGCTAGAGTGCAAGCTACAGAAAGGTCTACTCAACAACAAGCTATATCTATGGCTCGTATAGACGAGAATATAAAAGCTATAAGAGACACTATAGAACGTATAGCGAGAAAGAGTATTGAATAAAACTTTAATCATCATCGTTATGTTGCTAACGGGTTGCTCCTCAACAGTGATCCAGTACCCTTCTGTATGTACTAACAATGAACCCAACTGTCAGAGAAACTTAAATGCACAAACACTTGCTATTATCGGAAAAGAAAAAGCGGCTATACAACTTATGTGTATGGACGATAGTGTTGCAGATATTCTTGGTGACGAGTGTACTAGGAAATGATGTTACTGGAGACTTTAATAATAACTACGATGGAAGCACTGTAGATAGTAACAACGCTAGTAATAGTACTACCAATAACTACAATGCTACTGGAGCAGGGGATCAAGCTCCTGTTATGTCTTCTATAGCCCCTACAGTTATGGGTGGTGGTGGATCTGATTCTTGCTTACTACCTACTACTACAGGTATACAGATAACTATGTTTGGATTGTCTAGTGGTACTATGGAGCAAGACCCTTACTGCAACAGAAGAAAGAACGCTAGACTACTTGGCGCACCTCAACAGGTTGGTGGATTAGGTTTACAAATTTCTGGTATAAGTATTCTTTGTGCATCTCCAGAAGTTTTTAAGGCTATGGTTTTAGCAAATACCCCTTGTCCTGTAAACGACTTTAGTACTGGTAAACTGTTAATGGGTAAGAGTGCATTACTTAAATACAGAGAAAACCCTGCTGTTTATGTAGTAGGATATAAAGAAGATAAAATATTTTGGGACACCTTGTTAAAGGTAGGAGAGGAACTACAAACAAATGAAGAACAAACTGATAAAAGCACTGTTAGCAAGCTCAGTCTTAGTGACCGCTTCCGCACAAGCAAACGCACAAACGGGGGAGGAGAAGCTACAAGCCCTAGTAGATAGTATAAATGTTATTGATAACAGACTACAGTTGTCAATTCAGTTAGGTGTCGGTGCTACAGGATACGCTGAAGTAGGTGGTGTTATAGAAGACGGCTCAATGAATGACGCATATATTTCCACTGCTATGCTTTCGGCTTACTTAGATGCAGTAGATCAAGTAATGGAACATGATTACGCTACAGCACAAACAGCAGAACAACTGTTTATACAAGAACACGTAGCGTCTATGAATAACTTAGCTCTAGCAGTAGATACTCTTGGTGATGCTACATCAGTATTAATGACAGCTACAAGTGTAGCTCAGGTAGCTTCTGAAGCTGACACAGCACCAGAACAAGTTGCATTACAAGAAATGCTTGCCACAGATGAGTACTCTATAGATAATGCTGAGGTTGCTACTTATAATACAGCAGTTGAAAACGTCGAAACATATGCACAACAAGCAGGTGCTTTCATGGCGGCGGCTAATAATGATAGTTTAACAGCTAGTATAGATAGCTATGCGGCACAGAATAATATAGTTATAGGTAACTACTCTGCTTTAACTTACACACAAAGTATAGATGAGTTTGTTATTACTTGGGACAACTATGGTAATGCTACAGGTTGGAACGGTTATTTAACAAATGAGATGAAAGATGCTGAGGACATCTATGGTGCGGCAACATACATAATGCAACATGGATCTCTAGCTAATAGCGACCCACAACCATGATAGAAGAATCAGAAGTAAAAGTAGGTGGCTTTACATTTAAAGGCTGGTACATTGCGGCGGCTCTACCTATTCTCTCGGCACTTAGTGGAGGTATATATTATGGTTACGACACAGTACAGCGTTTCTACGATGTGGAGACAGGAATTGAATTAGTAATAACTGAAGCTGATATGTTTAATGTCAGGGCTTCAAAGTTTAACTCTCGAATACAAGCACTAGAACAGGCGGTGGCAGATAATGACGTTAGAGGTCTTAACACAAGGTTATCGACGATTAGTACACAAATGCAAACAATACTGGAACAACAGAAAGAACTTCTGGATCTACGTTCGCAAGTTGAGAGATCGACTGGCATTACCGATACGTTGGGTGATAAGCTGGATTTATATCAAACGGAAATAGAGGACATATGGAAAGCGTATGACTCTCTAGTAGACAACCCTCTAAACTAAGGAATACAATATGTCAGAGTTTGAAAAAGCAGATAAAGATGGTAATGGCTCAGTAGATAAGTCTGAGTGGGATGCTTTACTACTAGACGACAAAAGAATGCAGATAGAAGATGAGAACTCTAAGAGAGATCAACAGCGTAAGATGGTGTGGTTCTCGTTAGCAGGGCTACTGCTCTATCCTGTTATGATTATTATCTGTAACTTACTAGGACAAGAGGTTGCGGCAGATAACTTAACTGCTATTGCACCTACATACTGTATCGCAGTTGTTGGTATCGTTACAGCCTTCTTTGGTTTTACTAATATTAAGAAGAAGGATGATTACTAATGTTAGGACTAAACTTGATAGGTCAAGTAGCTAATTTAGCTGGTACTATGATCGAAGGTAAGACTGCTGTAAAGAAAGCAGAAGCTGAAACTAAAATGAAGATAGCTACAGGTGAAATAGACTGGGACATAGCCGCAATGAAGGCTACAGAGAACTCGTGGAAAGACGAGTGGATAACTCTACTCTTCTCGATTCCGTTAATATTAGCATTCTGTGGGGACTGGGGTAATCAGATAGTACAAGCAGGTTTCACTGCGCTAGAGACTATGCCTGACTGGTATCAGTATTCACTAGGTGGTATTGTAAGTGC
>ENA-UZXB01006975-UZXB01006975.1-metagenome-genome-assembly--contig:-Day-2-1m-contig-6975_pt1 | contig 11139 bp, 10 predicted proteins | sample MGYA00260339_ERZ794899 | MGnify/ENA metagenome assembly ERZ794899 | reverse complement strand
GTGTAACTGCTGACAAACCCCGTTGCACGAGGTGGACATTGCCCCTCAAAATGCTACCGTGCCGGCTTCAGTAATCGCAGTAGAAACCGATCGGTTATCCTCGCAAGCCGTGGATCGAAAACGCTGCGACTGTGATCGTCCGAATGCACTCGCAGCAGATCGCTAGACGTTACCTCAAACCCTGCCTCGAGCGCGAGCGCAATGGCTTGCTGCTCGGGCATTCTGTGCAGCGCANNAGGATTCCGCCGGCTTTTAGCAGCGAATAGAGCATCGTGAGCAGTTCGCGCGCGCGCTGTGGATTTGGATTGGCGTAATCATGAAGTGTCAGTGTGAGAAGAATAAAATCGAGCGACTCGGGCGCAATGTCGAGACTCGTGGTTGGCGCGATGAGTTGTGTGACATTGTTTAGGTTTGCTGTACGAATTTTTGTGTCTAGCGCCTCGCCCTGCGTTATCGCTTGCCTATCTTCGATAAAGGCGCGGCCACGCTGCGTGTTCTGAGCAAAAACACAGCCGCTTTCGCCGACCGCCTGAGAAAGTACAACAGTGTAATAGCCTCCGGCGGCATAAAGATCGAGCACGCGCATACCCCGCTCAAGCGCCAAGAAATCGAGCGTTTGAACTGGCTTTCGTGTTTTGTCGCGCAAAAAATCAGTAACGTCTCGCTCGGGCGAGGAGAGAGCGCGAGTGAGAGCGGCTGAATCTAAGGCTTGCCTGCTGTCTGACGCCTGTGTGCACGAGTCAGCAAGGACATTAACGTCGTTGAGGACACGCTCAGGCGCAAGGGTCTGAGCGAACATAGGTGCGGTGAGCATCAGGCCAGTTGCCAGAATGCTCGCGCGCAACCGATGCATTAGAGACCTACGCCCCGCGCGACTAGATACGCGCAGATAAAAATAACGGCGAGCGTTAGAAATTTCCCACGCACCAGTGAGCGTGACAAAGTCGGAGTCTCTATTTTCACTTCGGCATCGTCATCGCCTACAGCATGGCGTCCTTCTAGTCGGAAAAACTTGGTTGCGGGTATAGAGCAAAGCAGCATACCGAAAAATAAGCCGAGCTTGGTGTGAAAAAGAGAATTGGGGCTATAGAAGCTGGCAGGTTTGCCAACGCCTAACCACAGTACTAAGCCTGCAATCAGCACCACGGCGCTCGCCGCCCAAAAAGCCATGTCGACTCTGTAGAGGTTGCGCGCGTCTTCGCGTGTGATTTCGGGTGCAAAAGCGATATAGTGGATAAGCACTGTTGCAGAGACGACGAAAAGAGCAGCGAAATGCACAAGTCGAATGAGTTCGTAGGCCATCGAAATTAATCCGTTAGTCATGAGGGCGGCAGTAGTATACCGCTAAAGCTTCAGCCCCGCAGTGAGTGAAACTGGTCAAATTACTGGTATGCTCAGATTCCAATAATGTGACACATAACATTATTGAGTAAAAATAAAACAATAAGCCCTAAGGATATTGCACTATGAGTGACCCTGATACGATGGCGCAGGCCGATCAAACTCACCTTAAGATGAGTATGCGCAAAGTCGCATTAACAGCGCTCGCTGGAACCAGCATCGAGTGGTACGACTTTTTTCTCTATGCCACCGCTGCAGCGCTGGTTTTCCCCAGCGCCTTCTTTCCGGGCAGTGATCCTACTATAGGGCTGGTCCTGTCGTTCGGCACCTTTGCCTTTGGTTTTATCGCACGTCCATTGGGCGGCATCATCTTTGGTCATTTTGGCGACAGAGTAGGGCGCAAAAAGACGCTGGTTATTGCTCTGTGGATGATGGGTATCTCTTCAACTCTGATTGGATTGCTACCGACGTATGCAACCATCGGTGTCGCAGCGCCAATTATCCTATGTCTGCTGCGCTTTGCGCAGGGACTCGCAATAGGCGGGCAGTGGGGCGGCGCTATGCTTCTGGTTACCGAAAGCGCGCCTGCGGATAAACGGGGTTATTACGGTGCTTACGCGCAGGCGGGAGCGCCCGTTGGCGTTATTCTAGCTAATATTGCGTTCATTCTAATTAGCTCGTCGATATCCGAAGAGGCCTTCATGGATTGGGGCTGGCGGGTGCCGTTTATCTCGAGCGTCTTGCTTATAGGCATTAGCATGTATGTGCAATTGCATATGGAAGACACCGCCGCGTTCAAAGAATTGCAGGCGATTAAAGAAAAACGCGATGCCCAGTCGCCGGTCAAAATAGTTAGGCGCTCGCCAATCATCGAAGCGCTTATCAAATACCCCAAACGGATTGCCCTCGCAGCGGGTGCATTCCTTTCTATTCAGGTAGCGTTTTATATTCTCATTGGTTTCGTTCTCGCCTACGGAGGCGATGCCAATGGTGCGGCAATCCCGCGAGACACGATGCTATTTGCTGTCCTCATCGCCTCGGCTATTCAAGTGCCTACTCAGTTTTGGGCCGCTTCCTATTCGGATCGTCACGGTCGGCGGGGAATATTCATGCTTGGCGCAGTGCTCACCGGCGTTTGGGCCTTCGCCCTGTTCCCCCTCATCGACACAGGCGAGTTCTGGCTGGTAGTGCTTGGTATTAGCGGCGGCCTCGCTTTTCTGGGTCTAATGTATGGCCCACAAGCTGCGTTCTTCACTGAACTCTTCAGCACCGAGGTGCGCTATTCGGGCGCCTCACTTGGCTATCAAATTGGTGCAATCGTGGGTGGCGCCTTCGCCCCAACTATCGCGACGATTCTGTGGATCGAATACGACATAGTTTGGGTGTCTGTTTATATTGCGGGCGCGTCACTGCTTTCGTTGATCGCTGTGAAAATGCTAACCGAAACGTATCAGTCGAGCCTGAGCGATGTAGACTAGACGCTATTTCTTAACCCAGGCACCGCTCGCGTTTTGAACATAGTTTCCCGCGAGCGTTGCCTGTTCTGCCTGTTCAAAAGCGAGCGCCTGTACTTGCTGTAACGAGAGATTGTTTTTCTTCGCAATCTCTTCGTACCGCGCTTTGCGTTCTTGGTTAACTCTTGCAACCAATGCTCGAATGTCAGCACCTGCGCTGCTAGTTACGGCGCCAAGGTAGCCGTCGCGCTGTTCCCCAACTGCGCCCGACTGCTTAGCGTCTTGTAGGGCATCGGCTAGCGCCAACGGTGATAAGGTTAGTAGCACGAGTAGGCAAATGCTGCGAAAGAGGCTTATAGGCGAAGTATTCATCGTTTTTTTCATGTCGTTTTCTTCCGTGTAGATCGTCGACTGATGCTGTTGACTCTGTGGCTCATTGTTAGAAGAGACCGCTGTCGGCGGTGAAAATCCCATCGAGTTCTTGTTCAACTTTAACTCTGATCTCATGTTCTATACGCACATTTAGGTTTATGGTGATCGGCTCGTTCGGCACAGCGACCTGTACGGTTGGCGTACAGCTCGTCATAAAAAGGCCGAGGGCAATTATTGCTGTAGTGCTTAGTTTTAGCATGTCCGATTCTCTTGGTCTCGTCGAATAATGCCCCGAAGGGTTTTCGGGGAAGGCATCAGTACTAACGCCCGCAAAATAGTCCTGAGCTTTCCTAATGTCAATCTTAGTCTGGTGGCATTAACGGAGGCTGAACAGGGCTTACTTTGCGAGCCTTTGCTCCAATTCTTCAGTCAACTTGCGGCTTGCTTGTAGGCTTTGTAACAGCGAGCGAAGGTTATCGTTTATGTTCACGTTCAGGTTAATAGCCTGACCCGCATTCAACTCCGGATTGCTTCCCGATAACACAACGCCGAGGCTTAGTTCTCCTGCCTCATCTAATTCGAGGGTCGTATCGAGCGTAGTGAACTGGTAGTTGGCAAGCGCTTCGTTGACGAGCTGTATGCTTTGATTACCGCTGGTGATTCCGCCTAAAGGCGTGTAACGGATACTGCCTCCAGGTTTCAACGCCGAAATTAACCCCTCGCTGACCGTCACTGTGCTGCCATTTTCATCTTGTTTGAGACTGAGCGGCAAATAGCCGCTTATTGATCCTTGCACGACAACCTCAGGATAATTGGCGAGGCTGACTATTGAGCCGAGATCTATGCCGCTAAGGACGACATCTATCGCCTGTTCTTGATAAAGGTTTTGCGATGAACCGGCCAGTGTAAAAGTGGGAATCGTAATCTCGCCGCCAAGAAAATCCGCGCGGATAGCCTTGACCGTGAAATTATAACTACTCGGATCGAGAGCGAAGAGGTAGTCCAACCGAATGTTGTCGAACTGAAATCCCGAGTCGATGTTTGCGACTGAAAAGGCGGTCGGCTGCGCAGTAAAAAGGGTGAATTCTTGTTCTTGAGAGTAGGCCAGTTCGGCGAAAATTTCCGTACTCGCACCAACGAAAAGTGTCTCTCCCGCGAAACCGCTTACCGCATTAATTTTTGCGACCAAAGGGCCACCCAGAACCCATGCGTTACTTTGCTGACGACTCCAGCCAAGGTCTATACGCATCTCCAGTTTGCCCGCCACAAGGTCAGCTTTGCCAACAAGTGTTTGGAGGTCGGGAGGGTTAACCCATGCCGAAAGCGGTGATTTCAGAGAAAACCCAGCTGGTTCAATACGCAGATCAAGGCTGCCGGTGTCGCGCGCGAAACTGTGAGCGATTGAGGCGCCAGCGAAAGGCTTGCCGGCGATACTAAGCTCAGCAACTGCAGTGGCGTCGAGTGTGTCGGCATCGATTGAGGCGCTCAGCCGCGGGCTGTTGAGCTCGACGCCTGCGAGATTAAACGTTGCTTCAGTACTGTCGATTTTCCCGCGAATCGAACTGACGCGACCAAGGTGAGCCATAAGGTCACGCAGCTCAAACACCAGCTCTCCCGACGAAGATTGCGTCTGCCATGGTCCGAGCCGGAGAGTCGAAAGTGGCGAGGATAAATCGATCTCTCCCGCTTGATAGGCAAATTTCAGCGGCAGCTCAACTAACAGCATTTTTAGTTGCAGGAGGGTTCGAGGGCTTTGTACAGTATTGACATCAGCCTCAGCCAGAATCTCGGACTCCGCACTCATCGGTATGCTAAACCACGCGCTCCCACTGGGTTCGGCAAGCATTGTGAGGGTGAGTTCACCTGCGCAGCGCTCGAGTCTTGTACAAGTTACGTCTGCGTTGCTCACTGTGACCCTACTAACCGCATCCTTAAGAAGCGCTGTGCTTACCTCAAGTGTCGACGGAGTAATCCTTAGGGCTAGCTGCTCGCCTTCAGCCTCGATTGCTAGGGTGATTTTCTCGTTGGGAACACGGACAGTCATTTCGTCGTTAGAGCCAACGATCTGCTGAATTAAAGCGGATAAATCAACAAGAGATGCGAAACCGGTATCCGCTTCGATACTGAGCGCAAAAGCATCCTTCTCTGCCGTCCCACTAACAATAGCCTCGTCTCCATCGAGGGCAAGCTTGGCAGAAAACGTCATCCTATCTTGCTCGGGTAAAGCAAGCGCCGCGGTCAACGATAGGGGACCGGCCTCTGAGTTGAGCGCATTCTCAGCGATCTCGGCGACCAAATCGATATCCATGCCCCCGTCAGGCAGTTTGAATACATTGAGCTCGGCCCTTATCTGAGGGGCGAGTGAGTCGTCGGCTCCAAGGGTCAGCAGCATCGACTTAATCGACAGTGAATTGACTGGAAATGATAGCAGCTGCTGTTGCAATAAAAATAGCGGCGCGAGCTGCGCGGATACAGACGGTTGTAGCAGGCTTTCGGTCTCTGATGCCTTTGCTGGTGCTCTGATCTTCGCTTCGGCTATGGCGATTGAATCAAGTCGTCCGGCAACCAAGTCGCGTAAACCGAAAGCAATTTCAGTGTCTATTATCTCGAACGAATCGCCTTCGTAGACGCCACTGGCTGTCTCGATTGAAAGCGTAAAGACTCTTCTTCCTTTATGACGTTTTGCGCGTACGGGGGCATCGATCACCAGCTTTTGGAGTACTATACCCTGCGACAACGCAATGTTTTTCGCCAGTGGATTGATTATCATTGCAGGGGCCGCAAGCAGTAGGGCGCAGCCGCCAATCACCGCGGCTAGCACGCTTGCCGCTGCGATGAGGAGCGGTTTCTTTAAGGCTCGTAGCGTTATAGACATAGTCTCGATTCGTTAAAAGGGGGCTGACGCAACTGTGACTGCAAATCGCACAAATCGCACAAATAGTGCAAACCTTTAATTCATCATCATGGCCCCAAACACTAGTTTAACTTTTATTGAGATCAGGCGAGGGTAAATTATGGAAAATTTCACTCCTTTGAGCGCGCTTATCGGCGGCTCTTTTATAGGTCTTTCGGCAGTGATTATGCTGGCAGGTAATGGAAGAATAGCCGGCATAAGCGGCATCTTAGGCGGCGCAATATCCTCGCGCGGCGAGGAGAGGCGTTGGCGAGTTTTATTTCTCGCCGGTCTCCTGCTCGCAACGCTGCTCTATCAGTTTATCTCAAGCTCGCCGATTACAATCGAGACCCAAGCTAGCCCCGAGTTCCTCGTCGTTGCTGGGCTTTTGGTTGGCTTTGGCACGAGGCTTGGAAGCGGCTGTACCAGTGGTCATGGTATCTGCGGGATTGCCCGCTTTTCAAAGCGTTCGTTCGCTGCCACTGCGACGTTCATGTTATTCGGTTTCATCACGGTCTATGTTACCCGTCATCTGATGGAGATAGGAATATGAGTATCGCGACGGATCAGACAAACCATGAGAGCACGTTTGCCCATTCGACAGTTGCACTGCTATCAGGGCTGCTTTTCGGGCTAGGGCTTATCATTTCGGGTATGGTCAATCCTGGCAAGGTAATCGGCTTCTTGGATCTCGCGGGAGACTGGGATCCGAGTCTACTCTTCGTCATGGGCGGGGGTGTTGCTGTCACTACGGCGACTTTTTGGCTGGTCTTGCGTCGTGAGCGACCGCTCTTCGAGAAGAAATTCTTTTTGCCTACCAAAGCTGACCTAGATGGCCGCTTGCTGATAGGTGCGGCGCTATTCGGTATCGGTTGGGGAGTTGGCGGCCTCTGCCCCGGTCCCGCGATCACGGCGCTGGCGACGCTTGACCCCTCGGTAGTGCTTTTCGTCGGCGCGATGCTTTTAGGGATGGTGTTGCAAAATCTTGTCGCTGAGTGACACCGCGCGTAAGCCCGACAGGGGCTGCATTTTTCGATCAATTGGGAATGATTGGGTACTGACCTTCGCCGTCTTCTGTGCGCGTTCTCCGATTAGAGAGGCGCACAGAACAGAGGAATGGCTGACGCTTTGTCGCGAGCTTGAGGTTACTGTCCGCTGGTCATTATCATCGCGTGCTGCATGTTCATTGCCTCGCGTGAACGATTGCGTTCAGACTGTGAAAGCTCGCCAACGGCAGGGCCGCCTTGATTGTAAATGCCTCCACGCAGTGCGAATAACAGGTATTCCTCGGGCAAAACAATGTCCGCTTCGCTATCGGTGAATCGGGCAACGGCAGCGTCGATTAACTCCGCGCGATTATCGAGATTGGGGTAAGACATGATGTCGGCGACAAGCGTCTCTAACACATTGAGGTTGTCCAGTATGATTGTTGCCTCTGGCGACTGACTGTAGAGGTCTGGTGCAATAGCAGCAGCCATAGGAAGCTCAGTCGGTGCGGGGTACATACTCATACCACCAGCTGATCCGATCTTATTTTCGAAGCGCTCCATCGCAACGTCCATACCACCGCTAAACTGGTCGTCGACATTGTCGCGGATAATCGCTTCGAGTGAGGCAAGTTGCAGCCACTGCTGGGTCCAAAGGAATCCGCTTAGACGGGGATATGCTGTTTTGAATGCATTTGCCTGCGGATGCGTCACAAGCAGTGTGGTGTCTTTGGGAGTTACTGCAACCGAATGACGCGTATCAGACTTATAATCGCTGATTGCGGCTTCGACAGCAGCGCTTTTATCGGTGATAGAGTCATCAGCATAAATATTGAAAAGGCTATTCTCAAACGAACGTCCAAGCTTAAACACTTGCGAGGTCTGACGATTCAGCGCGCCGCTATCATCAAATGCGGCGGCAGCTTGTTCGTCTGAATGCTTCTCACGCATTAGATTACGAAGATTAATGCGCGCCTCAACCTCGAGATCTCCGTAGGGGGTACCCATGCTCATACCCATATGCATGTTGTCGCCATGACCCATGCCCTGAGCCATCATCTCTTTCATAGTCAAGTTGGCTATCATGGTGAGATGCTCTTCGAGCATGTCGCGGGCTTCCTTGGCGTAGGCGTTTTCATTGATTTTATTAATTTCGGCGAAGGTCTGTGCATGAGTCACGTCGAATGCGTTAAAAAGATCAGCTAGTTCTGGGTAAGCATCACGCGTGGCAGCGCCGGGCTGCGCGCTGGCTGCGCTCGCGGCCATCGCAAACGCAAGTGCGCTAATGTGCTTTAGTGCTGAATGGCTGAAGGTGAATGTCGTCTTTGTCATGAGCCGCGTCTCCGCTGGTCTGAAATTCGAATAATCAATTATGAAATTCTGCCAAAAAGGCGTCTTTGCCTAGCTGACATGCTTCGCTTAAAAGGATCATAGTATAGACCTATCGCGCCTTCTCGCCAATGTAGGCTGCTGCGGCACAGTGCCGCAGGTCGAGTATGCGTGTGATAAATTGTTACTTGAGAAGCGCAGCCATCAGGATGTTAGAGCAGGTCGCTACCCGATGGCTTGCTGTTTTAACGCTGGAACAGGTAGCTGAATTTAACAAAGAACTGCTCGCCGTCTTTGCGAAGGTCATTCGCTATAACCAGTTCACGTTCACCTTCCATATCAACAATGTCGAAATTGCTCTGATTGGTGTTGTAACCGATGAAAAGTGCCGACCAAGGGTTGATTACATAGCGTAATAACAGGTCGAAGTTCAGGTTCTCATCGTCGACTAAGCGGGTCGCAGGGCCCGCTGCAGTCTCGTCATATTGTGCGATGAATCGGAGAGACCATTCTTTTGTAAACTGATAATTCCAATTGCTGCGTGCGATGCGGTTAGTGAAAACTTTGGCGCCGCCTTTAGTCTCAAGCTCAGTGTTGAGATAGGTGTTGAGGACTCGCAAACGATTGATAGGGCGCCACAGCGCATCGATACTTACTCGAGAGCTATTAACGACTCCAGGCAGTGTGCCTCGTACAGGAACGACGTTGAGGCTCGTACCCGATCGATAGCTAGCTTTAAACTCTAGGCTGTTTAGCGTGTTATTTTTTACGCTCACAGTCCAGTCTTCGTAGTTGTAGTCTCTGTTACTTGCAAGACCGGGGAAATCTTGTGGCCTCAATACTTCGTCATACTCTGTGTATCCGGCATTAAAACTTGTCGTATCGTAATTAAATCCGATGCTTGGTCCTAGCTGAGAAAACAGTTTCGTTCCCTCGTTGTCTTCGAGATAAACGCCGAAAATAGTCGTATTCCAAGAATTGAGCGACGTGCCCTCCGGGAAGAAGTTGAGTGCGACACGCTGATGAATGCCGTCGGTGTCCGCCTTGAAGAAGCGGTTCTGAAAACCAAGCTCAGTGCGGAAATCTTTTGAGGTCGCAATATAGTGTGTATGGTTTTGCACAGTGCGACCAACGCGATTCACCTGAATGTTGCGCTGGTATCCGCTGGTTGTTTCACCGCCGTTTACCGGCTCGCTTTCGGTCGCGACGACTTGCATCTGCGTAAGCCAGTTGTTGTTGATGCGGAAACGTCCGTCTACGCTCGCCACACGATTGTAACCGTCGCCTAGCTCACGATCAGTGACCAGAAAGCCCACTCGGTCTTGCGTCGAAATATCTTTGAATCCACGTAGTATCGCGATCGTCGCTTTTTCGCCATTGAGAGGATCGTTCTCGCTACGGTTTAGACCCGGTGCTATATCGTTGATTAGAATGGTGCCAAAACCGTAATCGCCTGATTTACCCGTAAAACGCACGCCGCCATCGGGGTCGACTATGCGACGGGTGAAGACAAGGTTCGAGTCGGTTGCAAAGAAATCGGCGTTCTCAACGAAAAAGGGCCTGCGCTCGGGAAATTGGACCTCGAAGCGTTCGTTGACGGTGACCTGTGGCTGGTCCGATTCGACCTGACTGAAATCTGGATTTAGCGTTATGTCCAAAACCATCGAATCGTTGAAGATAAACTTGGCATCGACACCAACATCTTGCTCCGAAGCGCGTTTGAACGCAGGGCCTCCGGCGGCGTTAGGCTTAAGTGAATCGACTTCGCGTGCGAACAAAAAAGGCACGATCTGCGAATTATTGCCCGGTGAAACATTGCGGATACCAGTGAGTGGTGCAGTCTGGTTAAGGCGGCCTTCGATGTCGATGAGATAGGGCGGCCAGTAAGATTCTTCACTTAGTCGAGGAATAATGCGGCCAAACTGAATGCGCCACAGCTGTTCGGGACGATCAAGAAAGCGCAGGCTACGTAGTGGAATTGCCATTTTCACCATATAGCCTTGATCGGTAACCTGACCATCGCTTTCCCACACGGTTTCGAGCGTCGTGTCGAACCCTGCACGCATTGAAGAGCCTTCGGTCCAACGCGCATCCCATTGCATGCCAAGGGGAGTTGAGCGGAAAGCGAACGCGGCGCGCTGATCGTTGAACGTATCGATTACCATCTCGACGATATCGTCACCATCGATGTTTTCGCGTGAGGATAGGTTCGCGCGAATCTGGCTTGGGTTGTCGTCGAAGGCAAGGAATATGACGTGCAGCTGTTCTTCATCGTAGCCAATATAGACTTCGGTGCGCTGAGAGGCTGCGTCGCCATCGTCTGGCAGGCGCTGGGTGAAGTCGTCAACCTTAGTCATCGAGCGCGCAAGTGCAGTGCTAGGTGACATTTCGGAGAAATCCTCGAACGAAGGCTCTGCGCTGATGCGTGAGACATCGATTCCAACTTGCGCAGTGGCGATTGCAGAGGATAGGCAAAGGAAGGCGACTAAGGCGCGCAGAAAATTTGGCATAGACAATGCTCGCGCAGCGAGCAGCGCTAGGGACTTAGGCATGGGTTCTCTCTCAGAGTTGAGGTTTTATTTTATTTTGTTAGCTTTCGACGGGCCGCAAGTTTACTGAGTTTGCGTATCCCTGTGAAGCGAGCGAGATCAATGTTTGATGCTTCTCGCGCACCCGGGTGTCAGTGTGACGCGCTCATGTCAATGAATCCCCCTGCGTTGGGCATTTTTAGCGATAGCAGGGTGTCTGCGTTGATTATTTTATA
>ENA-UZXB01000441-UZXB01000441.1-metagenome-genome-assembly--contig:-Day-2-1m-contig-441_pt1 | contig 11144 bp, 13 predicted proteins | sample MGYA00260339_ERZ794899 | MGnify/ENA metagenome assembly ERZ794899 | reverse complement strand
ATCGTCTCCGAACTCCCATATCATTTGATCGAAATCTAAATTGTCTTTAATGTAGTTGTACATTTCAGCGTTAGTTTTGTGCCCAAAAGTATCATCTATATCCATAGCTCTTCCCTCACAGTGTTGTGACTTAGAACTTCCTCCTATCGCTTTATTTAAATCAGCGCTTCTAAAAAACGAATTAATTCTTATTGGTCCTCCAACCCATTTTCTAAGAGGCTCAAATATGTTTTCGGCTATTACTTGCATGTTGGACATTTGATAATCACTAGGCGTGTTATTTATATCTAACCTTAATGCTGTCGAACTACGAACACTTTCTTTGTAAGATATGTGTTTACTTACCATTTTTATCTTTATTCATTAAGTACCATCTTTGTAGAGTGTATCCTATTGAAACGCTTAAAAGTACTATTTTTAAAGCTGCATCTATATTTGTAAAGCTTAGCATGAAACTACTTCCATTTAGGGCATATATTTTTATATCGGTAAAATTCATCGGGTATATATTTTACAAAGAACTTAATTTTGATATAATTTCTTCTTTAACATTATCTTTAACCCCATTAACAGAAATTTGTCTTTGATCATTAGAACCAAACATATCTAATGCTTTTTCTTGAGTAGAAGGAGAAAAAACGGGTTTAGAAGATGCTGCGTTGTAAGATTCAGACATAGAGATATTAGGTACGTTAGAGTTTACAAGAGGAGCTTGTAACGGCTGCGTTAAACCAGTGTTTATTTCGTTTAATTCGTTTTGGTTTTTTTCTTTACCAATCATAATTTTTATTTTTTATTTATAACTTTATCTATTGCGCTAGCTAAACTTTCTTGCTTCTGCGTATAACGCCCTCTATTTAAACTAACAGTTCCACCGCCTTTAAACATAACTGTAGAACCTAAACTATTTTTTCTAGGATATACCGCTATTGCATTAGGGTAAGATTTTTGTATGTTTTTTAAAGAGTAAGGGTTGTTATCGTCTTTTTTCTTTTTCTTTTTTGGATCTGGCATAACTATCTGTTTTTATCTTTATTAACGTTGTTTATTGCTGTTTGTAAAACTTTATCTGTGTATGTTTTACCTCTCATAATACTGTTTCTTTTTTCGCTAGTTGGAATATCTTCTTCACCTAACATTATTCGATACATTCGGCTTATTAGCTGTTTACACTTAAAGGATACTTTGTATATATGATATTTCTGAGTGGTTCTATTGCGTTTTCTCCACACAACAATCCAACCTTCTTTTAGTAACCTATTCCATCGTCTATTATCCCAGCTATAAGCGTATGTACCTATTTCAAAATCGTGTTTAGTAAAATAATCCATGCAATCAAAGTAAATAAGTAGTTCAAGATCTGCATCGTTTAAACCATTATTTCTACATGCCCATCTACGTATTACACGGTAATGTTTTAATAAATTTAATTCTTTTATGTCTTTAGCGTTAACTCGCATTACAATACAACAACTACGTCTTGATTTTTTATAACGTGTAGCTTTTCGTTTTCTATTTCTATTCCGTGTCCAGCATTCCTGTCGAAATAGATTGTATCGTTTTTATCAACACCTACAACTTCTTCACCAATCGATACAATAGTAGCCTTGCGGTATCTTATATCTTCTCTACTTTTTTCATTAAGAATCAAACCGCCTTTTGTTTTAGTGGTTGACTCTTTAATGATTTTTATTATTAAGTTTCTACCTATTGCTTTCATCTTCTACTCTTAAGTTATTGATTACACAATCGGTTGATAATATTGTAGTAGCAACTGATGCTGCATTTTTTAAAGCACTTTTAGTAACTAATAAAGGATCTATAATACCTTTTTTAATCATGCTTACATTTTTACCAGTTACCACATCTATCCCCTTACCTTTGCCTTGCGGATATACTTCATCCAATCCAGCATTCTTTAATATAGTTAAGTAAGGAGCTTTAATAGCTTCTAGTAATACTTTTTCATTTTCGTTCGATGCTTTTACTAATGTAGCTGCATTTAACAAAGCAATTCCTCCGCCTGGTACAATACCTTCTTTTATAGCTGCTTTTGTAGCACACATTGCATCTTCTACTCTATCTTGCTTTTCTTTAAGCTCAACCTCAGAACTTGCACCTACTTTTATAACTGCTACTTTACAAGAAAGTAAACCTAATCTTTTTTCTAATCTATTTATGTGACCTGGTAGAACTTCATTCTCTAGTTCAACTTTAATTTCATTTATTACTTCTTGAACCTCTTTAGAAGTATTTTCTACTTGTATAATAGTCTCCTCACTGTTTGTAATGGACTTTAAACAAGTTCCAAGCAATTCTACCTCTATCATATCCAAGTCGTCTCCAAGGTCTTCGTTTACGACCGTAGCGCCTGTTAACAAGGCTAAGTCTTGAAGCTTTTGTTTTCTATATATTCCGAAATCAGGTGTATCTATAATATTAACCTTAATATTACCTTTCATTTTATTCATAGCCAATGCAGATACCACTTGCTCATCTGCTTCACCTATAATTAGTAAAGGTTTGTTATTTTTTATAACGTATTCTAATACGCTTTGTATTTTACGTATGTTTTCTATTTTGTTTTCAACTAGTAAAACCAATGGGTTATCTAACACTGCTTCTTTTTTACTTTCATCTGTTATAAAGTGAAAGTTTTTTAAAGGTTTGTCAATCGCGGCTCCGTTTATTACTTCGTAGCTTGTATTGCTGTCATTTGACACTTCCATTGTTACAACACCGTTTTTACCAACTTCTTTAAAAGCTTCGGCAATAACATTACCTAAATCCTTATCGTTGTTAGCTGATATGGTTGCAACATTGTTAATCATATCACCTTCTACAGGCACCGCTAGTTTCTCTAGGTACTTAATTACTTTTTTAGTAGCTTCTTCAATACCTTTTTTCATTTCTCGCGATCCACTACTATTTGTAGCATACGCTTTTGAAAGAATTGAGTGTGCTAAGACTGTAGCTGTTGTTGTTCCATCTCCAGCTTCTTTAACAGTTTGCCTAGCAGCTTCCTTTAGAAGTGTTGCACCCATATTTTCAATAGGATCTCTCAGTGTTATTGAATTTGCTACAGTTACACCATCTTTAGTAATAACTGGTTTACCAAACTCGTTTTCAAGCATAACGCACTTTCCACTTGCTCCTAATGTGGAGCTTACAGCTTTTGTTAGTTTGTCAATACCTTTAAACACATTATTTTTTGCCTCGTCGCCGAAGCTGAGGTTTTTTACAATTGCGTTACTCATTTTATTTAATTAAATTTAATTTTTAATACTATGGTAGTATTATCACACGTTTGCAACGTAAATTACTTTTATTACTCTTCTTGTGGCTCAGAGCTTGCGGTTTGCCAAGTAAAATACAAGTCTTCATTTACAGGTGTAATTTGCGACTGTATGTCCGCAGCAATGCTAGCTTGCATTTGCTCTACGTCTAAAGAATCTTCTAACCATCCGATAACAACAGCTTCAAAAGCTTCAGTGTTTTCGTAAGGTGTAAAAGGCTCACCTTCTACATACGTATAGCTTTGTGTTCCAATATTAGTTGATGAATAAGTTTTACCATTAGACTCTTCAGAGCCAGTGTATCTGTAATGCACTGTGTAAATTACGTTTTCTTCACCTTCTGCTTGAATGTGAGCGTTCATTGCTGGGATGTCCCATTTGTAAGTAATTGCCATTTTTTAATTGTTTTCTAATGTTTGTATTCTTGTTTCTAATTGTTCTATTTTTAATATAGCTTCTTGTAAAGCAGCCGTCAGTAAAGGTACTACCTTGGCTTGATCTACACCTTGGTAGTCAAGAGTCCCATCTTCTCTAACTGCGTCTTTTTTTCCGGTAACGGCTTCAGGAATAACTTCAGCTAATTCGTGAGCTAAGAATCCGTCGACTTTTTCTTCGTCTAAGCTATCTTTCCAGTTAAACCTATGTACGTTTATTTGTTTTATTCTTTCTATAGCTTCTTCTAAATCTACTACATTGGTTTTTAATCTATAATCAGAGTTTACGTTAAATGCTGAAGCATATACAGGTTGATAAGAATATCCATTAACACCTCCTACGTAAAGAGAAGTCGAGGTATTCATAGCGCCGTAGAAAGGCCTTATTCTAATATACCCATAGCCACCGGTGTCAATTTGTAATCCATCGCTGCCAGCTTGTATTCTTCCATCGACATCTAAGGCATGAGCAGGACTAGTCGTACCGATACCTACCTTACCGTCTGAAGCAATACGCATACGTTCTGAAGGAGATGTGCCACTAGAAGTGTAAAGTTGAATAGCAGAAGCTGCGTTACCTCGAGAAGAAATATCTAAATTACCACTACTATCTGCGTATATTTGTGCAGCTGTTATTGCTGACGGGGAACTTGTAAACGAGTAGCCTAGCTTTAACCTAGTTAAAGTTTGCGAATCAACGCTAATATAACCTGCTGAACCATTAGAACCGGTATCTACTGATAGCTTTTCATTAGGACTAGTTGTCCCGATCCCTACTTTACCTGCGTTTGTAACTACTAAATGGTTGTTACCTGTACTACTACCTACTCTCAATGCCGAGTAAGAATTGCTAGTTCCGTTAACATCTATTAAAGCACCTGAAACGTTTGAGTATGTTTGTCCGCTACTTCCATTTACTACATGCAGTTTAGCGTTAAGGCTAGTCGTCCCGATACCTAATCCGCCACCGTTAAAATAACTATCACCGTTCGCTTTTATTATAGTTTTTATAGTGTTTGTGTTGTCATATACCCCAAAATAATAACTATCTCTATGAAATATAAACCTGTTATCTGAACCTGTTGTGCTTCTTGTTATGTATAAATTAGAATTAGTTGCAGTTGTAGAATCGCCATTTGATAAACTCCACTCACCACCATTAGTTGCTAAACTTAAACCAGCATATCTATGTGTACTATTGCTATCTGTTAATTTTAATATAGGATTGTCTGAACTAACGTGTAATACTGCTGAAGGATTAGTAGTTCCAATACCTACGTTACCGTTATCTTTTTTAATATACATCTTAGTAGACCCTTCGGTTCTAAGCTGTAAATCTTCGTTGTAAGAACCAATTAATCCAGTATCTACTCGAACTTCTTTATTTATATATATTTTTGTTGCGTTTGTGTTGAAATAACCCCAGGAGGAGTTAGCATTTAGGTTAGCATAGTACGTGTTTGAAGAATCGTATGCTCTTACTTCTCCTGTTACGTGCAACTTGACTGCCGGACTATCCGTTCCAATACCTACGTTACCACCATCTTCAATACGCATTCTTTCAACAGTAGTATTTGTCGAAGTGTCACCTTTGGTTTCAAATGCTAAATGCCCTTTACTGTTGCTGCCTGTTCTTATGAATTTAATTCTAGAGCCAACATAATACGAATCACCACCAGCACTTGCTAACGCTATCGAAGTAGATGAACCATCAGTACCGGCTTTCCTTAAGTATAGAGCATCTATATTTTCAACAGCAGTAGAAGAATTATACGAGCCTAGTCCTGTAAATCCAACCATACCTGATCCGAATCCAGTGGTTCCACCAACAATAGCACCTAGGGTATGTAATTTTACTGCCGGACTAGTCGTTCCGATACCAACGTAACCGGTTGAGGTAATACGCATATTTTCGTTAGCTCCTGACTGGAAATAATGTGTATTTGCATTATACGCCGCACCGCTCCAAGGCTTTGTTACATTACCTATGTATAAAGTTTGACTATTACCACTTGTGGGTCTAATATAGGATGCTGATCTAGACATATATAATCCATATCCATGTATTCTAGTAGATGTCCCGTCAGAATGATAAACAGCTAAGCTTTCGTCTACAGTACCATCACCTACCGATAGTGTGTTACCAGGAGAAACTGTGTTTATACCTACTCTATTATTAGCTGCATTTACATACAAAACACTGGTATCTACTGCGACTGTATTTAAAAATTTAATTGCCATTTAATTGGATTTAATTATTATTATCCTATTTTCTGTACTAGTACTCTAATTGAATTAGTAGGTGTTGCTGAAAATGTTATTGTAGCCTGGGTAGCAGAACCTCTTACAACGTCAGCATACACCGTTTCATTTGTTGTAACATCATATAGCTGAATAACAACATCACTAGAATTAAGATTATGTGTTATAGTAGCTGTATCTGTTATTGTTACAGCGTAGGTTGACTTAGAAGCTACAAGACTTAATATTTCTTGTAATTCAATTTTTTCGTTAGCGTCAGAAGTGTCAGCGTTAAATATTGGTATTTCCAAACTGCTTAAGTCAGCAGCATTTAAATTACTTGAATTAGGCAAGTTAGTTATATCTAACCCTACCGTTGCAGTACCTGAAGCGTATGATAATGATAACCCGTCTTTATCGCCTGCGGTATTTACATTTACATTCCCAATACCTACTTGCGACGCACTAGCTAAGTCAATGTTGTTCTGTACAGTTGTCCAATTAGCTAACGCTGTCGGTGCGTCCTGCTCCGCAACAAGCACATCTCCTGCTCTAACTTGCTCTGTAAAGAAAGTACCATCAGCTGTAACCGTGTATGTCCAACCTTTTTTAATACTTGCGCTAGGGCTAGAGTCTAAATCAGGAGTATTAGTTGCGGCATTATATCCGCCTTGGTACACAAGACCTCCAACTGTAGCTGCATCAACGTACGCTTTAGTAGCAGCATCTTGAGCAGATGTTGGATCAGCGAGATTAGCAATCTCATTGTTGTTCATGTTAAATGGGGAAGAAAACTGATTTTCACCTCCTGTTGAGGTTTGAACAATCTCACCATTTACTTCAAGATTTCCTGCAACAGTAACGTCATTCGGTAAACCAACTCTAAGTTCACTACCGCTTATTCTTGTTACTTCGATTTCATTGCTAGTTCCTGATATCGTTACGTTATCAGGTGACGCGTCGTTTGAAGATAAAGTTATAGCTGTACCTGTCGAGGCAGTTGCTAAGTCATAAGTTGAATTAGTGTCTACTGGCGTGGCCCAAGTATTATCGCCTCTTAAGAATGTACCAGAGTTTCCGGTCCCCGAAGCAGAAAGATCTGCTGTTACTGTAACTGCTCCAGATGTTGCTGAGTTAGGGGTTAAGTTAATATAAGTACCATCTGTTGTAGTAAGAGTTTCTACTCCGCCGCCTACTTCTTCCCATGAAGTACCATTATATTGTTTTAATATGTGGTTTGTAGTATCAAAGTACAATTGACCTTCTGCAGGAGAGGCCCCTGCTGACGCATCATTTGGCTGATTTTCTATTACTGCTTGCTGCAGCTCATTCTTATTAAGAGAAATACTGTTTAAATAATTAATTGCCATTTTTTTTTAGTTTAAGTGCGCTTTGCCTGAAAAGCCTGCTGAAAAAGTTATTGTTAAATTGTTTTTATCTATATATGCCGTTTCTCCGTACATTAAAACATTGTTGTTATTTACAACTGATACTGACGGAAATTTATTTAAGTTATGTTGTATATTCCAAGTAGTAGAAGGGGCCCCTTGAGTAAAAGTAAAAGTTTTATCTCCAAGAGTAAAGTTAACTATATCATAAAAGTCATCAATTATTACGCTACCATTACCTCCTAAAAAAGATAAAGTAAGATCATAGTATTGATTGTTGGTTGAATCCACAGCGTATGTATCGATAGTATAGTGTCCAAAACTTTCTGGATCATTTTGATTAACTATTAGTATTTCTTGACCTACAAGAAACTCTAAATAAGCCACAACTGGCTTTTTAGTTAAATTATCTTTAGATATTTTAAATCCTGTTATTACTGAAAACGACGTCCCATTGTTTGGGGTTAAAGCCATAGTTCCTTGTCCCCCAAAAGGGTTATCTACAAACTTATAAGCAATCTGACCCGCTATAGAAACTTTACCATTAGTATTTAAATAATTAGCAACAGCTTGTGCGGTATACTGCTTTGTACGCTTTGTAGCGAAGTCTGTTCCTACCCAAGCATCTTTATCTCGAATATCTACGTCTTGTGGATAAGAATTAATTATTGGCATTTACCGATGTTTTTATTATTGTCTATTTTTTATACTGCAGAAACACTTAACGTTCCTCCGTTTGCTACTGTTACTCTGTATCTTGTGCCATCTGGAGATCTTAATATTAAACCACTGGCTGAATTATCTATTTCAATATCACCTCCATCTACCTCTAACTTACTACTAGGGGTAGACGTTCCAATACCCATTTTTTGCCCACTAAATATAAGATCACCAGAGTTAGCACCTACGTCATTAATAACTAAGTCGTTGCCAGATGCATTGATTTGCCAAGCAGGAATACTACCAGAGCCTCCAAAATAAAGAGGATTTGTACCATCTATTTTTACACTACCATTAACATTTAGTTTAGCGTTCACAGTAGTAGTTCCAATACCTACATTACCACTAGATTTTATGGTTACTGCAGCGCCGCTGTTATTTTGAAAAACTATATCAGCGTCATTGTATTGCTTTAAAGTTACTCGATTGTCAGAGCCTGAGTTAGATCCTAATACCCATTGGTTACTATTGTCTGATTTTTTAGCGTGTATATAATTTCCTCCAAAAGCAGTGCTAGAAGAGTTCAAATGTAAAGAAGCACTTGTGCCGGTATTGTATACGCTAATATCTCCACTCTCTAACTGCCCAAGCATTTTTGACTTTACACTAGTGTCTTCAGAGTATATACTCCACTTATTAGTCGCCGAAACGTTATCTTCAATTTTTAATCCGTAAAAATTAGTTATCGCACCGCCTGATCTAGCTGGTGCTTTGATATTTGTTCCTATAAAGTTAGTGATAGACCCGTTGAATAAAGTAGGGTTTTCAACCGTAACACCAACATAATTAGTAGCACTACTAGAATTCGTGAAGTCTAAACCACCTATATATAGTCCTTCAAAATCAGTTAAATTTGCTGCATCTAAACTATGTCTTCCCTGAAGCATTGTTACATGCCCATACGTTCCGTTAGTAGATTGCGATTTTAAATCTATACCAGCATAAGACACAGTGTTGTTCCCAGGAGCAGTTATTATAGTGTTATCTCTATATCCTCTCGCATTAACTGTAAGCCCACTTAAAGTTCTGCTTACGCCATAAGCCCCGGTATTAGTGTCAGCTGCGTTATATGTAGATGTAACATTACCGTTAAGATTTAAGCCGCCTTCAACACTTATTTTATCTCCATTAGTATTTTGAGTAATAATAGAATCACCTACCGTGGTTGTGGTTGTAAATACAGGTATTTTACCTACTGTACCGTTTATATTATCAGGTACTTCTATCAAATCAATTATAGACTGTACTGTGAAGTTTAAAGTTTTATTTGGTTCAAAAGCCTCTCCTTCTACCGGTGTCTTTGTACCCACTAGTAAGTCACCAACCGCGGGGCTTCCAATGGGATATGTATATACTATTGCCATGTTTTATTTTTTATTTGTTTTTTTCTTTTTCTTACGATCACCGTTTTTAAACGTATCTCTGTTACTTGCTATGGAAACTCTTTTAGTATTACCTACTTGACCATTAACATGGTGTATATCCGATGTGCTGTTTTGTCCTATCTTTTGATTCTCGGCTTTCTTAGCTTTTCTGTTGAACTTAGCCGTGGATTTACCATTCCAAGCTAAACCTTTTGCATAAGCAATATCTCTCGCTTTTTTCTTAGCGGCAGCCTGTGGCGATAGTTTTTGTTTTCCCATACCTTATATACTCACGCGCGATACTGTTTATTTACATGCTCCCATAATGCGACGTTAGCCTCTTACTATTATATATAACTACCTATTGTCGCACTACGGATCTTTAGAATTTTTTTGTAAAAAATTTTTTGTTAGATATAGGGAACTATGGGGTTATATATCGTTTTACGACCGCATAGAAAAATAATAAACGCTTTTGTTTTACCCCAGGGCCCCCCTTTTTTTACGTTTTTCCCGAAATGTTTTTGCCTTTTTACGTGGCGCGGTACGGCTTGATCTACTCGCTACGGCTACTACTATCAGACCTCCCCTGACGGAATCTGCGCTTACGCTTTGCGCTTATGCTCGGGCTTGCTCGATCGTGGTGAAGCCGCGTTTGGCGTATAGCATTTTTGCGGTCTAAACACGAGGTACTTTCGATAATATAAGTGAATTTAAAATTAATAATAACTTAAATAAATAATAACTACAAACTAAATACGAAGTCAATTCGATAATATAAACGTAACAAAGTAAATNNAATGCAATCGCAAAAATGTCTAACGAAGAAAAAGCATTAATCTTCCCACCAATCACAAGAAAGAACTTTGTAGTAAGAAAGTCGTGGCTCGGACGAAATCAAATCATAACATTCGTCAACAACAAAAATCAAGTCGTAACATACAACCATGATACCATACTTGAAGCAATGTTACCTAAGCTAAGCATAATGCCTTGTTGGATCAAACGCGGATACTGGTCTCAATCAACTAATCTACCAACCAATGTTAGACATCTAGCCGAGATCATTGATCAAGAAGTTGAGGTAACTAAATAACCTCCCTTGATGGAAACGGATGCCCCTAACCGTTTTTACAAACTAAGTACGAAACATAAATGATAATATATATGAAAGTAATAAAAACAATAGTAAACGAACTGAAACAATATGCTAAGGCATTTCACTCAATAAACAAATAATTATGAACTACATTAAAAATTTAATTAACAACGAACTTGCAAACCTGGGTTCAAACGAAGAATACTGGGGTACAAGCAGAAACATTGAAAACGAAAACGAAATATATGATTTCTTTCTAAAGAATAATATAGTAACACAAGACTGGTTTGATGATAAATTGAACTATACTAACGAGGAAAGATTAGAAAGCTTATATCAGATGCTTTAGATCTAACTGAATAATGCGACAGTAGCCTACTATTAATAATATATAACAGGCTATTGTCACACTTTTACAAATACCCAGCCGTTGCCTAAATAAAGTAACGAATATGGAGCCTGATCTTGAAATATGATCGGAAGAGTAGACTCCGACCTACAACAAACTGTATAGCATTACCTAACTTACAGGAATTATTAGATTTTTTAGTAAAAATCACCGTTTTTTCATACGTTTTTACGTATAGCATTTACAAAGTGTA
>ENA-UZXB01004749-UZXB01004749.1-metagenome-genome-assembly--contig:-Day-2-1m-contig-4749_pt1 | contig 11149 bp, 6 predicted proteins | sample MGYA00260339_ERZ794899 | MGnify/ENA metagenome assembly ERZ794899 | reverse complement strand
TCTCTTCTAAAAATTTCTAATGTTGAATTCTCTAAATCTTTTGGACCAACAGCTATTCTGATTGGAACTCCTTTAATTTCATGCTCATTAAATTTGAATCCTGGCTTGTGAGTATCTCTTTTATCAAATAAAACAGAAATATTTTTGGATTTAAGTTTTTCGATTATCGGATTAACTTTTGAACAAATTAGATCAAATTGTTCATCAGATCTGTATATTGGAATAATAACAACTTGAACAGGGGCTAACTTTGGAGGCAGAACTAAACCGTTATCATCAGAGTGAGTCATAATTAAAGCCCCCATCAATCTTGTTGAAACTCCCCAGGAAGTAGCCCACACATAATCTAGAGAACCAGTTTTATTTGCAAATTTAACATCAAATGCTTTTGCGAAATTCTGACCTAAAAAATGAGAAGTTCCAGCCTGCAATGCTTTACCATCTTGCATTAAAGCTTCAATACAATAAGTTTCCTCTGCTCCAGCAAATCTTTCACTTTCTGATTTGAGTCCCTTGATTACAGGAATTCCCATAAAATTTTGAGCAAATTCAGCATAAATATTATTCATCAGTTTAGCTTCATCCAAAGCTTCTTGTTTTGTAGAATGAGCTGTATGACCTTCTTGCCATAAAAACTCAGCAGTTCTCAAAAATAATCGAGTTCTCATTTCCCATCTCACAACATTAGCCCACTGATTTATTAATATAGGTAAATCTCTGTATGATTGAATCCAATTTTTATAAGTGTTCCAAATAATTGCTTCGCTGGTTGGTCTTACAATTAATTCTTCTTCAAGCTTAGCTTTTTCATCGACAATTAATTTTCCAGGATTTTCATCATCATTTTTCAATCTGTAGTGAGTAACTACAGCACACTCTTTCGCAAATCCTTCAGCATTTTTTTCTTCAGCTTCAAATAAACTTTTCGGAACAAAAAGAGGAAAGTAGGCATTTTGATGACCAGTCTCTTTAAACATTTTATCGAGTTGGGCTTGCATTTTCTCCCAAATAGCATAACCATACGGTTTTATCACCATGCAACCTCTTACAGATGAGTTTTCAGCTAAATCAGCTTTAACTACTAACTCGTTGTACCATCTTGAATAATCTTCTTCTCTTCTAGTTAACTTTTTAGACATGAATTGTTATTGGCATAATTATTGATTAATTTTAAGTATTGCTAAATTAATTAAATTATAAATAAAATGAGATACTTAATAATATTACTTTTTACATTATCCTTAATTAGCTGTGGACCTTTAAATTCAATTAACTCAACTACAAATGACGGTATTTATGGAAGTAATGTTGAGGTTTCAAGTAATAATAGTGCTTTTTATAAAAATTATTTTGAGCAAAAATCAGATGAATTAGGTATTAATAGTTCTATAAATGATTCAGTTCTCACAGACATAAATTCTTATTCTTCTAATACAAATATTTCTTACACAAATAGTAATGGTTCTTGGGGAGATAATCCAACCTCAGTTAACATTATTTTTAGAGATCGTTATGTTTACAAACCTTACATGAATTATTATCCATACGGATATGATTGGTATGACAATTATATGTATGGCTATTGGAATAGATTGTACTCACCTTGGGGATTTAACTACCCAAGATATGGATATGGATATGGATATGGATATGGATATGGATATGGATATGGAATGTGGAATAACTGGTGGTATCCATACTACAACGGACCAGATTATAATGACCCTTATTATTATAGAAGTGATAATAGAGTTGCTTACATGAATGGTGCCAGAGGTTCTTTGTATTCAACTGATAAAAGAATTCTTGAAAATTCATCTAAGTCAAACTTTACAACAAATTATAACATTGGAAGGAACGATAGTAAAATAGAAAATTCTCAAACTGGAGAAAAAAAAGAAAAATTAGAACAAATAAAAAACAGAAATATAAATAGAGTTTATTATGCTCTCAAAAATAGTCAAGGCAGAGTAGGACCAGCTAGAGGATACCAAAACAGAGGTGAAGTTGAAAATTATGGTAATTCTGCATCCGATAACAAATCAAAATCTAATTTTCAACCAAGTAAATACGGATCCAATACAAGATCATATGATGTATCCAGATCTAGTAAAAGTTCTTTAAACAAAGGAAGAGTATATTCTAGACCGGAAAGCAGAAGTAATAATTCAAGCAATACAAGAAGTTATTCTAGACCTGAAAGTAATAGTAGTAAAGCTAGAAATTATTCAAGATCTAGTTCAAACACTTCATCTAGCTCAAGAAACTCTAGACCAACTTACACTCCACCATCTAGTTCATCGAGATCAAGTGTTGGTAATGTAAGTAGCGGTGGATCTTCTGGAAGATCAGGTAGTGTATCTAGGGGCAAAAGATAATACCTTAAATGTTACAAAGAAATTTTTCATTTTTTTTATTAATTTTTTCATTTTCGTTAAACTCGCAAAGTTTAAATGACTTTTTGAAAATATCTTTAGATAATCCAATTGGTTCCGCTAGGTTTGAATCAATGGGAGGTGCCTTTGGTGCCCTTGGTGGTGATTTGTCAGCAATTAACGTTAACCCTGCTGGTAGTGCTGTTTTTAACGATAATCAATATGAGATTACACTTTCTAACAGTAAAAAATCAACTAAATCGTATTTTTATTCTGATACATCTACAAAAAGTAAAAATAAATTTAGTGGTAATCAAGGTGGTGGAGTTTGGGTTTTTAAAAATTATGGAGGGGGAAATGTTAATAAAATATCTTTTAGTGTAAATGCACAAACTAATAATTCATATTATGATAATTTTGAAATAAAAGGCAGAAATCAATCTAATTCAATCGATAAATTTTTCCTTAATAACTCAGATGGAGTTACCATTTCAGACCTAAGTGTTGGTACAAATGAAACCACTTCAGAGGTGTATAAATTTCTCGGAGAGTATTATGGTTTTTCTGCTCAACAAGCATTTTTAGCTTACCAAGGATATTTAATTGACTTTGATGATTTAAATAATAATTTTTATTCTCTCGCACTTTACAACAGTGGAGTTGATCAACAATACACAAGTGACTCTAAAGGTTTCAATAATAAATACAATTTAAATATAGCAATTCAATTTCAGGAAGATTTTTATTTTGGACTAAACATTAACACACACGAAATTTTTATAGAAAATTACACGAGACATTTCGAATCAAATTTTGATGAAGATTCAGCAATAAAATCAATTTTATATGAAAATAGACTCACAACTTATGGTGAAGGTTTTTCTTTTCAGATTGGTGCATTAAGAAAATTTAATAAATTAAGAATTGGGGTTTCCTATCAATCACCAACCTGGTACACTCTTTGGGACGAAACAACACAATATTTAGAAACCGAATCAGTTGATGTAAATGGGTTAAAATACAGAGATATAGTTGATCCTAGAATATCTAATTTATATCCAAAATATAAACTAATTTCTCCTTCTTCTTTGACGTTGAGTTCAGCCTTAATTATTGGAAAAATTGGATTAATAAGTTTTGATGTGATATCTAAAGATTATACCAAAATAAAAATCAAACCAAAGAATGATTTTTCTGATTCTAACAACTTAATTAAATCTCAACTGCAAAGCACCTTGAATTTTAAAATTGGTTCCGAAATTAGATTGAATAAATTAAGTTTAAGAGCTGGTTTTAATTCAATTGAGAACCCATATGTAAACTTAACAGAAGATATTAGTTCTTACTCTTTCGGAGTTGGGTATGATTTTGGAAACACACTGATTAATTTATCGCATAAAACAATAGAACAAACTAAAAATCATCAATTATTTGATACTGGGTTAACAGACACAGCGACATTAGAATCAACTAACTCAATTTCATCATTATCGATTGTATTTAAATTTTAGAATTAATTAATCTTTATATAACTTTGTAAACTGATTTTAAACCAATATGAAATACGAAAAATTTTTTGAAGAACAAGTAGATGTTGTTGGAGATGATCATTTAGGCTCTTCACCTGACACTCCATTAAGAGATGATGCGTTCGAAATAAGTGACGAAGAAAAAATATCAATCATTGAAAAAAATGTTTATAATATTTTAGAAACAATTGGAATGGACCTTACAGACGATAGTCTAAAAGGTACCCCTAAAAGAGTTGCTAAAGCTTGGGTTAATGAATTATTTGGAGGATTAAATCCAGACAAAATGCCAAAAGCCTCAACATTTGACAATAAATATTTGTATAAAGAGATGTTGGTTGAAAAAAATATAACAGTATATTCTACTTGTGAACATCATTTGTTGCCAATAATAGGTAAGGCTCACGTAGCATACTTTTCAAAAGGAAATGTAATTGGTTTATCTAAAATGAATAGAATTGTAGATTATTTTTCAAAACGTCCCCAAGTTCAGGAAAGACTAACTATCCAAATAGTGAAAGCTTTACAAGAAGCACTAGACACTAAAGATGTTGCATGTGTTATAGATGCAAAACATTTATGTGTGAATTCCAGAGGAATAAAGGACGTCGATTGTAGCACGGTTACTGCTGAATTTGGAGGTAAGTTTAAAGATAAAAATGTTAAAAGAGAATTTTTAGGTTATATTAGTAATTAAAGCTGAAATAATTTGAAATGATTTCAAAGCACGCTACAGATTTAAAATTATACAACTCCTTAACTGGCAAAAAAGAAAAATTTATACCAATTCAACAACCCAACGTTGGAATGTACGTATGTGGACCAACTGTATACAGTAACGCACATTTAGGGAACTGCAGAACATTTATCTCATTCGATTTAATTTACAGATATCTAAAACATTTAGGTTATAATGTAAGATATGTAAGGAATTTAACTGATGTAGGTCATTTAGAAAATGAGGACGATACAGGTGAAGATAAGGTTTCTAAAAAAGCTAGACTTGAGAACTTAGAACCTATGGAAGTAGTACAAAAATACACATTAGATTTCCATAGTATTTTAAATAAGTTAAACACATTACCACCAAGTATAGAACCCAGCGCAACTGGACATATTATTGAACAAATAGAGAGTATAAAACAAATATTGAAATCTGGATTTGCATACGAGAAAAACGGTTCAGTATATTTTGATATTATGAAATTCAATGAATCTAAAACTTACGGAAAATTAAGTGGAAGAAAAATTGAAGAAATGCTTAACCAATCGAGATCTTTAGACGGATCTATTGATAAAAAAAGCCCACAAGATTTCGCATTGTGGAAAAAAGCTGAAAAAAATCATATTATGTTTTGGAATTCACCATGGGGAAAAGGATTTCCAGGATGGCATCTTGAATGTACATCAATGAGTAAAAAATATCTTGGAGATTATTTCGATATTCATGGCGGAGGTATTGATTTAAAATTTCCACATCACGATTGCGAAATAGCTCAATCTGAAGCCATTGATGGAAAAAATCCAGCAAAATTCTGGATGCATACTAATATGCTGACTTTAAATGGAAAAAAAATGTCAAAATCAATTGAGAATTTTATTTTACCCAACGAAGTTTTTAATGGTAATAATAAAATCTTAAGTAAATCATTTAGTCCGAATGTTGTTAAATTCTTTATTTATCAAGCTCACTACAGAAGTGTATTAGATTTAAGTAACGATGCCCTAATCGCTTCAGAAAAAGGATTTAAAAAATTAATGAGTGGATTCTCATCGATTTCTAAATTAAATCACAATAATAAAGCTTCCGACTTTGATATAGATCTTTGGATTAGTAAATGTTATGCTAAAATGAATGACGATTTCAATACTCCTATGTTAATAGCTGAATTGTTTGAATGTGTAAAGTTTATAAACAATGTTAAAATCAATTCAAAGAATTTAAATACTAAGGATAAAGAAAAACTGTTCGCAACTTTTAATGATATTTTATTTAATATATTAGGCTTTAATAGTGAGAAAAATAAGGTTGAAAAATCAAATTCTCAAAAAGAACTAATTGAGTTATTAATTAAAATAAGGTCTCAAGCTAGAAATGATAAAAACTTTATATTATCAGATCAAATAAGAGATGGGTTATTAAAACTTGGCATACAACTAAATGACGACAAAAACAGCTCTTCATTTGAATTAGCATAATGAAAAGAATTATAATTTATCCTTTTTTAATTTTAATTAAATTTTACCAATCTTTCATTTCTCCATTATTACCCTCGACCTGCAGGTATACTCCTACTTGCTCTGAATATTCTAAACAATGTTTAACAAAACATGGTCTTTTAAAGGGTTCACTCATGAGCATAAGAAGAATATTAAAATGTAATCCATGGGGTGGAAATGGATATGATCCTATACCTTAGTGTTATTAATATAAATTTAGACTATGATGTTATTTAAAATAGATTGGGCCCCAAATGAAATTCTTTTTGAATTTGGCCCTTTAACAATATATTGGTACAGTGTTATGTTTATAATAGCTTTTTCTTTAGGCTATTATATTGTTCAAAAAATATACATTAATGATAACAAGTCTGTTGCATTAGTCGAACCACTTTTTATTTATGTAGTGTTTGGAACTCTTATTGGAGCAAGATTAGGTGAAGTGTTTTTTTATAATTGGGATTATTTTCAAAATAATTTAATTGAAATTTTTCTTCCTATAAAAAAAGATATAAATAGTTCATTTCTTTTTGGAATCATTGATGGTTGGAAATTTGTTGGTTACAGAGGATTAGCTAGTCATGGTGCAACTATTGGAATAATTACAGCTATGTTCATTTACAAATACAAATTCAAATACAATTCAGTATTATGGATTTTTGATAGGATTGTGATTCCAATTTCGATCGGTGGAATGTTTGTGAGAATTGGAAATTTTTTCAATTCAGAAATTTTAGGGAATTATACTAATTCAAACTTTGGTGTAGTGTTTCAAAATAGAGGTGAAATTTTCCCAAGACATCCAGCCCAATTATATGAAGCTTTTGGTTATTTATTATTATTTATCCTTCTATGGAATATTTATTGGAAAACAGATTTAAAAAAATACAAAGGTTTCATTTTTGGACTATTTCTAACTTGTCTTTTTTCGATACGAATATTAGTTGAAAATGTAAAAGAAAGTCAAGGAGGTGGGCTTGAAGATACTTTAGGAATTTTATCTACTGGTCAATGGCTGAGTATCCCATTTATAGTTATAGGATTAAGCCTAATGATATATTCCAGAAAAAAATAGTTTAAATTATTTCTTTAGACTCTTTCTTAGTGTATCAAACATAACTGGTGTTGCAATAAAAACAGATGAATATGTTCCTACTAATACACCAATAATTAAAGCAAACATAAATCCTCTAATTGATTCTCCTCCAAAAAGAAAAATTGCAAGTAGTACTACTAAAGTTGTAAAAGAGGTATTTAAAGTTCTACTTAAAGTACTGTTTAATGCACCATTTACCGTTTTTTTAAACTCCCATGATTTATTAATTAATCTAAACTCTCTAATCCTATCAAACACAACCACAGTATCATTTAAAGAATAACCAATTACAGTAAGAACTGCAGCAATAAAAGCTTGATTTATTTCCATATTAAAAGGCATGAACGAATATGTTAAAGAAAATATTCCCAACACTATTAAAACATCATGAAAAACTGCTGTAACGGCTCCTAAAGAGTATTGCCAATCTCTAAACCTTAACAAAATATACAAGAAAACTACGAATAACGAACCAAATATTGCTAAGAATGAATTCTTTTTAATATCATCAGCAATAGTAGGTCCAACCTTTGAAGACCCCATTATTCCAACAGACTTATCATCTGATCCATTTACAAAATCATCATAAGTTAAATTTTCGGGAAACTTAGTTTTTAGAGCATCAAACATCTTTTGTTGAATTTCATTATCAACTTCAATACCCTCAACATCGACTTTATAATTAGTAGTAATTTTTAATTGATTGTCTGAACCAAATGTTTTTGCTTCTGCATTACCTAAAACATCAACCAATGAAGATTGTACTTCACTTTGATTTACATCATTGTCAAACCTAACAGTATATGTTCTTCCTCCAACAAAATCAACACCTTGATTTAATCCATTTGTGCTTAATGAGTATAAACTAATTAATAGTAAAGACCCTGAAACAAAATAAGCCACTCTTCTCTTTTGTAAAAATCTAATAGTAAGTTTACTAAATAAATTTTTTGTGAGTGTTGTAGAAAAATTAAGAATTTTACCTTTTGATAGTCTAGAATCAACTAACATTCTTGTAATGAAAATTGCTGTAAATAAAGATGTTGCAATACCTATAAGTAAAGTTGTTGCAAAACCTTTTATTGGACCTGATCCAAAAACGAAGAGAATTAAGGCGGTAAGACCAGTGGTAATATTAGCATCTAAAATTGAAGATAATGCGTTACTAAAACCATCTCCAACAGATTGCTTGAGACCTTTTCCTCTTCCTAATTCTTCTCTGATTCTTTCAAAAATTAGTACGTTAGCATCAACCGACATACCAATTGTTAAAACAATACCAGCAATTCCAGGTAAAGTTAGTACAGCTCCCAGACCCGCTAAAATTCCAAATATTAAAACTAAGTTCAATACTAGTGCAACATCAGCGTATATCCCAGCTCTACCATAATAAAAAATCATCCAAATAAGAACCAAAATTAAAGCTATGATGAAAGAATTTATACCTTTTTCAATATTTTCTTTTCCAAGTGAAGGACCAACTACCTCAGATTCTATAATTTCAGCAGAAGCAGGTAATTTTCCTGCTCTTAAGACATTAGCTAAATCAATTGCTTCATTTAAAGTAAACTGACCTGATATTTCAGATCTTCCACCAGAGATTGCTCCTCTTGAAACTCCAGGCGCTGAGTACACTATATCATCTAAAACGATAGCAATGTTACTTTTATCTTTATAAGCATTACCTGTCATTTCTTCCCATTTTCTAGCACCCTTTCCATTCATTTGCATTGAAACAGCTGCTGCACCAACCTGGTCGTAAGATTGACTTGCATCAACAACTACACTTCCACTAAGGGGCGGCTTATTGTCTCTATTAGATTGTATTGCATAAAGATCAACTACATTGTTAGATAGATCGGCCTTACCAAAAAGAAATCGAGTAAATCTTTTTTCTGACGGAAGTAATTGTCTAATTTCTGGCATTGACAAATACTCCTCAATTTTCTTTTGATCTTTTGCTAAAAATTGAGCGATTACTGGTCCTCCTTGAAAACCAGTTCCAACTAAATAATCAAAAAGAGGATTTTTAACATTAGAACTAATTGAATCATTAGCTTCAACATCAGCCAATAAATCATCAATTTCTGATGTTTCCGTGTTTTCTTGCTTATCATCGTCCTCTACTAAAATAGTTTTCAAAGCTTCGTTAGCTTTTGATAAAAAAGGTAAAAAATCATCATTTTTTTCAGTATACCAAAATTCTAATTGAGCTGTACTTTGAAGAAGGTTTTTAACTCTAGCTACGTCTTTAGCGCCAGGCAATTCAACTCTAATTCTTCCAGAGTTACCTAAGCGTTGAATATTGGGCTGAGTTACTCCAAATTTGTCTATTCTTTTTCTTAATACTTCAAAAGCTGAAACTATAGATTCATCAATTTTTCTTCTAATTATTGGTTTAACCTCAGCATCAGACATTTCGAAATTAATTTCATCACTTAATGATCTATTTGCAAAAATATCTGGAGATGCCAAACGTGTATCACTACTAATATCTTCAAAAGCATTAAAGAATGATTCTACATAGGTATCATCGGATTCTTTTTGCAATATATCAGCATCGTTCAATGCTTTATTAAACACAGGGTCTTTAGAGTTTTCTGAAAGACCTTTAAGTATATCTTTAACTGATACTTGAAGAGTTACGTCTATACCTCCTTTTAAATCTAAACCTTTATTTAATTCTTTATTTTTTGCACTTTTATATGTTGTGAAGCCTAGAATAGACTCGTCAGAAATTGAATCTAAATAATTATTATATTTTTCTTCTCTTAAATCAACAAAATTTTCAAGTTGACTTGAAATAGATTTTATAGAATATTCAGAAGCACTGTCCTCAATACCTGATGTTATAAAAGTAAATGAAATCTGATAAACACTTACAAGAGTGAAACAAAAAGCAAAAAACTTTATTAGACCATTATTATGCATAATATTTTATTTATGAGTTCTTTTTTAAAACGAGCAAATATATGATTTACTTGATGATAAAGCAATTCTAAAATAAACATCAAAGTAATTTATTAAATTGACAGTTCCTAAAGAGCTAAATTCATTTTTCTAACAGCTGATGCACTGTCAGCAAATTTTACCATTTCCTGATCGTTTAATTTTAAGTTTATAATTTTTTCACATCCATTTTTACCAATAATGCACGGAACACCAATACAAATGTCATCTTGGTTATACTCTCCATCTAAAAATACTGAACAAGGAATAATTCTCTTTTCATCATTCAAAATAGATTTAACGAGAAAGGCAACTGAAGCTCCTGGTGCATACCACGCAGAAGTACCTAATAATTTTGTTAAAGTTGCTCCTCCAACCATCGTACTAGCTGCAACATTATTCAATTTCTCATCAGAAATTAGGTCAGATATAGGTAATCCATTATATGTAGCTAATCTTGTCAAAGGAATCATAGTAGTATCTCCATGACCTCCAATTACCATTCCATGAACATCATTAGCAGGTCTATTTAAAGCTTGAGAAAGATAAGTTTTGAACCTAGAACTGTCTAAAGCACCGCCCATACCAATTACTCTATTTTTTGGTAATCCAGTAGATTTGAGTGCTAAATACGTCATAGTGTCCATGGGATTAGAAACAACAACTATAATAGTGTTTGGTGAATATTTTAAAACATTTTCTGAAACTGCTTTAACAATGCCTGCATTAATTCCAATTAACTCCTCCCTTGTCATTCCAGGCTTTCTAGGTATTCCAGAAGTAATAACCACAACATCGCTATCAGATGTTTTTGAATAATCACCAGTGGTACCAATTATTTTTGTTCCAAAACCTATAGTTGTTTGAGTTTGCATCATATCTAATGCTTTACCCTCAGCGAAACCTTCTTTAATATCTAAAAGAACAACTTCACTAGCAATAGATTGAGTTGCAATTACTTCTGCACAAGTTGATCCAAC
>ENA-UZXB01000829-UZXB01000829.1-metagenome-genome-assembly--contig:-Day-2-1m-contig-829_pt2 | contig 11157 bp, 9 predicted proteins | sample MGYA00260339_ERZ794899 | MGnify/ENA metagenome assembly ERZ794899 | reverse complement strand
AAAGGAAGTTTAGGAGTTGTGAAAACAGACTTTGGATACCATGTGATAGAAATTTTAAGCCAAGGATCTAAAAAACAGGCTTATAAAATGGCAACTATAGTTCAGGAAATCGAGCCGTCAGTTCAAACAATTGATGATGTATTTAAAAACAAGTCTAAATTTGAAATTGCGATNNTTTAATCAGGTAGCTTTAGAGGGTGACTATAAAACTATGCCAGTAAGTAGTATTAAACTACTAGATGAATCAATTCCAGGAATTGGAATGCAAAGAGCTATTGTCAGATGGTCTCATGAGGATGGAGTAAAAGTAGGTGACTTTAAAAGTTTCAATGTCTCAGGTGGCGGTTTTGTTGTTGCTAAAATTACAGCAGTAAACAAAAAAGGATTAATGAATCTTGAAAAAGCCTCAGTTACCGCACTCCCAGAAATAAGAAAAGAAAAGAAAGCTGCTATAATAAAAAAACGTATCTCAGCGACTACTCTAAATGCAATTGCATCTGATGAGAATCAAACAGTGAAATCAGCACTTGCAGTGAACATGAAGAACCCAACTCTTTCTGGAGCCGGTAGAGAACCTTTAGTAATTGGAACAGCTTTTGGATTGAGTGAAGGAAGTACTTCGAAATTAATCGTTGGCACTAACGGAATTTATGCTGTTCAATTAACAAAATTCACTCCTGCTGATGAGCTACCTAATTACCAGGCTGCAGCCAACCGAATCGGACTAGCAAAATCAAATGCAGTAAATACTAAACTTTATGCAGCTCTAAAAGACGCTGCTGATATTGAAGACAATAGAGCTTCATTCTATTAGGTTTTATTTCTACTAAAAAAAAGGGGGGCTTATAAAAAGCCCCTTTTTTTTATAAAATCATGTCTGAAAAGGATAAAATAGTTTTATAGCCCTTCATTTTGAAGTATTCCATTGATTTTAAATTTCCAGTTGCTAAGAAAAAGTCGCCCCCCCAAGCGCCCAGGCTTTTGATTGCTCCACCATAATCTGAAAATATTGATTCTTTTAGAGTTGGTTTTTGTAATAAAGATCCAATGTATGTTTCATGTATTTCGATATTTTTTTTAAATATTTCTAAGCTCTGACTATTTAATAACTCTAAAGTCAATCTGTTTAGCTTATCAAAATCTACTATTTTGTATTTAGTACTTTTTTTATAAGCTGCAATTCCATCTCTACTATTTTGCTTTTTATTTTGATGAATAAAAAATAATTGGTTAGAAAATTTGGGTTTGAATGTTACTGGACTTATTGTAGGAATTCCCGAGATTTTCTTGTACAAAATAGCAGTCTTGCTCCGCGCGCATGCAATATCATATCCACTACCTCCAAAAGTCAAGTTTAATAACCTAAAAGGATCAACCTTACCCCATTGAGCAAGATTATTAATTAGGGTAGAGGAGGAGCCTAAACCCCAGTTTTCTGGAAACTCCAATGTGGAAGTTATATTAAAACCAGTGTTTTGCGTGAAAATATTTGGATTAAGTTGCTGTAATGACTCAAGAACTTGATGTAATCTTAAAGCAATTTTTGAGTTGTCGCTGTGAGATACTTTTAAAGTCTCTCCAATATTGAAATATGATTCAAACCAAATTTCTCCTTGATTAGAAATACTTTTCCAATAAATTGTTTTTTTTGAAGTAGATTCTACTTTTAACGTCTGTCCAAATTTTGTTGGCAATGCAAGTGCTTGAGCACCATCCAAAACTGCATATTCAGAACTTATTAATAATTTTCCATGGCTATAAAAGGTTTGCATTAGGCTCTGAGTGTTTCTATGGCTTTTACCACTGCACTATGGGTAACAGTATTTGTTTTGAAATAATCAATCAAAATAGATTTTTCTTTTTCAGTTGCTTCAAATTGATTCATAATATTTAGAAGGTGCATTTTCATGTGTCCTTGCTGAATTCCAGTAGTAGTCAGAGATTTTATAGCAGCAAAATTTTGAGCTAGTCCAGCGACAGCGACGATCTCCATTAACTCTTTAGCTGTTGGATTTCCTAGTAGTTCCAATGCGGTTTTTACTAAGGGATGTAACCCTGTTAGCCCACCAACAGTTCCTAGTGCTAAGGGAATTTCAATCCAAAATTTGAATAAACCATTTTCAATACTGGCATGAGTTAAGCTAGAATAACTTCCCGATCGCGCTGCATAGGCATGGACACCAGCTTCTATGGCTCTAAAATCATTTCCTGTTGCTAATACTACGGAATCAATACCGTTCATAATTCCTTTGTTATGGGTTACGGCTCTGTAAGGTTCTACTTGAGCGATTTGGACAGCCTGAACAAACTTTTCAGCAAATTCTTGCCCAGAGTATTTCTCATTATTAACTAAGTTTTCAACCTTACAGCTAACCTCTGCGCGTACTAGGCACTCAGGGACATAGTTAGATAAGATACTCATGACAATGTCTATACTCAAAGAATAGTTCTTAAATGAGCTAGCGATTTGTTCTAGGCATGAGTTGATAAAGTTAGCGCCCATGGCATCAATAGTCTCAAAAGATACATGTAGTTGGTAATAGTCTTTTAGCTTAGATGTTTTATTAATTAGTTCAATATTTATTATGCCACCTCCACGGGCCTCCATGTTTTTAGTTATTACTTTTGTATCTTCAATTAACTGAGGTTTCACTTTATCAAATAAGGCTTCTAGTTCAGAAGTTTTACCCTGAAACATAAAATGAACTTGACCTGTTTTAGTTGTTGAAATAACCTCTGCCTTAAATCCACCTCTTTGCATCCAAAATTTAGCGGCATTACTAGCAGCAGCAACTACCGAACTTTCTTCAATAGTCATAGGTATGACTTTGATTTTATTGTTAATTAAAAAATTAGGCGCAATTCCAAATGGTAGGTAGAAATTTGAGATAGTGTTCTCTGTAAATTCATCATGTAATTTTTGAAGAGCTAGATCGGAATTCCAATAACGTTCCAAATTTGCTTTTGCATAATTATTATTTTGAAAATAATTACTGATTAGCCAGTCAATTTTTTCAGATTTTGTGAACTTTGAAAATCCAGAAATAGAATTTTGCATGAATAAATATTTTAAAAGACAAAGATACTATTCTTCGATTTATTATAAAACTTCAATTATTTTTATTACATATTTATCTGTCAATATTCAATGATTTCTGCTATTTTTTTAGTAAACTTGGGAATTATTTTCAGAGTAATTAAATTTTTCATGAAAACTCCTTTTATCTTTCTATTGAGTTGCTTTTTTATGTTCACTGCAACATCCCAAAGAGACTCTTTTTCACTGGCTCAAATATGGGACGGATCATTTAAAACACAAGATCTTACGGCGTTGCATTCTATGAAAAATGGAAAGCAATATTCAGTGTTAAATTTTGATAGATCTACAGGTTCTACCTCGATTGATTTGTATGATTACGCTACATTTTCAAAAATTAAATCCATAGCTTCCTCAAGTACTATGGAAGCTGTTAATTATTTCACAAGCTATTCTTTTAGCTCCGACGAACAAAAACTGATTCTGGAAACAAATACAGAGTCAATATTTAGGCGTTCTGTTTTGGGGAATTACTACGTATATGATATTGAATTAGAACAACTAAGTTTAATCTCAGATAATAAAATTCAAGAACCTACTTTTTCACCCGATGGTACCAAAGTAGCTTTTGCCTTAAATAACAACTTATTTATTAAGGATTTAATTTCAGGTGAGACTAGTCAAATTACTTTTGATGGTGAAAAGAACAGAGTTATTAATGGAATTACTGATTGGGTTTACGAGGAAGAGTTTGCTTTTGTGAAAGCTTTTGAATGGAACATTAATAGTGACAGAATTGCATTTATTCGATTCGATGAATCTGATGTTCCAGAATTTTCAATGGATGTGTATGGAAAAGATCTGTATCAAACCCAAAATGTATTCAAGTATCCTAAAGCGGGTGAAAAAAATGCGAATGTGTCTTTGCACTTTTACGATCTCAACTCTGATGAAACATCTGTAGTTTCACTACCAAAATCCTATAATGATTTTTATATTCCAAGAATTAAATGGACCAATGATGCAGATTTACTTTCAGTACAATATCTAAACAGGCATCAAAATCAATTAGATTTATGGTTGATTAACCCATTAAAATCACAAGCTAATTTGGTTCTTTCAGAAACTGACAAAGCATATGTTGATGTAACTGATAACCTTACATTTTTAAAAGACAACAGTTTTTTATGGACCAGTGAGAAAGATGGATATAACCACCTTTACCATTACTCCAAAAAAGGCAAATTAAAAACCCAGATTACTAAAGGTGATTGGGAAGTAACTGCCTATTATGGATATAACGAATTAGATAACGTTATTTACTATCAATCTGTTGAAAATGGATCGATTAACAGAGATGTGTATTCAGTCAAATTGAATGGTAAAAGAAAAAAGCGCTTGACAACTCAAGAAGGTACCAATGATGCTTCTTTTAGTGCGGATTTCACATATTTCATCAAGACTTTTTCCAATGCTAATACTCCAACAAAATACACTTTAAACGATTCAAAAACAGGTAGGTTAGTTAGAAATATCGTAGATAATTCAACAGTTTTAAACAGTTTAAAAAACTATAAATATTCAAATAAAGAATTTAGTACTATAAATGTAAACGGGAATGAGCTTAATATGTGGATGTTAAAGCCAGCAGATTTTGATGCAACCAAAACTTATCCTCTTTTGATGTTTCAGTATTCAGGTCCAGGCTCGCAGGAAGTGGCTAACAAATGGAACAATTCTAGGGATTACTGGCACCAATTTCTTGCTCAACAAGGATATATAGTGGCTTGTGTTGATGGTCGTGGAACTGGGTTTAAAGGAGCTGACTTTAAAAAAATAACCTACTTAAATTTAGTTAAATACGAAACAGAAGATCAAATTCAAGCAGCAAAACAGATTGGTGGCTTACCTTATATTGATAATAGCAGGATTGGAATCTGGGGGTGGAGTTTTGGAGGTCACATGAGTACAAACTGTTTGTTAAAAGGTAATAAAGTTTTTAAAATGGCAATCGCAGTAGCTCCAGTTACTAGCTGGCGTTTCTATGATACAATTTACACAGAACGTTTTATGCGAACTCCTCAAGAAAATCCTGGTGGCTATGATGATAATTCGCCTTTTAATTATCCAGAGTTACTTAAAGGAGATTATCTTCTTGTTCATGGTTCAGGAGATGATAACGTTCATGTGCAACACACCATGCGTATGGTCGAAGCTCTTATTCAAGCCAATAGGCAATTTGATTGGTCTATTTATCCAGATAAAAATCATGGCATTTATGGTGGAAATACTACCATGCACTTATATACCAAGATGACTAATTTTTTACATGAAAAATTAGGCGATAATCGAATAAATTAAGTTTGTTAAATCAATTAATAGTAATACAATGTCAACAACAACTTCTACAACTCAAAAAGAATTATTTGGTCATCCGGTAGGACTTTATGTATTGTTTTTCACTGAAATGTGGGAGCGATTTTCGTATTATGGAATGCGCGCATTATTAGTTATTTATATGATAGCTGAAGCTTCACACAACGATGGTCCAGGATTAGGTTGGTCAAAGTTAGAAGCTTATCAACTTTATGGTTGGTATGTGATGTTAGTTTATGTGATTTCCATTCCTGGTGGAATCCTAGCGGATAAGGTCCTAGGTCAGAGAAAAACTGTAATGCTTGGAGCTATTATTTTATGTTTAGGTCATGGTACTTTGGCTGTAGAAGCTGAATGGGCATTTTTCACAGGTTTAAGTTTAATTATATTAGGTGTAGGGTGTTTAAAACCAAATATTTCAACTATGGTTGGAGGGTTGTATAGAAAAGGTGATATTCGTAGGGACAAAGGCTTTAGTATTTTCTATATTGGTATAAATCTTGGTTCATTATTAGCCACGTCGGTTATTGGAATTGTAGTTGCGAACTGGGGATGGCATGCTGGCTTTGGATTAGCAGGCATTGCAATGTTACTTGGCTTATTGGTATATGTTTGGGGTCAAAAATATATTTCACATGTGGGGAATAAACCAACAGTTGAAGAAAAGATAAATGACATTTCTCTTTGGAGGATATTTTCAAATATATTTAATTCTCCTTTACAGCTTGCCATCCTGGCTATTTTGTTAGTATTGTCAATATATTCTGGTTTTACTTTTGAAGGAGTTGATCATTGGGGATATGGTGCTTTATTTATATTTCTTTCTTTTGTAGTTGGTCTTTTAATGATGATTTTTAAAAGTTTAGAAACTCAAGTTCTAAAAGATCGTTTCTTAGTCTTGTTACTTTCCTTTTTGCTTGTAATTGTTTTTTGGGGAGCTTTTGAGCAAGCTGGTGGTTTAATGAGTGTTTACACTGAAACCAAAACCGATAGATTATTATTTGGATATCTAATACCCACGCCAATGTTTCAAGGTTTAAATGCAGGTTTTATTATTTTACTTGCTGTTTGGGTTGCAAATATTTGGGCAAGACGTAAGCTGAAAAACAAAGAGGCTTCTTCTTTATTTAAGATGGCTACAGGAACAATTATTATGGGCTTAGGATTTGTATTTATGATTTTAGCTGTCAGAGAATACGATGCTAATGGTAGTTCAGGAATGCAGTGGTTAGTTTTAGCATATTTATTTCACACAATTGGAGAGCTATGTTCGTCTCCTGTATCTTTGTCGTTTGTTACAAAGTTAGCTCCAGTTAAATATGCTTCATTGATGATGGGGCTTTATTTTGCTGCTACTGGGCTAGGTGGTAAGGTAGCTGGTATATTGGGCGAAAAATCAGAGGACTTTGGGGAGTATACTATTTTCTCTGGAATTGTAATCTTTACTGTAATTTTTGGGCTATTAGTTATTGTATTACTTAAGCCTCTAAAGCGTTTAACACACAACGTTGAAGAAAACGAAAGAATATTAGAATAAATTTTTATATTGAAATCAATCCTAATGATTGATAAATAAGTAACTGATTAATTAAATAATTATGACAACATCAATCGAAAATATGTTTAAAGATAAAGTCTTAGGTCATCCAGCTGGGCTTTTTGTATTATTTTTTACTGAAATGTGGGAACGTTTTTCCTACTATGGGATGCGAGCTCTTCTAGTTATGTTTTTTACTGCTTCATTATTAGATGGTGGTTGGGGCTGGCCACGAGAACATGCTTATGCAATTTTTGGAACGTACACTTCTTTAGTTTATTTATCTACTCTAATGGGAGGGTACTTTGCTGACAAAAAAATAGGCTATCGTTATGCTGTGGTTATTGGAGCATTACTTATGACACTAGGCCATGGAGCTATGGCCGTTGAGACCCCTTTTTTCATTTACTTAGGTCTTACTTTACTAGTTCTTGGAAGTGGGTTCTTTAAACCAAACATGACATCAATTATTTCTGAAATGTACAAAGGTAAAGACGAGAAAAAAGATGGAGCATATACTATTTTTTATATGGGGGTTAATGCCGGTGCTTTTTTAGGAATTCTTCTTTGCGGCTATCTAGGTGAACAAATTGGATGGCGTTGGGGTTTTGGCTTAGCTGGAATTTTCATGTTATTTGGTCTACTTCAATTTTGGTTTGCTCAGAATATTTTTGGAGATATTGGAACTAAACCTATTAAACAANNCTAAATCCATTTTCGACTATACAGTTAGGATTGATTGCTATTGCTGGACTTTTAGGAATTTCTTGGATTTTTAATGATCCAATTTCTAAAATATCGGAAGGCGCTTACAATCTATTTGATTTCAATTTGTATGGAATAGAGGGCTCTAACGTAGCTATTTTAACTGCCCTAGCTTTATTTATTTTATTATTAGTTATTCGAATACCTAAATACGATAGAATAACTCGCGATCGTATGTTAGCAGTAATGTTTTTCGCTTTTGTAACGATCTTCTTCTGGGCTATTTTCGAACAGGCGCCTAGCTCGTTAACTATATTTGCACGAGATTACACTCAGCGAGTTCTTGAAGGAAATTCAGCTTTTATATTTAAAATAGTCAACACTCTGATGACTATTATTCCATTAGGAATTATCACATGGGTCTTATGGTTATTATTTAAAAAAACTTTTTCAAAATATGCACTTTCAAATATTTTCTTAGCCATTAGCTTTATTATAATTTGGACAATAGCAATATGGATGTTGTCTGTAGAATTTGGGAAAGACATAGCTGAAGTGCCAGCTTCATGGTTTGGAGTTTTAAATTCTTTGTTTATAATAGCTTTTGCCCCATTATTTTCAAAATGGTGGGAGAGTAAATATAATCCCAATGCTAATATGAAATATGCTATTGGAATGATACTATTAGGAATTGGAATGGCATGTGTAGCCATTGGTGCCTCTTCAATTGAACCTGGAGCCAAAACAGCATCAGTAAGTATGATTTGGCTAATTTTGGTTTATTTCTTTCATACTATGGGAGAGCTTTGTATTTCACCCGTAGCTTTATCATATGTAAGTAAGTTAGTTCCCGGAAGAATGATAGCCATGATGTTTGGCATTTGGTATCTTGCAGTTGCTATTGGCATGAAATTAGCAGGAGTTTTTGGTGAAGCCTCAGAAGGTATAGCCAAAGCACAAGGCCTAAGTTATTTCTTTTGGGTATTAACGGCTGTAGCTGTTGGATTAGGAGTTATTTCAGCATTACTATATCCAGTTATTAAAAAACTAATGCATGGAGTTCGTTAGAATACCCAATTACTAAAAGTTAAAAAGTTAATTAGCTATGAAATCATTTGTTTTAACTGTAATAACACTGTTGTCATCTTTGACTGTAGTCTCCCAATCCATTAATTGGGTAACTATGGATCAAGCTTTGGAACTACAAAAAAAGGAACCTAAAAATATAATGATAGATTTTTATACGTCTTGGTGTGGGCCTTGTAAAATGCTAGATAGAAATACGTTTACTAATAAAGATTTAATTGATTTTGTTAATACGAATTATTACGCAGTGAAGTTTAATGCTGAAGGTAACGAAACAGTTAGTTATAAAGATCGATTGTTTGATAATCCAAACTATGATCCAGCCAAAGCAAAGCGCAGAAATAGTGCACATCAATTTTCTCAATACTTAGGAGTTAGGGCTTATCCAACTATAGTTTTTTTAGATTTTAATGCAAATTTAATAGCGCCAATTCCTGGCTATCAAACCGTTCAAAAAATTGAGATATATCTCCAGCTATTTAAAGATCAAACGTATAAAGATGTTAACAGTCAAGAGGCTTTTAATGCTTATTACGAAAGTTTTAAACCGACTTTCACCCTTTAACTAATTGTAAAATTTAATTATATATTTAAACTAATTTTGAATCAGTTTTGCGGTTTGGTGAAATTAAATGGAGTGTGTGAGAGAACCTATTTCAAAGAATTATGTATCAATTCCGCAACCTTTAAACTTGCTCCATGTCCACCTAATTTTGTTTCCAGTTCATGGTAAGCTATTAATTGTTGCTCACGCATTTCACCATTTAAGATAGAGCTTAGCTCTGTTGTCAGACGTTTTGTGTTAAATCCACCTTGAATTAGTTCAGTTACTACTTCTTTATCTAGAATTAAATTAACTAGAGAGATAAACTTTAATTTTACTAATCGTTTTCCAATCTCATATGAGACCCAGCTAGTTTTGTAGCATACCACTTCAGGAACTTTAAATAATGCAGTTTCTAGAGTTGCTGTTCCCGAAGCAACAACTGCTGCATGTGCTACGCTCAATAAGTCATAGGTGTTATTTTCAACAAAAGAAACATTTTTATTTTTTATAAATGAACTGTAAAATTTAGGATCTTGGCTTGGAGCACCAGCAATCACAAATTGATAATCTGGAAAACTCTTTACTACGCTAATCATTACCGAAAGCATTTTAGTTATTTCTTGTTTTCGGCTTCCTGGGAGCAGGGCTATAATAGGTTTTTGATTAAGTTCGTGAGTTTGTCTAAATAAAGTTTCATCAGTGGGGTTTCGATCGGCAATAGCATCGATGAGTGGGTGTCCAACAAAATTTACGGGCATCATGTGGTTGATTTCGTAGTAGCCTTTTTCAAATGGCAGTATGACATACATTTTATCAATATCACGTTTTATAGCACTGATTCTATTTTCTTTCCAAGCCCATATTTGTGGAGAAATATAATAGTGAGTGGCTATTCCTTCTTTTTTTGCCCATTTAGCAATACGCAAATTAAAGCCAGGATAGTCAATAAAAATCAAACAGTTCGGCTTAAATTTTTTAATATCTGCTTTGCAAAACTTTAAATTTTTTGAAATAGTTCTAATATTCATTATTACTTCAAAAAAGCCCATAAAAGCTAAATCTTTGTAATGCTTTACTAGTTGTCCGTCTACACTTTCCATCAAATCACCACCCCAAAACCTAAACTCCGCTTTAGAATCAAACTTTTTTAATGCTTTCATCATATTTGCAGCATGCAAATCTCCAGATGCCTCTCCAGCTATGATGTAATATTTCATTTAAAGTTTGGTTATAAAGGTTCCAACTGCAATCAAAATAGTGGCAATTAAAATTCCAGCTGAATGACCATCTTTTTGTTTTCTGATAAAATAAAAGAAGCAAATTAAGTTTATAATGGCTCCTAAGCTAATGAGCTTGCCTATAAAATTTTCTGATACAGCAGCTTCGAGAACTTGTAATGTACTTTCTGAACGCCCAGCTATTTTTGCCGTTGTAAAACATACGACAAACAATCCCAAAGCATTCGAAACGATTCCATATATTAAACCAGTTATTATTGATTTTTTATCCATCGAAAGACCATTTTTTTAATTCCTTAATGTAGTAGTGAGCAGTTAGATCATAGTGCACAGGAACTACTGAGATGTATCCATTTTCAAGAGCCCATTCATCAGTGTCTTTTTTGTTATCTAGATTATTGAATTCTCCAGTGAGCCAGTAATAATCTCTTCCAAGTGGAGTTTGACGTTTATCAAACTTTTCAATCCAATTAGCATTAGCTTGTCTGCAAATACGAATTCCTTTAATTTCATTTTCCAAAAGTTTTGGAAAGTTAACATTTAAAATAATTCCTTTTTGTAATCCTTGATTTAGCACTTGATTGATGATAGTTTTTATGAAGGATTCTATTTGGCTAAAATCAGCTTCCCA
>ENA-UZXB01007444-UZXB01007444.1-metagenome-genome-assembly--contig:-Day-2-1m-contig-7444_pt1 | contig 11170 bp, 15 predicted proteins | sample MGYA00260339_ERZ794899 | MGnify/ENA metagenome assembly ERZ794899 | reverse complement strand
GTCTTATTCCGCGCCTTGTTCTCAGTCCGCTGCTTGGCAATGTCATCGGCAATCTCTTCCATGCCCATGATGCCCATGCGCCCGAAGCCCTGCGCCAGAATGGCCGCCGTGTCTTTGAAGCTGTCACGCTGGAAGAAGCGCTGGCCAGTCTCGCCTTCCGCGCCTTCTTCCATCTTCTGAATGCCGAGGGAGCCTAGAAGGCCACGTGGCTTTTCTTCTTCTTGCTGCTGCATCATTGAAGCCGATCCTTGTGTACTTGTCGTCGCTCGGGGGGGTTGTCCGAGTAGCGAATTAGCCATCAATTCCCCGTAAGATGTTTCGTCTCCAAAAAATGAAGAAGCGGCCCCGCGATCCTTACCCACCCCGTGAGGTGCGATCAAGCGGGCGTTAGCCAACCCACCAAAAGCGGAGCGGTAAAGTTCCGCAAACTCGATGGGGTTCTCCTGCACAGCGCGCTGCATAGCTTCGTCATCATTAAAGAACGGCTCGGTGTGTATCGTGTGCGGCACGCCGCGTTTATTCTCCGCGCGCGTCCGCACGCCTCTAACTGGATAATCAGTAATTCCGTATTTATTCGCGAACCCCGCAACAAGACGGTTATACTGTTCTGCCGCCGCCCTCACGCTAGGGGACGCATTATTAGGTATAACCACCTCTGTCCCTCGCGCACCGCCGTTTGGCGAGGCGTTGAAGTCCATTGAGATGTTCATCGCACCTGCGGAAGGGCGGTACTTTGCCCGCGTACCCGGTGATATGTAGAGGTCTGCCATCAGGCCACCTCAGCCGCAAGGCCGCCGTAGTTCACGCGCAGGTAGCCGTCATCACCGCACTCGACCAAGTGCGGATGCGTCTCCTGAAGCTCCTGAGCCATGACGCCGACTGTGGGCTGCTTCGGATCAGCGATCCGCTTGCCCTCGTCGTTCCAATCCCATGAGTAGACGTTGACGCCCTGCTCTTTGCCAAGCGGCTTGATGTTGGTCTTGAGGCGGATGTCTGACATCGACGCCGCCGCCGAAGCCGCCAGAGACAAGTAGTCAAACAGCCCGGGGTTCTTTTTCTGCGTGGTCGTAGACTGATTGGGCTGCGCGCCGAGAGCCGCCAGCGGCAGGCCAAGAGACGCTGCGGGCGCGCCTGTAAAGCCGCCGTACTGCCCGCGTGCCGCGTCGATCAGAGACTGCTGCAAGCCTTGCTGCATGAGGCCTTGCTGCATCTGCTGCTGCTGGATTGACTGACCTGTGTTGAACGCCTGCTGGCCGAGCTGACCAAGTTGCGCCGCGCCCGCAAGCTGTGTGCCTTGTTGCGCCTGAGCCGCGCGGAGTGCAGTGTTGAAGCCTTGCTGCTGAAGGTTGCCAAAGGTCTGCGCGCCCTGACGTGCAAACGCCTCGTTGGTCAACGCATCCGCCACACCGTGACGCGATCCGCCGAAGGCACCAGCCTGCGTAGCCTGCGCGCCTGTGGTGTTCGTGGCCATTTGGCGCTGACGCTCTAAGTCGCTGAGCGTCTGCCCCGTCACCATGCTGGTGTACGGGTTCATAAACTGGCCAATATTCGGGCCACCCATTGCGCGCTGAGTACCCTGCATTGCCTGCTGCAAGCCGCCAGCGGCAGCCTGATTGACATTGAAGTTGCCTTGCGGTGCAAGAGGTGCGTATTGCCCCTGCTGCGGCATCTCTGCGGTAGGTGCCATCGTGGACGTGCCGCCCTTACCGCCTGATTGAGAACCTGCCATCTTAATTTCCTCCTACGGAAGAAGGACCGCCTTTGCCCCGCGACCCACTAGCCTCTACTGGAACAGGCTGACCGCTAAACGGAGCGCCGGGCGCTGCTCCAGTCACAGGGTCAATGAATGGCTCCATCAGAGCCAAATATTGAGCAGGACGGCGCTCATAAAGCTCCGCCAGAGATTGCTCATAGATCGGCGCAGAAGAGTAGCCCTGAACGCCACCAGCGTACTGTGTAGGCGCAGAAATCCCGCCCATCGTGTCCGAGGCTGAAGCTGGTGCAGCTAGGCCAAACGCGCTGGCCGTGTTAGTTGTATTCTGAAACGCCGCCTGCTGCATCGGCGTGAACGCCGCAACATCTGGGCCATAGTACGGCGTGTAGCCGACCTTTGCCAACTCGTCGGCGCGCGCCAAGTTAGCCTTGCCCGCGTCCTCAATGTATTGTGGCACTTTAACCTCTGAGGTTTGCGAGCCGCCTTTTCCGCCTGACATTACTCAAACTCCTTGATGTATGAGGCGTGCTGGGCTTCCCAGCCGTGCGCCTTTAATGGTTTTTTCCAGCCGAAGCGACCAGACATTGTCAGGGCGCTGCACCCCTGTGCTTTAGCCCACTCTATCACATCGGCGTGCATATCCAAAATCTGATCCAATTCACCGCCGCCTAAAAAAACATTAAGCACTCGTTTCTCGGGATATACCACGATTTCAGTGACGATACACCCCCTTGGGGTGGGCCAAAGTTGCAGCACACCTTTCTTCAGCCCCTCAACAATGTCGCTGAAGTCGTGTGTGCCGCCGCTGTATTCTAGTGCCGCTTCGATCCACGGGCGGCAGCGGTCTAATTCATTCGTCACGCCCTGATCCTCGTAATTGACAGCGACGTTGACGGCGCGCTGGGCGCGTATGCTGTCGCAGCCGATGCCTCCAAATAGCCAGACGTGCTATCCACTGCCCACATGACTTCGAGGTAATCTCCAGCCGACATGGTGAAGATTGCGGAGCGAGACACCACGGTGCTGGCGTCGTTCTGGTGCAAGTTCGCACGGATGGTGCTGCCCGCCATGTCAGTGCCGTTCACGCGGGGCCAGAAGCGGAACTCAACGGTGCTGCTGGATGTGGACGTAATTTGCGCCGAAAACGCGAGCAGGTATGTGCCGCCCTCCTCAAAAGTAATGCGACTGGCTGGAGTGCCTTGCGTAATGCCAGATTGCATTACTGGCGTGTCGTATGTAATCGCGTATGCGGTGTCTACTGCCGCAGCAGTGATGTCTGCATCTTGTCCGAGAAAGGCGTAGCCATCGGCCAGTACGATCTGACGCCACTCCCCATTTATAGAGACAACAGGATATGGCCCTTCACGGTCAAACAGAATGACACCATCCTCAGACGGGTTATCAGCCGCTGACTTAGTGAACAGGCGCGGCAGTTGTCGCTGCAAGTAGCTGGAAAGCTGTCGCCCCCACTGAGCCAAGTCTGGTCCAATTGGGGGCAGTACTGGTGCTGGCATTATCGTTTACCCATTGGCTTGGCCTCGACACGCATTGTGCCAACGCGCCACGGGCCTACAACGTCGCCATCAATACGCATACGAGCCTGCCTGCCTGTGAAGCGTACAGACGTCGGGTTGCTGGGGTCAAACGGCCCATAGATCCGCTCGACGTCATTGGGGTGAAAGCGTGTCTTGAATGTCAGTGTGACATCGCCCTGCGTGATCTCATCGGGGATAACCTTGGTCACGGACATAGTCTGCTCACCGCTGCCGAGGCTGATCGGGCCAGTTTCGGCAAAGACGCTGTCGCCGCCTACGCTAAAGCCGATCTCATGCTCGAACAGAGCGCTGGCATCTGTAGTGAGGAACGGGTGCTTGAAAACGCCGCGTTGGACGCCAGACGTGCGGGACAGCTCACCTACCAGCCAGTGACCCTCTTTGTAGTCGTAGGCCACATAGCGGTCGCACTCTAGGCTGCTAGAGGATGGGTAAAACCACCAGATTTCGTTGTACTCGCCGTTGTTGAACGCCCAAATCTTAGACTGCTGGGCTGTGTTCATATCGCCAAACACATAGTCATGCACGTCGCAAGGAATCTCACTGACAGTGTTGCCGTTGAAGGTGTAAAAGCCGCGCTGCCCCATCCAGAATCCGCCGACATCTACGTCGGCCACAGCCATTCGGGAAATGATGCCTGCGGATGTGCCGACACGCTCAAAGCCGTAAACGTAGGGCGGACCCTGATATTGCGCTCTATGTGCATCGACGTCCGTAAGGATGAGCGTCTGCCCGCGTGTACGCACCGCAGTCATAATCTGGCCAGAGGTCTGAAGCTCAATGTCGCCCGCCTCGTTAGTGGCAGCAGGCGTCCAGAGCGTGTTGTCCTCACGATCACAGAATGCAACCTTCCGTGGATTTCCCCCTGCGCCAAGAGCGAAGATGAAGCGCTCTTCTGTAACGATTAGGCCGAGGTTGTCGGTAGGCGCGTTGGCGATCACTGCCGCCTCTGTGCTTGGGCCAAGCTGCCACTCAAACAGGCGACCATCGTCAACGTGACAGCCGACGAGGTATTCGCCCCAGTTGTCCAGAGACCAAGTCGTGGCTTCTGAAAAGTTGCCGTAGTCGGGGCGCTCTTGGCCGTAGAATGAAGTGCCGTAGAAGCCGTAGCCGTAGCCCGTCTCAACTTCCGCATCTGCGCGGCCCGTGGCCAAGTCTGAGGGCGTGATGTCGATGACAGTGTTGGTCCCTGTCATCGCAAGCAACTCGCTGTGCGATCCAGCGGCAAGGTAGGCAGTGCCATCATTGGCCTCCCAGACGTGCATCCCTCGGATCGGATCGCTGCTGAAGCTGGCAACGCGCTCACGCCACCCACCCACCGGGCGCAGTGAGCCATCACGCCAGCGGACCAGTGAGCCATCACGCCAGCGTCCAGCCGCATCTAAATCAGTACCATTACGGTAGAAGCCTGCGGGGATGTCGAGTGGTATTAGCGGCATCAGCGGCCCTTACGTTTTTATGCAGTAAAGAAGTGCAATGTTGCGAGGACGTGTCTCTGCGGCAGTTCTTGGCGTTCCATTAGTGCCATCGGTAAGTGCCTCACGAACAGCGTCTACCGTTCCCGCGTTGACATCTCTGCCTGACCCACCAGAACCCATATTTACGTTGTTTCCGATGTCTAGCTGAGTCCCATCTTCGCTGGTAAGCTTATGGTAGTGGCCTTGGAAGGCGTCTGTCTGCGATGAGCCAAATGATCGGCCACTATCAACGCCACGGGAGTCATCCCAGCCCCGAACGAACTCACCACGAAGATCAGGTAGTTCAAAAGTAGTAGACCCGTTACCTGCACCAAAAGTAGTACCAATAGCAGCAAAAAGGTCTGCGTATGTAGTCCTCGAAACAGCAGCGCCGTTGGCTTTCAGGTAGCCTGTTGGTGCGGAGTTTTGAGCAACTTGAATGACAGTCCCCGCAGGAGTGGCTGCGCTTGAGGCAGCAGCAACAGCAGCAGCAACAGCATCAATTTGCGCCTGTACCGAGCTAGTTACACCGTCAATGTAATTGATCTCAGTAGTCGTCGCTGTCACGCCATCAAGCACGTTTAGCTCAGCCGTGCTGGCTGTGAGGCCGCCCAGCGTATTCAACTCTGCTGTGCTGGCGGTAATGCCGTCCAGCGCGTTCAACTCCGCCGCTGTAGCTGTCACATCCGTACCGTTGATAGTCAGCGTGCTGAGATCGGGCGCTAGCGTACCAGACGTGCCGTTTGCAGCGTCCACGATTGTATCCAATGCCGTGTTTATCGTCGCGCCCCAAGTGTCCTCGGAACCGCCAACTGTCGGCTTTGTCACATTGATTGCCATGTCTTATCCTCTCAAGCGCCTTGTGTGCTATACTATCGGAAAACCGTCTTGATTGCTAGGCAACATCCTGCCAGCCTCCGCCACTCGGTGTCGCTGGCCCATTTGCCGACTTGATGGCTTGGTATGTGCCTTTGATGCCTAGTGCTTTGGGCATATCACTCCACCACTACGTTAGGGATGGGCTGGATTGCTGTAAGTTCAGCAGGTGTGGTAGCTGCATCAATGCTAGCCAACGCAGGTGCATCACGAAGAGCCTGCTTGTCAGCAACAATCTGTGTCGTATCAGCACCTGTCTCCTGCGCCTTCATAAACGCAGTGTCCAGTGCAGCCAGTGGCTCAACACGGGCCTGACGGATTTTGTCACGCCAGATGTCTTTAGCTGCATCCATGTCAACAGAGATTACCCCTGCTTGCGGATTTCCGCCAAGTGTCCAAGCCTCACGGAAAGTACGTTCAGAGGGAAGGGTGTAGGCGGATTGATCTACCTCAGCACCCTCTACTGAAACTTTTACGTTGCTCATGCTGCAAGTCTCCATGCATTTCTAAATGATCGATCACTAGGAACCTGATCTTTTGTTACGATCTTGAACATTGGTCGGTTGTGGTCTTTGCCCCAGACACGGCGTGGGATGTCTTTCATAATCAGGTACTCAATAGCTTCCTGCTCAGTAAGTGGCCCTATGCGGGGTGCAGTGAACTGAGCCATGTACTTGTCAGGGTCATGTTGGAACTTGTCGTGGCGACCCTCATCTATAGCTTTCTGTTCGTCCTCTTGGAGTTCCCAGTAAACAGAGATGGGTGGCAGATTGCCTGCCATGGCTTCCTGCATCCAATTGTCACTTGGTACGAGAACCATTGCGGGTGCGTCAGGCTGATCGGGGTCTTCGAATATGATGCGGTAGTTTGTCATAGCATTACTCCGAAGCCATCAGTCCAACGGAGGGGGTGTCAATGTAGCCACTATTGTAAGAGCCAACTTTACACTGTGACGTTGTTCTAGTGTTGTCTTGATTACCGCCTGAAAAACTGTTAGAAAGGTAAGCCCAGAAAAGGCTTGAGGAATTAGATGATGTCCCGCAAGCATAATAGGTCACCGTCGAAAAGTTGTCTGCAAAGTTGAACTGATATTGCCCCGTGCCATTGTCTGTCACAGATGAGACGCCCGTATCGTTCTGTAGAGCAATCGTTCCTGTACCGTTCAAGGTGCTTACAACAGGCGATCCGCCACCTGATGCAGCATTAGTCCAATCGTAGTCAGAACCTGTCCAAGACAATACTTGGTCGGCTGTTGCTGTGCTTGTGTTAAGGTGTGTGTCAACGTCAGCATCAGTGTAACCAGCGGGTAGACCAGTCAGGGCAGAGCCATCGCCACTGAAAGATGTGGCAGTTACCGTGCCAAACGTAGGGCTGTCATTGGGTTGCACAGCGCTGTCAGCAGTAGTACCCTGAGCAGCCGTAGCAAAGTCGCCAGTGTCCGCCGCAGCCGCAGTGCCAAGAGTAGGTTTGCCCGTTAGGTCAGAGTAAGCACCTGTGGTTGCTACTGTAGCCAAGTCAGCAGGTTGGGTAGCTGTATCAGCCAAGGCACCCTGTGCAGCAGTAGCATAGTCAGTTGAGGCAGTAGTAGCAGCAGTACCTAAACCAAGGTTAGTGCGTGAGCCACTAGCAGAAGCAACATCACTCAAGTTGTTAGCACCAAACATAGCGCCCGACAGTGAAGCGTAAGCAGCCACCCAGACCGAGCCATCGTAAACTCTCATCGTGTCATCAGTTGTGTTAAAGTACAGAGTGCCCGCAACTAGGGCGTCACCATCATTATCAAGGGCTGGGTCTGACGTTTTCTGGCCAAGGTAACGGTCATCAAAGCTGTCCAAGGCAGCAAGTGCGGCATCTTTAGCAGCCCCTGCGGCACTCTCACTCGCGGCTGCGGCAGTCTCTGAGGAAGCCGCAGCGGTCTCTGACGCGGCGGCTGCGGTCTCAGATGCGGACGCAGCAGTGGCAGACGCAGCAGCGGTGGTTGCGGAGCCAGACGCGGCTGTGGCGGACGTTGCCGCGCTTGAGGCTGAAGCGGACGCCTCAGACGCCTCTGTGGATGCAGCAGATGCGCTAGACGCCGCAGCGGTGGCTGATGCACTCGCATTGCTCTCGCTGGTAGAGGCAGCAGCTTCAGATGCGGCAGCGGCGTCCTTGGACGCCTCGGCCTGCTCGGAGTAGCTCTCAAGGTTGTTGGTGTCTTCGTCGCTGACCATGCCAGCAGCTTGCGTCCAAGTCGTAGTAGCCATTAGCGCGGCACTCCCATTCTAAGCGGGCCAGTGATTCGGCCCTTCTGGCTCTCAAGGTTGAGATTATCAACGCCAGATTGGTAGAGCGCACCCCAGATAGAAGCGCGATTGTCGTCCGTCAGGTACGGAGCAGAGTGAACCAAGGAGCCGTATAGAAGCACGTCAGGCGCGTCAGTCAGCAACCAATTGGATGGATCGGCATCAGACAGCGCGGGGATGCGTGCGTAATACAGCATGGAGATGTCAGTCGCAGTGCTGGGCGTCGGATAAAGCTCAATCTGATCGGCAGTCATGCGGACAAGCCGAGGCTCGGCTGCAATGTCGGACTGAGACCGACGCTCAGACATCTCAGACGCAGATACTGTCTGGAGCATCTTGCCCGTGGAAAGGGCCACTAGCTTGATCTCCAGCCAATCGTTAGGCAAGTTCTCGTAGCGCTCATCAACCGATGTCGTGACGCGCTTCTCCTGCTTCCAGTGGCGCAAATCGCGTGCGATCTGGGCCTCCGCCAGAGAGATGAATGTCGGGATGATTGCCGTGAGATCATCGCGGTTCAGAAAGTCAGCAATCGCCGTCTTCAGCTCGTCGTATGTTGCAATAGCCATTCAACAGTCCCATGCTTTTCGCGACCAGTAATTAGCCGACAACTTTGATGATTTACCCTTTATACCACCAGAACGCGCGCAATACGATGCCTTTCGCTTTGCCTGATCTTTCTTGATGGACATATTCGGATCACCGAAGTTCACTTTCTTGACCGTGTCGCCCTCGACAGCCAAGACCTCAAACTTCTTTGGGCCACCTCGACGGGGCTTGTTCACGGCAGTAAAGCCGTGGCGCTTCTTCGCTGCTGCGATCTTCTCTGACTTGGTGCGGGGCATTACTTCTTACCTTTCGGCTTTTCTGCGGGCGAAGGGGGGGTCTCGTCTTCACCGAAGTCTCTGTGCGGTGTGTGCAGGCCGCCGTGTGTTACTGCCATTTATTCTGCTCGATGTATCTTTTCAGCATTTCCATTTCCTCTGGGTCAGGCATTCCACGGACATCGCTAGTCCACGAAGGCATCAGCCCAGCCTTTTGATCCGCAAACACAGTGTCAGCTCCAGAGGCTGTCCTATTTTGCATACCAAATGGGCCAGAGTTGACCCAGCTATTTTGGCCACGGGTCTCTGACGTCATCGCGCCGCGAGCCTCTGGGCTGTACATTCTTGAGTGCTCCAAAAACGCACGCTCCTCGCCTTGACGCCTAAAGAACGGGTTGCCGCCGCCAAAGTGCCCAAAGGCATCATGCACAGCTCTAAAGGCGTCATTCGCCACCGCATTTTCTTTGTCACCGACACGCCCTACGCTTTTCAGGAGCGGATTTGTTGATGGGTCAAACGCAGCGTCGGTGCCAAAGCCGAAGTCTGTCGGATAAACGAACAAACGTCCGTTTTCCACCAAGTCTTTATACCCCAGCGCTGGGGACGCCGCATAGGGGTCACTCATGCCCTCACGCAAAAACTTAAACTCAATGCCGCTGTCCTTGAGAGCCTTATATTGGCCGAGCGTCTCGTCAATCATTGCCTCATATGAGCGCTTTACCAGCGCATTTGACGGATCGTTTGGCATCATATCGTATGCCGCCGCGATCAGACGGGCGCGCTCTTCGCTAAATTCTGGATATTCATCGAATGCGCGTGCGTCTATGCCAACAGATTGCATGTAATCCCTTGCAGATTGCTCAATCGCATTGATCGGCTTTGCGTCATAACGACTGCCGTCGGGCAGACCTACTGTAGAGGGCTTTCCACCCGCGCCCGCGTAACCAGACTGCGGCGTCAACTTATCGCCGAGCATATAGCTTCGAGCCGCTGCCTCACCAACAGACCCACCTGTGCCTGTCAGCGTGTCAGATAAAACATTTCCAGCACGGCTTCCTATTGGACCTGCCATTCTGGCAACTCCCGCAGGGGCTACAACCCCGACAGCCTCCAATGCGCTGTCAGCGTAGTCACCACGCCCTGCCGCGTCCATTGAGCGGAGCGTGCCAGAAACAGGGCTGACAGCATCAACAACTTCCAACAGTCCTCTCGCCTTGTCAGGGACACCTGTGGGGCCGAGGTAATAGTCAGCAGTCTCGCCAGCGTTTGCCAGTAGCCCCCGCAACGCCCGAGTGCGTTCCTGCCCAGCCTCGCGTCCAAAGAAGTCCAGAACGCCCATTACTTCGAGTGCTTCTTGCCAAGGCACTTACCCTCGCGCTTGCACGCGGCGGGGGTGGGGCAGCCTTTGATCGGCTTGAATACTGGTGCTTTCATTGGAGTAGTCCTTGTGGTTGTTGGGCGTTGTCATCGTAGTTGAACGCAGCCGCTGGAGCCATAGCGGCGCGCTCATTGGCAGCCGTAGGCGTCATCTCCGACAGCAGGCCGACAAGGGGGCGCAGATTTGGCGGAATGTATTGCTCAGCATCGCGCCCTAACTCAGCAAGCGCTGCACGGCGACGCTGACCAGCCTCGCGGCCAAAGAAATCAAGCAAGCGCATTAGTAACTAGGATTCCCAGTACGGCGGAGATACGCCTCAATTTCTCGGACAGGAGCGCCTTGATCAGCAGGCACGCCGCCTGCTAAATAATGTTGATACGCATTTATTATGTCTTCATAGGTTGTCGACGACCAGGTGCCAGCGTCTCTTGCGTTATTGGCGAAGCTCCACTTAAACTCCTCAAATGGCATTGCCCCTCGGTAAGGAGCGGGAGCCATTCCGTCTAGCTGATGGGGTGGCACCTGCTCTGGCGGTGAATAAGCCGCTGGCAGTATTCCCAGCGCAGCGCGCAATTGCGGCCCCACCAGCGCACGCGCAGGCGGACCATACTGCATAGGTGGCATAGGCGCAGGCACGCCGAAGCGGTCAGCGTAGTTAGGCTCAAAGGCATCCACAGTGTAATTATCCTGCGGCTGGCTCATCACGTCACCCATCGGACCGCCACCAATCTGGTCGGAGCCGTAGAACGCCTGCCGAGCTGCGCGGCGCTCAGGGTCTTCGGAGCCATACGGGGAGCCGAAGGCATTGCCGAGCAAAGACAGCAATCCGCCGCCCTCGAACTTGTCGCCCATCTGACCAGCGCCGCCGCCGTCGAACATGTCGAGGAAATCCAAAAAGCGTTTCTTTTCCACTATGCAACCCCTTTAAGATTACGCCGTAAGGGCTTGCCCCACGTCGAGGCCCGCCCACCAATTGCTGTTGCCGCATCCGACGCTAACGTCAGACACACAGCGTCAGCATAGTCTGGTGAGGTCAAACCGCGCTTGCGCATCTCGTCCTTCGACTCAGCCTTCATCTTGCCGCTGCTG